>Ga0335076_10002501_pt1 | contig 18310 bp, 15 predicted proteins | sample Lox_Sample_25_FD_206717 | JGI IMG/M metagenome (GOLD analysis project Ga0335076, IMG submission 206717) | Soil microbial communities from Loxahatchee National Wildlife Refuge, Florida, United States - Lox_Sample_2.5 | ecosystem: Environmental > Terrestrial > Soil > Wetlands | place: USA... | reverse complement strand
ACGAGAGCCTGGTTCGACCCCGTGGGCCGACTACGCGCACAGCTCGGCTTACCGCCCGCGGGCCACCCGATGTTCGAGGGCATGTTCTCGCCATGGCTCACGCTCGCGCTCTTCTCGCGCGTGCTCGGCGAGCCGCAGCCCGATTGGCCGCCGCACGTGCGCACGACCGGCTTCGTGTTCTACAACGGGCCGGACGAGGCGCTGTCGCCGGAGCTCGAGGAGTTCCTCGCCGCCGGGCCGCCGCCGGTGGTTTTCACGCTCGGCACATCGGCCGTCGGCGCGGCCGGGCGCTTCTATCACGAGAGCGCGGCCGCGGCCGAGCGGCTCGGCGTGCGCGCGGTGCTGCTCATCGGCTCGTTCGAGCAGAACCGCCCCGACGGGAAGCTGTCGCGCGACGTGCTCGTCGTCGACCGCGCCCCGCACCAGCTCCTATTTCCGCGCGCGAGCGCGATCGTGCTGCACGGCGGAGTGGGCACGACGGGCCAGGCGCTGCGCAGCGGCCGGCCGGTGCTCGTCGTGCCGCACGGGCACGATCAGTTCGACAACGCGCGTCGCGTCACGAAGCTCGGCGTCGCGCGCACGCTGCATCCGAAGCGTTATCGCGCACCGCGCGTCGCGCGGGAGCTCGCACGGCTGCTGAGCGACGAGTATCGGGAGCGAGCGGAGTCAGTCGCGGCGACCGTGCGCGCCGAAGGCGGCGCCGACGCTGCGGCGGTAGCACTCGAGCGCCTCGTTTCGTGAGCGCGCGATCGCGTGCGGAGCATGAGCGGAGTCAACCAAATCGACACGGATCTCGCGCTCATGACGGCCGACTCTGTCTCTGCGCGCGTCGACCGAAGCTAGCGAGGCCTACGAGCGGCGAGAGCCTCGCGAGCACCGCGCCGATCGCGAGCAGCACCACCGCCCAGTTCCCGACCCGTGCGTACGGCGTCGCGCCTTCGAACCCGCGCACCGTCGCTTTCAGCACGGCGGGCTCGAACTGCGGCAGCGTCGCCTCGACGCGGCCCGCGTCGTCGACCACGGCCGTCACGCCGGTGTTCGTCGCGCGCAGCAGGTAGCGCCCGGCCTCGGCCGCGCGCACCTGCGCGATCTGCAAATGCTGGTGCGGCGCGATCGAGTCGCCGAACCACGCGTCGTTGCTCACGTCGACGAGCAGCGTCGCGGCGGGCAAGTAACGCAGCTGCTCTGCGCCGAACACGTCCTCGTAGCAGATCGTGACCGCGATCTGCTGGCCGGCGGCGTCGATCAGCGGCTGATTCGGGGCGCCTGCAGTGATGTCCGTGTACGGCAGGTTCATGAGCCGCATCCAGCTGCGGATGAACGGCGGCACCGGGAAGTACTCGCCGAACGGCACGAGATGGCGCTTCACGTACGTTTGCTTCGGCTGCGTCAGCGCGACCAAGACGTTCTGATCGCCGTGCGACTCGGGATCGGTACGCAAGATTCCGAGCAGCACGGTGCTGCCGCGCTCCGCGCTCGCCTTGCGTATATCGTCGACGTAGTCGCCCACGTATTCGATCAGCGTCGGCACCGCGGCCTCGGGCCAAACGATCAGGTCGGTGCCGAGGTTTTGCGCCGTGAGACGGGCGTAAAGCTTGAGCGTGTCCGTGAGCTGCTCGGGCTTCCACTTGAGATCCTGAGCAATCGACCCTTGCAGCAGCGCGACCGAGATCGTGCGCGCCTGGGGCGTCGTCCAGCGGTGCGAGCGCGCCGCGAGCCCGCCGGCCCAGACGACGGCGACGACGACCACGGCCGCCAGCGCGCCCGCGTAACGGCCGGCGCTCGCCGCGCTAGCCGCCGGTGCGACGCGCGACGTGTCGGTCGCGGCCGCGGGCGCGGAAGCGGCTCGCGCCGAGACCGCGGTCTCGAAGAGCACCACGAGCGCGCCGGCCGTCACGAGCACCGCCCAGCTCATGCCCTGCAGCCCGAGCACCGGCGCGTAGCCCATGAGCCACGAGCTCGTCTGGCTGTAGCCGGCCGACAGCCAGCCGAAGCCGGTGAACATCCAGCCGCGCGCCCACTCGCAGAGCACGAACAGCGCGGGCAGCGTAACGAGCCGCGCGACCGCCCCGCTCGTCCTGAACCAGCGGCCCGCGATGAAGCCCGCGGCGCCGACGAACGCCGCGCAGACGCAGGTGAGACCGATGGTCAGGAACAGCGCGACGGCGATCGGCGCGCCGCCCATCTCGCGCACGGCGATGTAAGTCCAATACGTGCCGCCGCCGAAGCTCGCACAGCCGTAGACGAAGCCGAGCCAAAACGCGCGGCGGCTCGACACGTCCCTCCATGTATACAGGAGCACCGCATACGACAGCGGCGCGAGCCAGAACCAGCCGAACGGCGCGAACGCGAGCGGTAGCACCGCACCGGCGAGCAAGCTTAGCGCGTAGGGCAACACGGATGTCGCCCGCGCTCCTCGCACTACTTCGCGGGCGCCGGCGCCCGCGGCGCGCGCGTGACTTCGAGCGTATGGAGGCGGCGGCGGTCGCCGCGCAGCACCTTGAAACGGAAGCCTGCGAAGTCGAGCTGCTCGCCGCGGCGCGGCAACCGGCCGAGCTCGTGCATCACGAGGCCGCCGACCGTGTCGTACTGCTCGTCGCTGAGCTTCGTGCCGAAGAACTCGTTGAACTCCTCGATCCGCGTGAGCGCGAGGACGAAATAGCGGCCGTCGTCCTGAGGCTGGATCGTCGCGACCTCGTCCTGATCGTGCTCGTCGTCGATCTCGCCGACGATCTGCTCGAGCACGTCCTCGATCGTCGCGAGGCCCGCGACGCCGCCGTACTCATCGACGACGATCGCCATGTGGTTGCGGCCCTCGCGAAACTCGGCGAGCAGCGTGTTGAGCCGCTTGCTCTCCGGGATGAAAGCCGCGGGACGCAGCAACGGCTCCATGTCGAACGACTCGCGGCTCTCGTCTTCGACGAAATGCTTGAGCACGTCTTTCGCAAGGACGATGCCGACGACCTCGTCGCGGTCGTCGCCGATCACCGGGAAGCGTGAGTGGTTCGACTGGATGATCGTCTTGAGCAGCTCGTCGGGCGCGTCGTCCTTGCCGAGCACCACCATCTGGCTGCGCGGCACCATGATGTCGCGCACTTGCGTGTTCGAGACGTCGAGCACGCCGAGCAGCATCGCGAGCTCTTCGGGCGCGAGCACGCCGCGATCGCGAAACTCCGCGAGGAAGTCCGCGATGCCCTGCCTCGTCTTGACCTCGTCAGCGCGGCCTCGGAACAGTCGCGACCATAGCCCCGATACGCCGGTATCGCTGCTGCTCGGTGCTTCGTCGTCTGCTGACATGGAGGAAGATTATGTTGAAGATCGCCGCGGGCGCATGCAACTCATCAGTCGCGCGACGCATAAGGGTCGCGAAAACCGAGGCTTGCGAGGATCTTGCGCTCGCGATCCTCCATCGTCTGCGCCTGCTCCTCGGTCTCGTGATCGAAACCGAGCAAGTGCAGAACACCGTGGACGACGATGTGCGCCCAGTGCGCCTCGAAGGACTTGCGTTGCTCGCGAGCCTCGCGAGAGACCACGGGCGCGCAGATCACGAGGTCGCCGAGCGGCAGCGCGTCGGAAGACACGGCGCCGCCCGCCGGCGCCGCATCGCCCGCGGCCGCGTCGCGCGGAGGCAGCGTCAAGACGCGCGGCGATGCCTCGCCCGCACCGGGCGCGGCCGGGGCGGACTCTGCGGGGCCTGCATTGCCGCCGGGAACCCCGGCGCGCTGCGGATCGCCGGCGGCGCTCGAGCCGTCAGCGATCGCGTTCGCCGATTGCGCGCTCGGCGTCTCGGGCAAATCGCTCAAGAACGCGAGCACGTTCGTCGGCCCGCGCTTGCCGCGGTAGCGCGCGTTGAGCTGCGCGCTCTCCTGCGTGCCGACGATGCGAATCAGCACTTCGCCCGCCGCGACCGGCGTCGATTCGCCCTCCGGCGGCCCCGCGAGGGCCGCCAGCACCCACGTGCGCAACCGGTCCTCGGCCGGGAACCGCGCTCCGCCCGACGCATCCTGTACCGCGATCGTGACCCCCGCCATGCCTATCCGTTCTCCTTGCCGCCCATGTTCGACTCTTCGCGCTCGTAGGCCGCGACGATCTTCTGCACGAGCGGATGACGCACGACGTCGTCGGCCGTGAAGAACACGAATTCGATCCCGGGCACGTCGCGGAGCACGCGCGTGACGTGGCGCAGACCCGATTCCTTGCCGCGCGGCAGGTCCGTCTGAGTGACGTCGCCGGTAACGACCGCGCGCGAGCCGAAGCCGATGCGCGTCAGGAACATCTTCATCTGCTCGGGCGTCGTGTTCTGCGCCTCGTCGAGAATCACGAACGACTCGTTGAGCGTGCGGCCGCGCATGAACGCGAGCGGCGCGATCTCGATCACGTGCCGCTCGATGAAGCGGCCGACGCGGTCGAAGCCCATCATCTCGTAGAGCGCGTCGTACATCGGCCGCAGATACGGGTCGATCTTCTGCGTCATGTCGCCCGGCAGGAAGCCGAGCCGTTCGCCGGCCTCGACGGCGGGTCGCACGAGCACGATACGCCGCACAGCGTCGCTCGTGAGCGCCTCGACCGCGGCGGCGACCGCGAGGAACGTCTTGCCCGTGCCGGCCGGTCCGATCCCGAATGTGAGATCGCGCTCGCGCATCGCGCGCGTGTACGCGACCTGGTGCGGGCCCCGCGCGCGAATGCTGCGCCGCCGCGTGTTGATCGTGAGGCCGCCGTCCTCGCCCGGCACGGGCTCGAGCGCGTCGTTGCGCATGTGCTCGGCGAGCGCGATGTGCACGCGCTCGGGATCGAGCTCCTCGGTGGCCGCGAGCTCGAACAGGTCCTCGAGCACCCGGCTGCCGCGTCGCGTCGCGTCCTCGTTGCCCACGAGCTCGAAGCGGTTGCCGCGGTTGTTGATCTTGATGCGGAGCTGCCGTTCGATCTGGCGCAGGTGCTCGTCGAACTGGCCCGACAGCGACGCGAGCCGGCGCGGATCGTCCGGGCTCAGGATCACGCTGAGCGAATGCACTTCCTTGGCGACGGCGTCAGGCAACGGACTTCTGCGTCGCGCCCGCGAAGAGGCGACCCCTCAAGGAATTGCGCAGCGGCTCCGTGATCAAGACGTCGGCGAAACGGCCGACGAGCACGGGCTCGCCGATGAAGTGGACCCAGCGGTTGTTCTCGGTGCGCCCCGAGAGCTCACGCGGCGACTGCGCCGCGGAACGCTCGACCAGTACCCTCTGCACAGTGCCGACCATCGCGCGGCTGATCGCCGCCGCCTGCTCGTGCAGCAGCACCTGGAGCCGCTCGAGCCGCGCCTGCTTAAGCTCGCGCGGCAGGTCGGGCAGCTCCGAGGCAGGCGTGCCGGGCCGCGGGCTATATATAAAGGTGAACGACTGGTCGAAGCCGACGCGCCGCGTGAGCTCGAGCGTCTGCTCGAAGTCCTCATCGGTCTCGCCCGGGAAGCCGACGATCATGTCCGTAGCGATCGAGATGCCGGGCCGCGCTTGCTTGAGCTTGTCGATCTTCGCCTCGTACTTCGCGGCCGTGTAGCCGCGCTTCATGAGCTTGAGCACTCGATCGGATCCGCTCTGCACGGGCAGATGCAGATAGCTCACGAGCTTCTCGACGTCGGCATACGCGGCGACCAACTCGTCGTCGAAGTGCGCCGGGTGCGAGGTCGTGAAGCGGATGCGCTCGATGCCGTCGATCTCGGCGACGTGCCGGATAAGGTCCGCGAGATCGGCCTTGCCGCCGTTGGGCCTGGGTGCCCAATATGCGTTGACGTTCTGGCCGAGCAGCGTGATCTCGAGCGCGCCGAGCTCGGCGAGACGGCGCGCTTCCGCGAGCACGTCGGCGAGCGGCCGGCTGATTTCCTCGCCGCGTGTCGTCGGCACGATGCAATACGAGCACGCCTTGCTGCAGCCCTCCATCACGGACAGGAACGCACTGCAGCGCGTGCTCGTCGGTTCCGGAACCGCGTCGAACTTCTCGATCGCGGGGAAGGAGACGTCGACGACGGCGGGGTGGCCCGCGCGCACCTCGCGGATCATCGCGGGCAGGCGGTGCAGCGTCTGCGGTCCGAACACGAGATCGACGAACGGCGCGCGCTTCAGGATCGCCGCGCCTTCCTGGCTCGCGACGCAGCCGCCGACGCCGATGATCAAATCGGGACGCTCCTCTTTGAGCGCGCGCCAGCGGCCGAGCAGCGAGAACACCTTCTCCTGCGCCTTCTCGCGGACCGAGCAGGTGTTCAGCAGCAGCACGTCGGCGTGCTCTGCGGAGTCGACGGCGCCCGCGTTGAATGAATCGACGAGCACGTCGGCCATCTTGGCCGAATCGTACTCGTTCATCTGGCAGCCGAAGGTTTGGATGAAGAAACGGTCAACCAAGCCGTGTGAGCCTTCCCTTCAGAATGGGATGTCGTCGTCGAAGTCGCCGCTCGGCGGCCCGCCGCCGCCCGTATCGGCCTCGGCGACCGCGGAGGATTGACGGCGCGGCGCCTCGCCGGCGGACGTGCTTGCGCCGCCACCGCCCTTGCTACCGAGCATCTGCATCTCGTCAGCGATGATTTCTGTCGAGTAACGGTCCTTGCCGTCGGTCTTGTCCTGCCACTTGCGCGTGCGGAGCTTGCCTTCGATGTAGACCTGCGAGCCCTTGCGCAGGTACTCGGCGGCGATCTCGGCGAGCTTGCCGAACATCGCGACGGTGTGCCATTCGGTACGCTCCTGGTTCTCGCCGGTCGTCTTGTCCTTCCACTGCTCGCTGGTCGCGATGCGGAGGTTCGTGACGGCGCTGCCGCTCGGCATGTAGCGCGTCTCGGGATCGCGGCCCAAGTTGCCGACGAGAATGACCTTGTTCACGCCTCTGGCCATGCTTGCTCCTGACGTCCGGGACTGGTTCGGCGGGCCTCTACTGGGGCCCTTTGACGGATTCCGCGGCATTTTGCCGGGGCCGCCATTGTACGCCGCGACCCCAGCTTTGGCACTCACCTTTCCGGGCGGTTCGGACCGAAACGGCGCGGCCGGCGGCTGCGCGCAAGGGCGCGTGCTGCATCCCTAGGGGCTCGATCTACGTATTTGATTTGCTCACTCGCGATTCTCGAAGGACGATCCGGTCGGCAACTACATTCCAACGCCGTTTGCACGAATTGGGGTTGACCCTAGCAAACTCTGGAAGCGGCGACGCGGCCGCGACGCCGAACCATCGGGCCGAACGCGTTGGCGTAGATCTTGCTTAGCCACGTGCATCGACACGCTGGCAGAATTCAACGTGAACACCTACGCAAGACTTGTCTCGCTCGTCGTGCTCCTCGCGGCGCCGACGCTCGCTTTCTCTCAACCCTACGCGAACCTGCAACTCGGGTACGCGCATGCCGACTTCCCCGTCGGGCCGCCATTCAACGGCGTGATCAAGGACAGCGTGCCGATGATCGGCGTCGAGGCCGGCTACGCGTTCCGGAAGTGGAGCGCCGAGCTCGGCTTCAACGAGTACGGGAGCTTGGATGGCTTCGGCAGCCCTTGTGAGTCGGCTGTCTGCTCGCCGATCACGCAGGACATCAACGGCAACGATGAGTCGCTCTACAAGCTCGCGCTCGTGCGCCGTTTCGACATCGGCGACGTGCGGCTCTTCGGGAAGGCGGGCTATTACCACGCGACCTTGAAGACGAATTTACCGAACGCGGACTTCCACCCGGACGGCTTCTTGCTCGGACTCGGCATACGTTGGTACTTCAGTGGACCGTGGAGCCTCGCGCTCGAAGGCGAGCGGTTCGACGACAACCTATCGCAGGTTTCCGTCGGAGTCGGCTGGGGTTTCGGACGCGGCGACCGCGTGAGCGAGGCCTATCGCGAGGGCTACCACGACGCAGAGCGTGACTGATCAGGGCTCGGCGGCTGCGCGCGAGCTCGATCGCTTGCGAGCGATCGAGTTCGATCTCATCATGCGTCCGCAGTTTCGATTGCCCCCGAGGGATCGATGCCGAAACATATCCGGACGCGCGAGCTGGCTCCTCTCGTCCAGTCCGTCGTCCATCCGACCGACTTCTCGCCGGCAAGCGAGCGCGCCTTCGCGCACGCTCTCGCGATCGCAGTCTTGCGCCGCACCAAGCTCACGCTGCTGCACGTTGGAGACCACGACTTCTACAAGTTCCCGGCCGTGCGCAAGACGCTCGAGCGCTGGGGCCTCTTGGAATCGGGCAGCACCCAGGAAGACGTGTTCGCGAAGCTGGGAGTCCGGGTCACGAAGCTCGCGATCGACAGCAAGATGCCTATCCATACGCTGCTCCACTGGCTCGACAGCAATCCCACGGACCTTCTCGTCGTCGCAACCGAGGGCCGCGACGGCGTGAGTCGCTGGCTGCACGGATCGGTAGCCGAGGCCATGGCCAGAACGTCGCATACCATGACGCTGTTCGTGCCGAGCGACGCCGATCGCGACATCGTCTCGCTCGCGGACGGCAACCTTTCGCTCGCCAACGTGCTCGTGCCGGTGGATCACTCACCCGACCCGGCCGCGGCGGTCGAGTTCGCCCGGCGCGCCGCGGAAGTCTTGGGCGACGCTCGGGTGACGATCACGTTGCTGCACGTCGGCCCGCCGGGCAGCGCGCCGCCGATAGCCGCCGAGGACGGAACCGAATGGCAGTTCATGCGCATCGGCCGAGAGGGCGATCCTGTCGAGCAAATCGTCGCGGCCGCCGCCGAGACGAAGGCCGATCTCGTCGTGATGCCCACAGCCGGACACGCGGGCGTGCTCGACGCGCTGCGCGGCAGCACGACCGAGCGTGTTCTCAGACGCTTGCGTTGTGCGCTGCTCGCGGTGCCGGCGAGGCGCAGCGCGTGACGGCCGGCGGGCTTCTGCTCGCCCGCGACAGACCCTACTTCCTAAGCCCGAACACGAACAGCCCGTTGCCGCTCGACACGGCGACGTACTGCGCGCCGCCGACGGAGTACGTGATCGGGCCGTTCGCGCCGGCGCCGCCCAGCGTCGTTCGATAGAGCTGACGCCCGTCGCGTGCATCGAGCGCGTAGAAGTAGCCGTCGCGGCTCGCGGTGAACAGCACGTCGCCATCGGTCGTAAGGATGCCGCCGGTCGAAACGTCGGCGAGCGGGACGCGCCAGCGCTGCGCGCCCGTGCGCGGGTCGATCGCGATCACCGCGCCGTTGCCGAGCGCCTCCGTCCAGTTGTTGATCGGCCCGCGGATCCGCGGCAGGTTCGTCGCGCCCGCGAGCGGGCTGCCGGGCAATCCGCCGACGAACTGCAGCCCCGGCGCATAGGCCACTTGCTGAGGCCGGAATATCGAGCCGTAGTTCTCCCACGCCGAGACGTAGAAGAGCTGCGTGGTCGGGCTGTACGACGGCGAGTACCAATTCGTTCCGCCCTGCACGCCCGGGAACGTGACCGCGCCTTCGGGCTGCGGCGTCTCCACCGGCCGGCCGCGCTCGTCGAGCCCGCTCGCCCAGTTCACCTTGACGAACGGGTTGCCGCGCACGAACTCGCCGTTCGTGCGGTCGAGCACGTAGAAGAAGCCGTTGCGGTTCGCCCAGAGCATCAGCTTGCCGCTCGTGACCGACTTCGTCGGCAGGTCGACGAGCACCGGGACCTGCACCGAGTCGTAGTCATAGTCGTCGTTCGGCGTGAACTGGAAGTGCCACTTGAGCTTGCCGGTGTCGGGGTCGAGCGCAACGACGCTGTCGGAGTAGAGGTTGTCGCCCGGCCGCTGCGACGGATTCCAGTCGGGACCCGGGTTGCCGATGCCCCAGTACGTGAGATTGAGCTCGGGATCATAGGAGCCCGTGAGCCAAACCGACGCGCCGCCGTGCTGCCAAGAATCGCCGCTGCCTTGCCACGTCTCCGAGCCGGGCTCGCCCGGCGCCGGGATCGTGTAGAAGCGCCAAGCCTCTTCGCCGCTCGCCGCGTCGAACGCCGCGATGAAGCCGCGGATTCCGTACTCGCCGCCCGCGACGCCGACGATCACCTTGTCCTTCACGACCAGTGGCGCGAGCGTCATCGCGTAGCCGACGGCGGGATCCGCGACCTGCTTCTGCCAAACGGGCTGGCCGCTCGTCGCGTCGAGCGCGATGAGCTTCGCGTCGATCGTCGCCATGTAGAGGCGCTCGCCGAGCATCGCGAGCCCGCGGTTGACGCGACCGCAGCACGGCCGCGCGGTCGCGGCGGGATTGTGCTGATAGCGCCAAAAGATTCGGCCCGTCGCGGGATCGAGGGCCACGGCCGTATCGGGTGCCTCAGTGAGATACATCACACCATCGACGACGAGCGGCGTCGTCTCGAAGCTCTCGAGCGACTGCGCCTGGAACACCCACTTGAGCTCGAGGTTCGCCGCGTTGCTCGGCTTGATCTCACGCAACGCGCTGTGCCGCTGGCTCGCGTAGCTGCCCGAGTACGTGAGCCAGTTCTGCGGCTCGCTCGCCGCGTGCAGCAGGCGCTCGTAGCTCACGTCGGCGCGCGCCGCGAACGGCGCGAGCAGTAGGCAGGTCAGTATCGTCGCGCGCATCAATCGGCCCCCTTCAGCGACAACAGATACGCGACGAGATCCGCGCGCTCGTCCTCGTCGAACACGTTCGCGAACGACGGCATCGTCGCCTCGGTGCCGATCGAGTATTCGCGCAGCTGTGACTTGTCGAGCGAGATGAGCCGCTCGTGCGAATCGACGAGCTGCACCGTGTGCGTGTCCTCGTTCACGCGCCGGCCCGTGATCACGGTGCCGTCGCGCTTGACGGCGCGGACCGGACGGTTGATCGGCAGCATCGCGTCGGTCGGATCGAGCAAGTAGCGCTGCAGCGTGCCGGCCGTGCGGATCGCGCCGATATTGCTCAAGTCGGGCGCCGCGCGCGGTCCGACGCCGTTCACGCGGTGACAGCTGCCGCAGTCGCCTTTGCCCTGGAACAGCAGCCGGCCGCGGTCCGCGTCGCCGGGCTTGCCGCTGCGTCCCGGGTCGTAGCTGCCGAAGTTGCGCAGATACGAGACGAGCGCCGTGAGCTCCGAGTCGCTGTAGGCGTTCGGCGCCATTGCGGTGCCGGCGACGCCGTCGCGGATCACGTTGGTGAGCTCGCGGTCGGTGGACGCGTTCTTGAAGCGGCCGCTGCGCAGGTTCACGCCCGGCATACCGTCCCCGCGCTCGCCGTGACAGATGATGCAGCGGCCCGCGTAGAGTCGCGCGCCGTATTCGATGTCGGCTTCCTCGTATTGGCCCGCGTGCTGCGGCTGCGCCCGCGCCCCCGCGGCGGCCATCACGATGACGATTACAGCACCGGCCGGCGAAGCAATTCGCCGAACCAGCTGACGCGGACGCGTGGCTCCGCTCCCCCTACCGGCGCTCACGTACCCCCCCGATCCGTCGGCCCTGCGGCGGATGTTACCACCGGCCGTCGCGCCGAGGGTCCTGGCTCTTACGGCCACCTCGGGGTGGTGCGACTTCCGCGGCGCGTCGAGCTACGGAGACGCGTCGAATCCATCGGTGAGGGTGCGCAGAAAGGCGACGATGTCCGCGACGTCCTGCTCCGAAAGCGCAGGCTCCTGGCCGGGCTTACGGTCGAACGGCGGCTCGACGTTGACGTTGCGCTGGTACCGCGCGGGAAGGTCGTCGAACTTGCGGACCTTGCCGTCGGCCCCGACCGGATACCAGCGCTCGGGATTCGTGTCGCGCGTCGCGTAGAAGGACACGGCTTCCTCGAGCGTGTGGAACACACCGTTGTGATAGAACGCATGCCGCGTCGCGACGTTGCGCAGCGAAGGCGCCTTGAACAGTCCGCAAAAATCCGCCCGATCGGCCAGATCCTTCCTCACCGGGCCGCACACGCCGAGATCGAAGTAAGCCGGGTCCGAGTTCGCGGGGATCTCGTAGTTGCGCGGCGCCCCGATCGCGACCAAGCCGTAGTCCGTGAAGAGCGGCAGCGCCCGCGAACCCGAAAGCTGGCTCTTGTGGCAGTGGGCGCAGTTGCCTTTGGCCGGATCGCTGAATGCCTCGAGCCCGCGCTTCTCCTGAGGGGTGAGCTCCGCGCGCCCGCGCAAGAAGGCGTCGTACTTGCTGGTGAACGGGCTGAACTCGGCGGGCGTCTGCTGATACGCCTCCAACGCACGGCCGATCGCGGCGAACGCGCCGGGGACGTCTTCGAAGATGCGCTCGCCGTAGAGAGCTTTCATTTGCTCGGCGTAACGCGCGCGCGCGGCGCGACCGACGACCGCGGCTTCGTCCGCGTTCGCCATCTCGTTAGGCGCAAGCAGCGGGATAGCGGCTTGGTCGCGCGCTCGACTCACTCGGCCGTCCCACGTGCGCCCGCCTGTAGGACCCTGGTCGACGCTCTCGTCTCCCTCGTCTTCCGATTCGTAGTAGTGCTCGGTGAAGAACGGCGTGGAAGCCGCGTAGGTGAGTGACGGGGTCGCGCGGGTGCCAGGCCGATCCAGCTTGGGGCCGCCCTTTTGCACGGCGAGCGCGTTCGGCGGCGAAAAGTGATTCGCTGGATCGTGGCAGGTCGCGCACGACATCTCGCCCGACGCCGACAGCGAGGGATCCCGAAACAGTTGCCGCCCGAGCGTCACGATGGCCGCCGCTCGCGCGAGCGCCGGACCGACCGGCGGATCAGCGGGCCACGGCACCGCGGCTTCCGAATCCGGCTTGTGCGCCGCGGCCGCGCTACCGAACGAAACGATCGCGACGATCCCGATACTTCTTCTTCGTAACGCGGCCCACATGCTCCACGCTCGGCTGGCGAAACGACCGATGGCGGATGCTACGCACGCATTCGTGACAACGCCGTGAACGTGGCGCGCACCGAAGAGCGTTGCGTACCGACAACTGAAACGAATCGGTCAATTCTCCGTAAGAATCGCGGCGTATATCCCTCCGAAGCCTCGTGCGTTCGCCATCACTACTAATAGAGAGACTTCGGAGGTCTTGCGTCATGTCAAAGATCGGAAATTGGTCGAAGCTTGCAGCAGCCGTCGCAGCCATCGCTGCGTCGGGCGGTTTCAGTTCCACTGCGGTTGCCAACGACAACAGTCAAGGCAACGATCGTGATCGTGATCTGCGTGAGATCCAGACGATCGTGGTGATCTACGCCGAGAACCGCAGCTTCGACAACTTGTTCGGCGCGTACCCGGGAGCTAACGGGCTCAGCAGGGCCTCGGGCAAGTCGGTGACCCAACTCGATCGCGACGGCTCGAAGCTGGCGAGCTTGCCTGCCGTCTGGGGCGGTACGGACGGGGCCGACCTGACCGCACCGAGCGGGATCAAGGCGGCCATTACGGGCGGCGCGCCTGCGGCTCCGCAGCCCTTGACCGAGACTCAGACGGAAACGTACTTCACGCTGAATCACATCAATCATCCTTTCAGCCTGCTGTCGCTGTACGGCTCCGCTTCGTTCATCGACACGCAGCCGCTGCAGTACACGAACCGAGATCTCTATCACCGGTTCTACGAGAACCAGATGCAGATCAACGGCGGCCTCAACAACATGTTCGCGGCGTGGGCGGACTCGGGCGGGCTCGTGATGATGTACATCCCGAACGACTCGGACGATCATCCGCTGTGGAATCTGGCGAAGAAGAACGTGCTCGCCGACAACTTCTTCCAGTCGGCGTTCGGCGGCTCGTATCTGAACCACCAGTTCCTGATCTGCTCTTGCGCTCCGATCTATCCCGGCGACGGCACCAAGCCGATCAATCCGGCGGCGGGCGGCTCGGCGCCGGTTCCGTCCGCGCTCGACGCGGACGGCGTGACGCTCACGACCAAATCCGCGTCGCCGGCGAGCGCACTGAACGGGCCGCCGCAGTTCGTCAGCAGCACGACGCTGACCCCGGCGATCAACGGGAAGTTCTACAGCATCAATACGTCACAGCCGCCGTACCCGCCGAGCGGAACGGCGAAAGCGTCCACCCCTCCGCAGCAGTCGGTCGATTTGACCAACGCCGGCGTGCTGCCGCCGCAGACGCAAACGACGATCGGCGATCTGCTCAGCGCGGCGCATGTGGACTGGGCCTACTATGCGGGTGCCTGGAATTTCGCGCTGTCGAATCCGCCGTTCTCCTCCGGTACCTCGGCAGCGAACCCGAACTTCCAGTATCACCATCAACCGTTCAACTACTTCGCGGCATTCGACCCGCAGACGACGGCGGGCGCCGCCAATCGCGCCGCACATCTCAAGGACGCGGGCGTCTCGACGCCGACGAACGTCGCCAACGCCACGCTGCCGGACTCGACGTTCCTCACCGACATCCTCAACGGCAACTTACCGCCGGTCACGTTCTACAAGCCGCACGGCACGGTGAACGAGCACAACGGTTACGCGAACGTCACCGACGGCGACAGGCACATCGCCGCGGTGGTGGACGCGCTGCAGCACAGCCCGCAGTACCGGCACATGGTGATCGTGATCACCTACGATGAGAACGGCGGCATTTGGGACCACGTGGCACCGCCGAAGGGCGACATGTTCGGGCCGGGGAGCCGCATCCCGGCGATCATCGTCTCGCCGTTCGCGAAGCACGGCGTCGTGGATCACACGCAGTACGACACGACCTCGATCCTGCGCCTCATCACTCGCAGGTGGCATTTGCCGGTCCTGGACGGCATCAAGACGCGTGACTCGGCGTTGGTGAAGAACGGGTATCCGCCGATGGGAGACCTGACCAACGCGCTCGATTTCGACGGTGACGACGGTCACGACAATGACCGGGGCCACGACGACGACGGTCATGGTGATCACGATCGTTAGCGTGCCGCCGGCCTCGATGTGCGGCCGAGACGTGAGCCGCGACTAGCTCGAACGCGCGGCGCCCATAGCGGTGTTATTACTTCTTGTCGAACACGAGCTTGTTGACAGCGCCCGCGGCCGCGCCCGCACCGGCCGCGTTCGTCGTGATGGTCATCGTCTTGCCGTCCGCGGAGACTTCGCTCGTCGACGTCGCGACCACTTGGCCGTTCATCTTGGCCTGAGTCTTGTACGATTTCGCGCTCACGCGCTCATAGGACTGGCTCATCGCCGGCGTGCCGCCGGGCGGCGCCGGCGTGACCACGGGCGAGTAGTCCTTACCGTCGATCGCGAACGTGATCTCGACCTTGTAGGCCTGGCCGGCCACCGACGTCTCGGTCACGGACTTGTACTTGCCTCCGCCCGCGTCGGTCACGACGAGCGTCAAGTCGATCGGCGGCCCGCCCTGGGGCAGCGTCGACTTGGCGGCGTTCAACGTCCAGGTACCGAGAAACGCGTCCGCGTCGCCGGCGAGCGCCGCGCGTCCTGTCAAACCGACCGCGAGGCCGAGAGCCACGAACGACGCAGCGAATCTTGCAATGGGTTTCATGACGACCTCTTCCGATGAATGTTCAATGCCAGGCGCCGAGAATCGCGCCCATGATCGTGAAAACGACGGTCTGATAACCGGCGTTGATGAGCCAGAGCTTCAGCGGCCGCGATTCGAACAGATACGTGATGCCGAACGCCATCGCGACGAAAGTAAAGCCCGCCATGAAGCCCGCGAACACGCCGAATCGCCACCCGCCTCCGCCGATGAACATCGCGAGACTCGTCGCGATGATCAGGTTCAGAACCGCGGACATGCCCATGGTGAGCGCCATGCTGTTCTGCCCCGGCGCGCCGCGCGTGATCCCGGTGAGTGCGCTCCACGGCTTCATGAACAGCGGACCATACCAGAGCGAGCCGACCAAAAACGGCGCGATCGCGGCGACGATGACGGCGAGCCAGTTGACCTTCGTGACGTCCACGCGGCCTCCCGATGTTCTCAGTCGGCGAGATACTAGCCGCGGTTCAGGCGGGTTGCGAGTTCGCGCGCAAGCGGCTGTGCCGATAGCCGTAAAATGCGTAGATCGAGAAGCCGGCGATGCTCCAGACCAGCAGGCGCCACCACGCTGGCCAGCCCAAGAAGAGCGTCAGCGCGAGGCAAACCACCGCGCCAACGACACACGTGACTGGCGCCCATGGCACACGGAACGGCCTGTGGACATTTGGCCGTGTGCGGCGCAGCACCAGCACGCCGATGCAGACGACTGCGAACGCGAGGAGGATGCCGATCGAAATCAGCTCACCGAGCACGTCGAGTGGAAACAAGCCCGCGAACACCGCGGCAAACACGCCGGTGACGACAGTCGCGACGTGCGGGGTGCGGTAACGCGCGTGACAACGCGCGAGCGCGCCGGGCAGAAGCCCGTCGTCGGCCATCGCGAGCAGGATCCGAGGCTGGCCCAGCAGCGACATCAATATGACGGACGTCATGCCCGCGACCACGCCGACCTTCACGAGCGTGCCTACCCACCCGAGCTCAGGGTGCATGTCGAGCGCGACGGCGACCGGCTGCTCCACGTTGAGCTTCGTGTACGGCACCATGCCCGTCATCACCGCGGCGACCGCGACATAGAGCACACCTGACAGAACCAACGCGCCGAGAATGCCGATCGGCACGTCGCGTTGAGGACGTCGCGACTCGAGCGCGGTCGTCGACGCGGTGTCGAAGCCAACATACGAGAAGAAGATGATCGCCGCGCCGCGCAGCACGCCGCTCCAACCAAAGTCACCAAACTTGCCGGTGTTCGGTGGGATGTACGGATGCCAGAGCGACGCGTCGACGAAACGTATGCCCGCGGCAATGAAAACGATGATGATCGCGACCTTCAAGTACACCATGACGCTGTTCGCGTGCGCGGAGAAGCGCACGCCGCTGTAGCAGACTGCACTCAGTGCGCCGATCACGAGCACGGCCGGTACGTTCACGATCGCCCCTGTTGCGACGAGTCCGCCGTCCGCCGCTTGGCCGAGTGGAGCGCTTACCAACGCAGCCGGGAAGCGAACCCCCGCGTCCGCACAGAGATTGGTCACATAGCCCGACCAGCTGACCGCGACAGCGGATGCGGACAGAGCGTACTCCAGCACGAGGTTCCAGCCGATGAACCACGCGATGCCTTCGCCGAGCGTCGCGTACGCGTAGCTGTAAGCGCTGCCCGAGACAGGCAGGAACGATGCGAATTCGGAGTAGCACAGTGCGGCGAGGCCGCAACCGACGCCCGCTATCAGGAGCGCCAGCGTGATCGCGGGGCCCGTGTGCTCTGCAGTGACGGGACCCGTGAGCGCGAAGATGCCGCTGCCGATCGTCGCGCCGATGCCGACCGCGATCAGCGCGACGGGACCGAGCACGCGGTGCAACTGACCGCCGCCGTGCACCGCGCCGTGATCGGCCGAGCGCACGGCGAAGAACTGGCGGAGGACTGTTTTCACGGCCGACACGATACCCGACAACCGTCCGGCGTGCCGCCGCCTCGAGCGCAGCGCGCATCCACGCGAAACCTGACACCCTCTGTCGCGACCTCCGCGAGCGCGGCGAAATCCTTCTTTGCGCCGATGTTTGCGCCGGCCGTATAGTCCCTTGCACTCGACGGGCGCGGCACCATCTCAGGCGGCCCGCCCCAGCGACGATCGGAGCCGATTGGCGACAAGCAGACGGCCATGTCCACGCACAAGATCCAAATCCGCGGCGCGCGCACGCACAACTTGAGAGGCATCGACCTCGACCTGCCGCGCGACAAGCTCGTCGTGCTCACGGGCCTGTCGGGATCGGGCAAGTCGTCCCTCGCGTTCGACACGCTCTACGCCGAGGGGCAGCGGCGCTACGTCGAGTCGCTGTCGGCGTACGCGCGCCAGTTCTTGTCGATGATGGAGAAGCCCGACGTCGACCACATCGAGGGCCTCTCGCCCGCGATCTCGATCGAGCAGAAGTCGACGTCGCACAACCCGCGGTCGACGGTCGGCACGGTGACCGAGATCTACGATTACCTGCGCCTTCTCTACGCGCGGGCGGGCATCCCGCGCTGCCCGGATCACGGCACCCAGCTCGAGGCGCAGAACGTTTCGCAGATGGTCGACGGCGTGCTCGAGCTGCCCGCCGGCACGAAGATCATGGTGCTCGCGCCGGTCGTGAAGGGCCGCAAGGGCGAGTACATCGCGAAGCTCGACGAGCTGAAGTCACAGGGCTTCCTGCGCGCGCGCATCGACGGCGAGGTCGTCGAGCTCGACGACCCGCCGAAGCTCGACGCGCGCAAGAAGCACGACATCGACGTCGTCGTCGACCGCCTCGCGGTGAAGCCCGACATCCAGCTGCGGCTCGCCGAGAGCTTCGAGACCGCGCTCAAGCTCGCGGACGGCGTCGCGCTCGTCGCGTTCATCGATCAGCCGAAGAAGGCGCCGCTCGCGTTCTCGAACACGTTCGCATGTTCTATTTGCGGCTACAGCATCAGCGAGCTCGAGCCGCGCCTCTTCTCCTTCAACAATCCGTCGGGCGCGTGCCCCGATTGCGACGGGCTCGG
>Ga0335076_10002499_pt1 | contig 18315 bp, 20 predicted proteins | sample Lox_Sample_25_FD_206717 | JGI IMG/M metagenome (GOLD analysis project Ga0335076, IMG submission 206717) | Soil microbial communities from Loxahatchee National Wildlife Refuge, Florida, United States - Lox_Sample_2.5 | ecosystem: Environmental > Terrestrial > Soil > Wetlands | place: USA... | reverse complement strand
CGGGGCGGGCCGCTCCGCGCTCGACGCCGCCCTCTCCGCCTGGTCGGGGCCGCTCGGGATCCTCGCCGACGACGGCGTGGTCCTCTCGCAGCTCCGCGAAGGCCAGCTCGGCCTCCCCGACCTCGTCGGCGCCCTGGAGGACGCCGGGATCGAGGCGCGCGAGGTCCGCGCCGCGCTCGGCCGGCTGATCGCCGCAGGGCTGGTCGAGCTGCTCGCGCCGCCGTCGCAGGCCCGCGAGGCGCTGCCCCCCGCCCCGCCGCCCATGCGCTGGCGTTAGGCGCCGGGTCACTCCCAGCCGCGGCGCCCCGCCTTCCGCTCCGCGCGCCGCCGCTTGTCGGCCAGGCGCCGCTCCTTCGCCCCCCGGCCCGGCCGCGTCGGCCGCCGCGGCGCCGGCCGGTGGGCCAGCCGCGCCAGCCGCTCGCGCAGCCGCTCCAGGGCGGCGGTGCGGTTCTGGAGCTGGCTCCGGCGCTCGGTGGCGGTGACCAGGATCCCGGTGGGCCGGTGCAGCAGGCGGACGCCGCTCTCCGTCTTGTTCCGGTGCTGCCCGCCCGGGCCCCCGGCGACGAAGAAGGTCTCCTCGCACTCGGCCAGGAAGGCGTCGTCCGGCAGCGCCAGGGCGCGCCGCGCAACCGCCCGGACCTCCTCGGGGATGCCCACCGGTCGACCTCCTCCGCCGGCGGAGGATAGCAGGGTGGCCCGGAGCGCGGGCGCGGGATAGCCTCGCCCGGTGTCGCGCCGCGCCGTCGCCCCCGAGGACGATCCGCGCTGGGTCTTCAACCGGCTGGCGGCGGACTACCGCCTCCGCCCCGGCTACCCGCCCGCGCTGGTGGCGCGCCTCCTGGCGCTCGGCGCGGAGGGGCGCGCCGGCCCCGCCCGGATCGCCGATCTCGGCGCCGGGATCGGCCACCTCGCCCTGCCGCTCGCCCGCGCCGGCGCCCGGGTGGCCGCCGTCGAGCCGGCCAGGGCCATGCTCGCCGCCCTCGCCGCCGAGGGGGTGCCGGGGGTCGAGCCGGTCCACGCCGCCGCCGAGCGGACCGGCCTCCCCTCCGGCGCCTTCGACCTGGTGGTCCTCGCGGACGCGCTCCAGTGGGTCGATCCCGAGCGGGCCGGCCGGGAGGCGGCGCGGCTCCTCGCGGCCGGCGGGGTGCTGGCGGTGGTCACCCCCCGCCTGGCCGGGACGCCCTTCCTCGCCGCCCTCTCCCGCCGCATCGCCGCGGCGAACCCCAAGGCCCGCCCCGCCCCGCCTCCCGTCGGCTTGCTCTTCTCCCTGGCCGGCCTGGGAGCACCGGCCGAGGAGCGCTTCGCCGACGAGCTCCGGCTCGACGAGGAGCGCCTCGCCGCCGTGCTGCGCTCGCTCTCCTACGTCGGCCCGGCGCTCGGGCCCGCCGCCCTCGAGGCGCTGATCCGGGACGCGCGGACGCTGGCGGCGGAGCACGGCGGCGCCGCCTGGCAGCGGGACATCACCCTGGCCTGGGCGCGCAGGCCGGGGTGCTCGCCGGGCGGCGGCGCGGCTCAGCCACCCAGCCGCGGGTGCTCGTCGCGCCAGCGGGCCACCGCCCGCAGGCGCTCCTCGCGCTCGGACTCGAGGTGGCGGCGGACGGGCGCGTCGAGGCGGCGGTCGAGGAAGACGTGGGCGCTCCAGGTCTCGGCCGGCTCGAAGCCGCGGGCCAGCTTGTGCTCACCCCCGGCGCCGCCCTCGAAGCGCGCCACCCCGCGCCGGATGCACTCGTCGATCGAGTGGTAAAGGGCGACGTTGAAGTGGAGGAAGGGGTGCTGCTCGCGGCACCCCCAGTAGCGCCCGAACAGCGCCGAGCGCGAGGCCAGGTTGAAGGCCATGGCGACGAGCTTCCCCTCGCGGCGCGCCTCCACCACCTCGACCGCGTCCGGCATCCCCGCGATCACCCGCTCGTAGAAGGCGCGGTTCACGAACCGCATCCCCCAGGCCATCTCGTCGGTGGTGGCGCGGTGGAGGGCGAAGCAGTCGCGCGCCCAGCCGGCCGGGTCGCGGGCGAGCTCGTCGCCCCGGACGGTCCGGATGGCGATCCCCTGCTCGGCAGGGGCCCGCCGCTCCCGCCGGATCGCGTTCCGCCGCTTGGAGGGGAAGCGGGCGAGGAAGTCCTCCGGGGCCGCGTAGCCGGCGTTGCGCCAGTGGTACTGGAAGTCCACCCGGAGCGCGAGCCCGGCCGCGGCCCACTCCCGCGCCTCGGCGGCGTCGGGGAAGAGGACGTGGACGCCGTGGATCCCCTCGTCCGCGCAGAGGCGGCGGGCGCCCTCCGCCAGCGCCTGCACCAGCGCGGCCCGGTCCTCGCCCGGCGCCACCAGGGCGCGGAGGCCGGTGGCGGGGGTGAACGGGACGCCCACCACCAGCTTGGGGTAGTAGGGCACCCCTGCCCGGGCCGCGGCGCCGGCCCACTCCCAGTCGCGTCCGAAGTCGCCGTCCGAGGCGCTCCGGGCGTAGCAGGCGGCGGCGGCCACCAGCCGCCGGCCCCGCCGCACCAGCAGGTGGCGGGGGCTCCAGCCGTGGCGCGGCGCGGCACAGCCGCTCTCCTCCGCGGCGGCCAGGAAGGCGTGGCGGACGAAGGGGCTCGCCCGCTCCGGCTCGTGGGCCGAGAGGCCGTCCCAGTCGGCGGCGGGGACCTCGGCGATGGCGCCGAGCACGGAGACGGTGAGGCCGGTCACGGGCCCGATCCATAGCAGCCTCCCGGCCGGCCCGCCCGGAGGTCGCCGGCGCCCGGGAGGATCGTTACACCCCCTCCGGAAGATCCATGCGCCTCGCGACGGTCCGGGACGGGAGCCGGGACGGCCGGCTGGTGGTGGTGCGCCGCGACGGCGACGCGGTCCTGGACGCGACCCGCATCGCCCGCAGCCTCCAGGACGCCCTCGACCGCTGGGAGGTCTGCGCCCCGTCCCTCAGGGCGCTGGCCGCCTCCTTCGACGCCGGGGACGCCCAGGGGGAGCCGCTCGACCCCGACGCCCTCTTGGCGCCGCTCCCCCGCGCCTACGAGTGGGTGGACGGCTCCGCCTACCTGAACCACGTCCGGCTGGTCCGCAAGGCCCGGGGCGCCGAGCCCCCCGCCACCCTCGAGACCGATCCGCTCGTCTACCAGGGGGGCTCGGGGATCCTGCTCGGGCCCACCGCCGACCTCCCGCTCCCCGATCCGGCCTGGGGGCTCGACCTCGAGGGCGAGGTCTGCTGCGTCCTCGGCGACGTCCCCCGGGGCACACGCGCCGCCGGGGCGGCCGCCTGCGTCCGCCTCCTCTGCCTGGCGAACGACGTCACCTTCCGGAACCTCATCCCCCCGGAGCTCGCCAAGGGGTTCGGCTTCTTCCAGTCGAAGCCGGCCACCGCCTTCTCGCCCTTCGCCGCCACGCCCGACGAGCTGGGACCGGCCTGGCGGGACGGGCGGGTGCACGCCAGGCTCCTGGTGCGCTGGAACGGGAAGCGGGTGGGCGACCTCGAGACGGGGCCGGAGATGCACTTCTCCTTCCTGCAGCTCCTCGAGCACGTCGCCCGGACCCGGGGCTTCACCGCCGGGACGATCCTGGGGAGCGGCACGGTCTCGAACGCGGAGCGCGCCCGGGGCTGGTCCTGCATCGCGGAGCAGCGGGCCCTGGAGATGATCGACGCCGGGGCGCCGCGGACCCGCTACCTCGAGCCGGGCGACACCGTCGAGCTCGACGTCCAGGACGCGGCCGGGCGGAGCGTCTTCGGGGCCATCGCCCAGCGGGTGGTGAAGGGATGAAGCTCACGCTCTGGTCGTACTGGCGTTCCTCCTCCGCCTGGCGGGTCCGGAACGGCCTCGCCCTGAAGGGGCTCGCCTGGGAGTACCGGGCGGTGAACCTCCTCACCGGGGAGCAGTGGGGGGAGGCGTTCCGGGACCGGAGCCCCGCCCAGCAGGTGCCGGTGCTGGAGGTGGAGGAGCCGGGCGAGCCGGCGCGCCGGCTCGTGCAGTCGATGGCGATCCTGGAGTGGCTGGAGGAGCGCTTCCCCGACCCGCCGCTCCTCCCCGCCGACCTCCTGGGCCGGGCCCGGGTGCGGGCCCTCGCCGAGCACGTCAACTCGGGGATCCAGCCGCTCCAGAACGCCATCGTGCTCAAGGGGCTGCGCGAGAAGGTCCCGGGCTGGGACCGGGAGTGGGCGCCGGCGGTGATCGCCCGCGGGCTCCAGACCCTGGAGCGGGCGGTGGGGGACGGCCAGGCGGGCCGCTTCGCCCACGGCGACGCCCCGGGGCTCGCCGACTGCTACCTCGTCCCCCAGCTCTACAACGCACGCCGGTTCGGGGTGGAGCTCGCCCCGTACCCGCTCCTGCGCCGGATCGAGGAGCACTGCCTCGCCCTGGCGCCCTTCCAGGAGACGCTCCCGGAGCGGCAGCCGGACGCCCCCCCGCCGGGAGGAAGGCCATGACGCGCAAGCACGAGCCGCTCGGGATCCTCCGGATCGAGGCGGTGCACTACTACGTCCACGACCTGGCGCGCAGCCGGCGCTTCTACGCCGGCCGGCTGGACTTCGCCGAGATCGGGAGGAGCGGCGCCGCGCTGGAGCGCGAAGGCCGCCAGCGCTCCACCGTCTTCCAGGCGGCCGAGGTCCGGATCGTCTGCTCGGAGCCGGCGGGCGAGGGCGGGCGGGCCTGGCGCTGGCTCCGGCGCCACCCGGACGGCATCGGCTCGGTGATCTTCGAGGTCGACGACGCCGCCCGCTGCTTCGCGGCGCTCGAGGCGCGGGGCGGGACGCCCACCGGCGAGGTGGAGGAGGCCAGGGACGAGGGTGGGACCTACCGGACCTTCTCCGTCACCACCCCGCTCTCCGACACCACCTTCCGCTTCGTGGAGCGGAAGGGCTACCGCGGCCTCTACCCGGGGATGGAGCGGCTCGCCGGCGCTCCCGGCGGCCGGAACGCCTTCGGCTTCGGGCAGTTCGACCACCTCACCATGAACTTCCAGACCATGCGGCCGGCCCTGCTCTGGATGGAGCACGTCCTCGGCTTCGAGGAGTTCTGGGAGGTCGAGTTCCACACCCGGGACGCCGCCAGCGGCGAGGCGGCGGCGGCCCAGGCCCGGCACGGCTCGGGCCTCCGGTCGGTGGTGATGCGCGATCCCCGCTCCGGGGTGAAGTTCGCGAACAACGAGCCCTGGCGGCCGGCCTTCCGCTCCTCGCAGATCAACCTCTTCAACGAGGACCACCGGGGCGACGGGATCCAGCACGCCGCCCTCTCGGTGAAGGAGATCCTCGGGGCGGTGCGCGGGATGCGGGCGCGCGGGGTCGAGTTCATGCCCACGCCGGCCGCCTACTACGAGGCGCTGCCGGAGCGGGTCCGCTCCAGCGGGATCGGCCGGATCGACGAGGACATCGCCACCCTCCAGGAGCTCGGGATCCTGGTCGACGGGGCGGCGCCGGGCACCTACCTGCTCCAGATCTTCCTCCGCGAGTCGTCGGGCCTCTACCGCGAGCCGGAGGCGGGCCCCTTCTTCTTCGAGATCATCCAGCGCAAGGGCGACCAGGGGTTCGGGGCGGGCAACTTCCGCGCCCTCTTCGAGTCGATCGAGCGGGAGCAGGAGCGCGAGGGGCGGAGCTGATGCTCGACCGGATGGTGCAGGGGGCGGTGCCGCGCAAGCACCACCTCGCCTTCAAGGACGCGGAGGGCCGGCTCCTCCACGAGGAGGCCTACACCCGGGCCGGCTTCGACGGCCCCTACACCCTGCTCTACCACCGGGGCCGGCCGCACGCCGTCCACGCCGCCGAGGCGCGCCACGGCTTCCCCCTCCCCCGCCCCGCCCCGGCCCGCGCGCTGGCGAAGCGCCACTACCGCACCCAGGATCTGGCGGGCCGGACCGGCCCGCCCGTGGACGCGCGCCTCCCCCTCCTCTTCAACGGCGACGTGGTGCTCGGGGTGGTCACCCCCACGGCGGACGACCCGGTCTACTTCGCGAACGGGGATGGCGACGACCTCCTCTACGTCCAGGCGGGCGGCGGGCTCCTCCGCTCGCCGCTCGGCGACCTCCGCTTCGCCAGGGACGACTACCTCTACGTGCCGAAGGGGCTGCTCCACCGGTTCCTGCTCGACCCCGGGCCGCAGCGCTGGCTCTCGATCGAGGCGCTGGGCGGGCTCCACCTCCCCTCCCAGTGGCGCAACGAGACCGGGCAGCTCCGGATGGACGCGCCCTACTGCCACCGGGACTTCCGCCGGGTGGAGTGGAAGGGGCCGCAGGACGAGGGGATCCGGGAGCTGGTGGTGAAGCGGGCCGGCGCCTTCCACGGCTTCCGCCACGACGCGTCGCCCCTCGACGTGGTCGGCTGGGACGGGGCGCTCTACCCCTTCGCCTTCCCCATCCTGAACTTCCAGCCGCGCGCCGGGCTGGTCCACCTTCCGCCCACTTGGCACGGCACCTTCGCCGCGCGCGGCGCCCTGATCTGCTCCTTCGTCCCCCGGGTCCTCGACTTCCACCCCGAGGCCGTCCCCTGCCCCTACCCGCACGCCTCGGTGGACGTGGACGAGGTCCTCTTCTACGTGCGCGGCGAGTTCACCTCCCGCCGCGGCGTGGGGGCGGGCTCCATCTCGCACCACCCCGCCGGCACGATGCACGGCCCGCACCCGGGGGCGTACGAGAGGTCGATCGGCGTCCGGACCACCGACGAGCTGGCGGTGATGCTCGACTGCCACCAGCCCCTGGCCGCCACGCCCCTCGCCCTGGAGATCGAGGACCCGGGGTACCAGGAGAGCTTCGTGGGCTAGGACCCTGCACCGGGCGCTTGCCTGGTCCCCCGCCGCGTGGGAGGCTCCTCCCGGCCGGGTCGGCGCGCGCGACCCGAGCCCCGGAGGCCTCATGCGCTCGCTCCGCCGCGCCGCTCTTCCCGTTCTCGTGCTCCTGCTGCCCGCCGCCGGCCGTGCGGAGGAGCAGGTTCTCCACCGGGCCCACCCGGAGCTCGCCGATCGCCTCTCCGGGCTGCGCACCGTCGGGATCGTCGCCCCGGAAGTGAAGGTCTACGAGCTCACCGCCAGCAACCAGCCGGTGTTCCGGCCGGACTGGAGCGAGCAGGGGAAGGAGGCGGTGACCGCCAGCCTGGAGGCGCTGCTCAAGGCCCGGGGGTCGAGCCCCGGCGGTTCGAGCCGGCCACCCCCGAGGGGAAGGACGAGCTGCGCGAGGTGAAGCTCCTCTACCAGTCGGTGGTGGCCGGGGCCCTCCAGGCCACCGTCGCCAACCAGTTCCCGGCCAAGGTGGCCCGCTTCGAGTACTCCCTCGGCGACCTCTCGGCGATGCTCGAGGCCGAGCACCTGGACGCGGTGGTCTTCACGTTCGGCCAGGGCGCGGTCTCCTCCGGCGGGCGCAAGGCGGTGCAGTTCATGAGCGCGCTCCTCTCCGGGGCGGCGAGCTCGGGCATCGACCGGCTGCTGGTGGGCGTGGTGGATCGCCGGGGCGACCTGCTCTGGTTCGGGACCTTCGCCTCGACCTCCTCCGACCTGCGCGATCCCGCCAGCGCCGGCCAGTTCGTGCAGACCCTGGCCCACGATCTCCCAGCGGTGAGGCGGTGAGGTGCCCGCTCGCCATCGCGGCGCTCCTCGTCGCCGGCTGCGCCTCGACCCAGATCGCCGCCCGGACCGGGACCGCCGTCAAGGTCGACGAGACCGACGAGCAGGGGCTCTGGCAGCTGGCCGGGGAGGCGCAGGCGGAGCTGGACCGCAGCGGCCACCTCTACGCCGATCCGGACCTCGAGGCCTACCTGCTGGAGGTGGCGCGCCGGCTCGAGCCGGCGGAGGTCTTCCAGGCCATCCCGTTCCGCTTCCGGGTGGTGCGCGACCGGACCCCCAACGCCTTCTGCCTGCCGAACGGCGCCGTCTACGTGAACACCGGGATCCTGACCCTGGTGGGGGACGAGGCGGAGCTGGCCGCGCTCCTCGGCCACGAGATGACCCACGCCGTCGAGCGCCACGCGCTGAAGCAGCTCCGGAGCGCGGAGAACAGCGGCGCCCTGCTGAACGTCCTCTCCTCCTGGACCGGGGCGGCGGCCCGCCCGGGCGGGCTCGTCTTCATGGCCTCGGTGGCCGGCTACAGCCGGGACCTCGAGCGCGAGGCCGACCGCGAGGGCCTGGGCCGGGTGGTGGCGGCGGGCTACGATCCGCACGACGCGCCCAGGCTCTTCGAGCGGATGCGGGACTGGGTCACCGCCGAGAAGATCAAGCCCGGCTCGGCCTTCTACGCCTCGCACCCGCGCCTCGACGAGCGGATCGAGAGCATGCGGGCCCTGGCCGAGGCGAGCGGCGCGAGCGGAGGCGAGCACGGCGTCGAGCGGTACGGGAGGCGAACCGCCGGGGTCCTGCTCGACGCCGCCCGCGGGGACCTGGCCGCCGGACGGTTCCCCTCCGCCCGCAGGGAGGCCGAGCGCTACCTGGCGCTCCGCCCCGACGACGCGCAGGGCCACCTCGCCCTGGGCGAGATCGCCCGCCGCGAGGGGGCCGCCGGAGGGGAGGAAGCGGCGCTCGCCAGCTACCGCCGGGCGGTGGAGATCGACCCGAAGGCGGCCGAGGCCTGGCGCGGGCTGGGCCTGATGCTGCGGCGGAAGGGAGACGGGCCGGGGGCACGCGAGGCGTTCGAGCACTACCTGGGGCTCGCCCCCACCGCCCCCGACCGCGCCCACGTCGAGGCCATGGTCAAGGAAGCGACCGGAGGGAAGCCATGAGGATCGCCGCCGCCCCGCTCCTCCTCGCGCTCGCGCTGGCGGGCTGCGCCACCGCCAAGCCGCCCGCCTGGGTCCCGGCGGAGGGCACCTACACCGCCGACAGGGCCGGGTTCCAGATCGACGGGCCGGCGGGCTGGATGCGCCGCAACTACCAGCCGCCGGTCGAGACCTTCCTCGCCACCCGGGACGGCACCGCCCTGCAGCGGATCGTGGCCGGCACGACCGAGCTCGGGAAGCCGCTCGGGTTCGGGAAGAGCAAGCGCCCGGTCACCGCGGGCATGTCGCCCGCCGAGCTGGGGGAGCTGGTGGTCGACGATCTCCAGTCCGCCGACGACCTGACCGACGTCCGGCTGCTGGAGAGCGCGCCCGCCCAGGTCTGCGGACGGCCCGGGTTCCACGTGCTCGCCGCCTTCCGCGACGCCGGGCTGCCGCGCCGCGCCACCCTCTACGGCGCGACCGACGGCGGCCGCCTGTTCTGGATCTACTACGTGGCGCCCGAGCGCCATTACTACCCGCTCGACCTCCCCACCTTCGACAAGGTCCGGGAGACCTTCCGCCTGCGCGGGGCGCCGCCGCCCGCGCCGGCCCCAGCCGCGCCGCCGACCAGCTGACCGCCGCCCGAGGTCGCGCCCCTCCGGGCCGCTCTGGTACATTGCCGCGCCGGTCGGGGCCACCCGATCGCGCCCGATGCGCGCGCTCCGCCCCCCGACGCTCCTCCTCGCCGCCCTCCTCGGCGCCGCCGCCCTCGGCCCGGCGAGCGCCCGGGCCGATCCGCCCGGCCTCCCCGGCCCGGCGCCCGGACCCGCCCCGGAGCTCCCGGCGCCGCCCGCGCCCTCCGAGGACTTCCCCGAGTTCCTCGCCGAGGCGCTCGGGTCGAGCCCGCCGCCCCGTCCGGACGCGGCGCCGAAGCGCTTCCACCTCGCGATCCTGCCCTTCGTGATGGCCAACCCGCTCATGGGCGCGGGCGCCGGGGCGGCGGCGATCGGCGGCTTCAAGCTCGACGGGCCGCAGACCGGCTTCTCCCGCTTCGAGGCGAGCGGCTTCCTCACCGCCAACGGCCAGGTGGGGATCGTCCTCCGCTCCGCCATCCGGCTCCCGGGCGACGACTGGATCCTGGTGGGGGACTGGGGCGGCGGGAGCTTCCCCAACCCGGCCTATGGCCTGGGTGGCCACACCACCGAGGCCGACCGCACCACCGTCCGCCGCTCGCAGCTCCAGCTCCACGAGACCGTCTACCGGCGGGCCCTGAGCCACCTCTACGCCGGCGTGGGCTACGCGCTCGACCTCTTCTCCGACATCACCGACGTCCGCGCCGCCGCCGGGGAGCAGACCCGGTTCAGCGCCTACCCCTACGGCACCTCGGGGCGCTCCCTCTCCTCGGGGATGAGCCTGGACCTGCTCTGGGACGGCCGCGACAGCCCGGTGGCCGCCACCCGCGGCCAGTACCTGCTCGCCCGCTACCGCTTCGATCCCGCGCTGCTCTCGGGGGCGAGCGGCTGGAGCACGCTCTACCTGGACGGGCGCTCCTACTGGCGCATCCCCGGCCGCCGGGACGTGCTCGCCGCCTGGGCCTTCGCCTGGTCGAGCTTCGGCCACACGCCCTACCTGCTCCTCCCCTCGGTGGGCGTCGATCCCGATCACCGCTCGGCGCGCGGGTACGTGGAGGGGCGCTACACCGGCCTCGACCTGCTCTACGGCGAGCTCGAGTACCGCCTCCACCTCTGGCAGTTCCTGGGCGCCGCCTTCGCCGCCGGGGCCGCCGCCCCCAGCGAGCGGGGGACGGGGAACCCCGGGGCGCTCTTCCAGACCGTCCATCCCCTGGCGGCCGCCGGGCTCCGCGTGCTCCTCGACCGGGCCTCGGGCGCGAACCTCACCCTCGACACGGCCTTCTCCCCGGGCAACGGCGTCGCCTTCTACGTGAACGCCAACGAGACCTTCTGACGTCCGGACGCCCCCGGGCTATGCTGCGCCGCGCATGACCTTCCGTCCCGCCCACCCCCACGCGCCCCGTCCCATCCGCTTCCGCGGGCTGGTGGAGCACCTCGGCTTCCGGCTCAAGCGCTACACCGTCACGCTGCCCGGCGCGGCCCTCGACGAGCCGATCTTCTCCGGCGGCCGGGGGCTCGCCCTCTCCGCCCTCCCCGAGCCGGCCGTCACGCCCGAGCGTCCCGGGGTCGGGTTCGTGATCGAGCACCAGGGGCGGGGGCTCGACCACGTCGTGCTCGCCTGGTGGGACCGGGAGGACGAGCTGCCGGTGCGGGTGATCGTCGGGGACGACGCCGGCTGGCGCCCGGCGCGGGAGGAGTCTTTCTCCGTCTTCGACCTCGAGGTGATGGCGGCCGAGCGCGACGCCTACGTCGCGGCGGTGCTCGCCCCGGGGGGCGGCGGCGTGGAGAGGTACCTCGCGACGGTGGCGGCGGTGGCCGGGCGCCCGTAGCGCGAGCGGCGCTACCCGGCTCCGCCCGCGCCCCGCGCCATCTCCAGCAGGCGCTGGTTGGAGATGGGGATCTTGAGGCCGCGCCCGCCGTTCTCCAGGAAGAGCCGCAGGCCGTAGTCGTAGTGGCGCTTCACGGCGTTCAGGATCGCCTCGTAGATGGGCTGCAGGGCCTCGGGCGTGGGGGCCGCCACCTCGAAATCCTCGAGCCCGAAGAGCGAGATGATGTAGCGGGTCTCGAGCTTCTTGAACCGGATCTCGAGGAGCATGGCGTCCCGGCCCTTCGGCACCTCCAGGGCCAGCTTCAGCCCGACGTGCCAGAAGGCGTCCTCGCCCAGGTGCATCGCGTCCTCGATCTTCTGGGTGGGCGTGCCGGCGTTCGGGCCGGCGAGCGGCTCGTAGGCGACCAGCTCGCGGGGCCAGTTCGCGTACTCGGTCAAGCCGCGGGAGAGGGTGGCCGCGAACAGCACGCACTCCGAGTGGTACCCGGCGAACCGGGCCCGGGCGTCCTCCAGCGACTTGCACAGCTCGTGGAAGCGGCTCTGGCTCATGGCGTCCTCCCTGCGGGCCGTTCCGGGGGTCCCGCGGCGGGCCGCAGGGTAGCACGCGACGGCGGCACAAAGGCTAGGATGCGGGGCCATGCCTCTCTCCCCTTCGCTCTGGGGCGGTCGGCCCGTCTGGGCCGAGATCGACCTCGACGCCCTGGCCCACAACGTCCGCCTCCTCGCCGCCCGCGCGGCGCCCGCCCGCCTCTACGCGGTGGTGAAGGCCAACGCCTACGGCCACGGCGCGGTGGCGGTGGCGCGGGCCGCCCTCGAGGCGGGCGCGAGCGCGCTGGCGGTGGTCTGCGTGGACGAGGGGGAGGAGCTGCGCGCGGCCGGCGTGGAGGCGCCCATCCTCGTGCTCGGCCACACCCCGGCCGCCGACGCCGCCCGGGCGGCCGCCCTCCGGCTCCGCCCGACGGTGGGCTCGGCGGAGCTCCTCGAGGCCCTCTCGGCGGCCGCCCGCCGCCTGGGCCACGAGGTCCCCATCCACCTCGAGGTGGAGACCGGCATGAACCGGCACGGGCTCCTGCCCGAGGCCTGCGCCGCGCTGGCGGAGCGGGCCCGCGCCCTGCCCGGGCTCCGGGTGGAGGGGCTCTTCACGCACTTCGCCGCCGCCGAGGAGGCCGACCAGGGCTTCACCCGCGCGCAGTGGGAGGCGCTCCGCGAGGCCGCCCGGCGGCTCCCCTGGGTCCCCGAGCGCCACTGCTCCGCCTCGGCGAGCCTGCTCCTCGACCCCGGGCTCCGGCTGGACGCGGTCCGGGCCGGGCTGGCGCTCTACGGCTACCGGCCCGACCCGCGCTGCGGGCCGGAGGTGGACCTCCGGCCGGTGATGGCGCTCCGCGCCCGGGTGGCCCGGGTGGCGGAGGTGGCGCCCGGAGCCACGGTCGGCTACGGCCGCACCTGGACCGCCGGCCGGCCCTCCCGCCTCGCCCTGGTGATGTGCGGCTACGCGGACGGCTACCGCCGCAGCCTGGGGAGCCGGGCCCATGCGCTGGTCCGGGGCCGCCGCGCCCCGGTGGTGGGCCGGGTCTCGATGGACATGATCACCGTGGACGTGACCGCCGTCCCCGGGGTCGAGCACGGGGAGGTGGTGACGCTCCTCGGGCGCGACGGCGAGGAGCGGGTGGACGCCGACGAGCTCGCCGCCCTCGAGGGCACGATCTCCTGGGAGGTCCTGGCGGGCGTGGCCGCGCGCGTCCCCCGCCTCTACCTGCGCGGCGGCGTGGCGGTGGAGGCGACCACCCTGACCCAGCGCGCGCCCGCCGCGGTGTGAGGGCTCGCCTCGGGGCTTCGCGGGCGCCGCCGACGCGCCGGGCCTCGCGTCGTGCTCGGCGGGGTCGTCGACGTGGGGCTTCAGCCGCTCGAGCCCGGCCGGCATCCGCTCGGCGAGGGTCGAGCGTCGCCCACCTCGCCGCGGCCCGCGGCGGGCCTGCGAGGGGGCTGCGACCCCTGGCGCGCGCCGAGAGGCTCAGACCGGCTCGAGCCACCCGTGCCGGTCCGGCGCGTCTCCGCGCTGGATGGCCGCGATCTCGGCCCGGAGCCGCTCGCCGAGGGAGCCGGCGCCGCCTGGGGGGAGCGAGAGGGCGGACCCTTCCCAGGCCACCTCGCCGATCGGCGCCACCACGGCGGCCGTGCCGGTCCCGAAGAGCCCCTCCAGGCGGCCGGCGCGCGCCGCCTCCACCAGCTCGTCGAGCGCGAGCCGGCGCTCCTCCACCGGCACCCGCCACTCGCGCAGCAGCTGGATCACGCTCGCCCGGGTGACGCCGGCGAGGATCGTCCCCTCGAGCGACGGCGTTACCACCGCGCCGCCCAGCTGGGCGAGGACGTTCATCGTCCCGATCTCCTCGAGGAAGCGGTGCTCGCTCCCGTCGAGCCAGAGCACCTGGTCGAAGCCGTGCTCCTTGGCCTCCTCGGCGGCGAGCAGGGAGGCGGCGTAGTTGGCGGCCGCCTTGGCCCCCCCGATCCCGCCCGGCGCCGCCCGGGACCGGCTGCGCTCCACCCAGATCCGGAGCGGCCGGGGCGGGCCGGAGAAGTAGCCGGCCACCGGCGAGATCAGCACCAGCAGCGTGTAGGCATGGGAGGGGCGGACCCCGAGGAAAGGCTCGGTGGCGAACATCACCGGCCGGACGTAGAAGGCGGTCCCCGGCCCGGACGGCATCCACTCGGCGTCGGCGCGGACCAGCGCCCGGACGCCCTCCAGGAGGAGGGCCGGATCCGGCTCCGGCATGCAGAGGCGGCGGGCGCTCGCCGCCAGGCGGGCGGCGTGGTCCCGGGGGCGGTAGAGGCGCAGGCCGTCCCGGTGCCGGAACACCTTGAGCCCCTCGAAGATCGCCTGCCCGTAGTGGAGGGCGGAGGCGGCCGGGTCGAGGGGGATGGGGCGGTAGGGCTCGACCCGGGCGTCGTGCCAGCCCTTCCCCTCCGTCCAGTCCACCCGGAACAGGTGGTCGGTGAACCAGCGCCCGAAGCCGAGGTCCTTCTCGGCCGGACGGGGCCGGGGCGTGCGGGTCCGCTCGACGGGGATCGCCATCGTCGCCTCCCGGGTCCGGTGCTAGAGTGGAGGCCGGACCACACAGGTCAATGGAGTTGACCATTACAGCCGCCCCGCGCCATCCCGTCAACCCGGCCGACCGGACCGCCGACCCCCTCGACGACGCCCTGGGGGTGATCTTCTTCGCCTTCCGCGACCTCACCGCCGAGCCGGACCGGGTGCTGGCGGAGCGCGGGCTCTCCCGGGTCCACCACCGGATCCTCTACTTCGTGCGCCGCAGCCCGGGGCTCGGGCCCGGCGATCTGGTCCGCATCCTCCGGGTCTCCAAGCAGGCGCTGGCACGCCCCTTCCGCGAGCTGCTCGGGCAGCGGCTCCTCGCCTCCCAGGCGGTCCCGGAGAACCGGCGCCGCAAGGCCCTCCGCCTCACCCCCGCCGGCGCCCGGCTGGAGCGCCGGCTCTCCGGGGCCGAGCGCCGCCGCTTCGCGCGGGCCTTCCGGGCGGCGGGGCCGGACGCGGCCGAGGGCTGGCGGGCGGTGATGGCCGGGCTCCGGGAGGGGCGCACCGGGGCCGACGGCGCCCTCCCCCGCCCGGTCCAGCGCCGGCCGCGACGCGCCTCCTGATTCCCCCATCGCGAGCCGCCGCTCAGGGATCCGCCGGCGCCCCGGGCACCCGGGCCGCGGCACGCGCGCGCCGCCGGCGGGAGAGCGCCCACCAGGCCGGCCCGATCGCCGCCACGAGAAGCGCCAGCGGCACCGCGCGGACGCCGAGCGCCCCCGGCTCGCCCCGCCCGCGCCAGGCGGAGAAGGCGAGGAGCCCGGCCGGCGGCACGCCCAGGAGCAGGGCCCCGGCGAGCCCGCCCGGCACGCGGAACGGCCGCGGCAGCCCCGGCTCGCGGAGCCGGAGCGCCACCAGGGCGGCGAACTCGAGGAGGAGCGCCATCCCCTGGAGCATCACGTCGATCGCCACCAGCCGGGTGAGCTCGAGGCCGACGAGGAGCGCCACCAGCCCGCCCCCCGCCACCAGCGCCGGCACCGGCGCCCCGCTGCCCGGGCTTCGCCAGGCGAGGAGGCGGGGGAGGTACCCGTCCTCCGCCAGGGCCACCGGGAGCCGGGACCAGGCCAGCAGGATGGCGTTGAACATGCCGACCACGGTGATCCCGCCGCCGAGCATCACCAGGCCGGCCAGGGGCGCGCCGCCCAGCGCCCGCCCGGCGGCCACCCAGCTCCCGGCCCCGAAGGACGCGGCCGGGAGCCCGGCCGAGGCCGCCGCCAGGACCGGCAGCACGTAGGCGGCCGCCACCAGCCCCACCACCACCAGCATCGCCCGCGGGTAGGCGCGGGGCGCGTCTTCGACCTCGCCCGAGAAGGTCGAGGCGTTGTCCCAGCCCATGTAGTTCCAGAGGGCGAGCAGCAGGCCCGCCGCCCAGGTGGCGCCCGTCCCCGGCTCCGGCGGCGGCGCGGCGAGGGCGGCGCCGAGCCGGGCCAGGCCGCCGCCCGGAAGCGCGGCGGCGGCGAGCGCCACCATGACCACGAACGGCCCGAGCACCGCCACCCCGAGCGCCTCCGACCCGAGCCCCACCGCCCGGATGCCGAGGGCGTTCCAGAGGGTGCAGCCCGCGATCATCCCCATCCCCAGCCACCACCCCGCCCAGCCCTGCGTCCCGGCGGCCAGCGCCGGCAGGACCTGGCCGGCGTAGGCCACGAGGAGGGTCGGGTAGATGGCCAGGTCGACGACCGAGTAGGCGAGGGAGAGCCAGGCCTCCTGGAGGCCCCAGAACTCGCCCAGGCCGCGCCGGACCCACTCGTAGTAGCCCCCGGTGCAGGGGAGCGCGCTCCCCAGCTCCCCCACCAGGAAGGCCACCGGCAGGCACCAGACGAGCGGGAGGAAGAGGAGGAGCGCGACCGCCCGGCCGTAGCCGTGGGCCTGGAGGATCTCCTCGAGGCCGTAGGGCCCGCCCGAGACGATGAAGAAGGTGGCGGCGGCGAGGCCGAGGACGCCGATGCGTCGGGAGCGGCCGAGCGGCGGGGGCACGGCCGGCGATGCTACCCCGAGCTAGACGACAGCTCGTGATTCGCGATCACCTTCGGTGTCGCGAACCACGCTGTCGCTCGGCCAGGTTCGAACGGGGGCTGCGCCCCCGCCCCTGCTCGCCGGGTCCCGTGCGCCGTCGCGAGCGGCTTCGCCGCGTCCGCGACGGCGCCCCGGCGGGCTCGCTTCGCCCGTTGACCGTTTCCGAATCATGACCCTCGTTCAGGCGTGGATCTCGCGCTCGGCGACGAGCCGCGCGGTCTCCGCCGCCCGCCCGTCGTCCTCCTCGTCGAGCACGTCCGAGAGGCTGATGACGCCGACCAGCCGCCCCTCGTCGTCGGCCACCATGATGCGGGCCTTGTGGTGCCTGGCCATGAGCCGCTCCGCCTCCTCGAGGTCGTCCTCCTCCCGGCAGGTGACGGTCTCCCTGGTCATGACCTCCTCGGCCCGCGTGGCGCTGGCGGAGCGGTCGTCGGCGCACACGCGAAGGGCCAGGTCGCGGTCGGTGAGCGTGCCCACCGGGCGGCCGCTGGCGTCGCACACCGGCATGAAGCCGATGTTCACCTCCCGCATCCGCTGGGCGATCCGCTGGATCGTGTCCGCCGGCCGGCAGGTCTCGATCTCCGTCTTCATGAGATCCTCGCAGCGCATGGCTCCTCCTCGGCGCGCCCCGCGGGCGGCTCGACCCCATCCATGCTTGGGCGAGCGGGCCGGGGCGAGCCCCCCCTTGGGGGCGCCCGAGCCCGGTGCGGCGCGTCAGGTGCCCGGCTGCTCCGCTTCCTGGCCCGAGACCACGCGCACGAGCGCCTCGACCGCCTCGCCGGGGGTCTGCATCTTGCCGGTGAGGCGCACGTCGGCGGGGAACCAGTGGAACCATTGCAGGTTGCCGTAGCGGTCCACCAGCGCCAGGCTGCTGACCGGTCGGGCGCGCACCGCCGGTGCGCCGCCGGCGCCGGGCAGGGACATGGGCGGCAGGTCGGGCGAGAGGTCCCAGCGGAACAGCACCACCGCGCCGTCCACCTGCAGGTCGGCGAGGATCGGGCCGGCGAAGTCGACCCGATCGGCGTTGAAGTCGGTGTCGGTGGGCCGCCGCTCGCCCACGCGCTGGAAGAGGTCGGCCGCCGGGGTGGTGGTGGAGGACCCGCGCCGCGCGCTCACGTCGACGGTCCGCGTGACGCGGCCGCTCGCCTCGAGCGCTTCACGCACGGCGTCGATCGCGTCCTTCGGCCGGCCGTCCTGGTACGGGCGGTCGACCTCCCGGATCAGGATGAGCCGCTTCATCCCCTCGAACGGCCCCGGCGTGAGGGAGCGGTGCGCCGGGCCGGTGGAGGCACAGCCCGTGGCGAGGAGGAGCACTGCGAGTGTTCGAGATCCCATGGCGTCCCTCCGCTATATTCCCACGCATGCCCGTCACCGTCGAGACCGGCTCCACTCTCACCTTCGATCGGTTCTGGCGCTGGCTCAAGCGCCATTCCAGCTGCATCCTGCGCGCCGGGACGCCCGACACCTACCTGTACGACCAGGAGGACCTCCACTGGCACCTGGAGGAGGACGAGGACCGCGTCCCCACCGCGCAGCTGGTCCGGGGCAAGCAGATCCTGGGGGAGGTGGTGATCGAGGTCCGCGATCTGCTCTACGTGCAGGTCCTGCCCGATCCCGAAGGCGAGGCCGGCCAGTTCCTGTTCGAGCTGGTGGGGGGCGGTGGAGAGGAGCCCTACGCCGTCTACCATTTCCTGCTCGCGCACGGCTTCGACGAGGAGGCCGGGCACCGGTCCCAGCTCAAGCAGTAGCGGCAGGCCACCGCGCCACCGAGGTCGGTCCTCTTCCGGGCTCTTGGGCCTGTCCATCGATCGCGGTACGAGGACGTCATGATCGACCACCTGACCTTACACGTTCGCGACGTCGCCCGTTCCCGCGCCTTCTACGCCGCCGCGCTCGCCCCGCTCGGCTACGTCGTGCAGATGGAGCACGAGGGGACGGTCGGCCTCGGGCCGAGGGGCAAGCCCATCCTCTGGCTGGCCGCCGACCCCGAGGCGCGGCCGATGCACCTCGCCTTCCACGCCTCCTCGCGGAGGGAGGTGGACGCGTTCCACGTCGCGGCGCTCGCCGCAGGCGGCGAGGACAACGGCAAGCCCGGGCTCCGCCC
>Ga0335076_10002498_pt1 | contig 18320 bp, 20 predicted proteins | sample Lox_Sample_25_FD_206717 | JGI IMG/M metagenome (GOLD analysis project Ga0335076, IMG submission 206717) | Soil microbial communities from Loxahatchee National Wildlife Refuge, Florida, United States - Lox_Sample_2.5 | ecosystem: Environmental > Terrestrial > Soil > Wetlands | place: USA... | reverse complement strand
CGTCAGCACAAGGTCGATGTGCTGCTCGCGCACGTCGCTCAAGGGCACGCTGCCGATCCTCGGGTAGACATGCCGCCGCATTGCACGGCGCACGACCTCAGGGTACTTGTAGCGCGGCTCAATGTTCCGCTGCATCCATTGCTCGCCGAGTTGCTGCACATTGCGTGCTCCTTAGCGCACGCAGACGGTCCTCCTGACTTGAGCGCGGCGACGTCCGTGCCCTGCCGGAGCAGCACGCGGTCTTTGCGGGCAAGTTCGCGTGCGTCCTTCAGCGAGAGATCGGGATAGCGCCCGAGCACCTTCTCGCGCTGTCGTCCGCAGTGGCGGTAGCGCAGGATCCACGATGCCTTGCCGCGCCGTGCCGCGGCCGTGCTCGCGACCAACATGAGTGCGTCGCCCACGCTGCGGTCCACGGCGCCGGAATCCAACCAGGCCCTGAGCGTCTTGTCGGTCACTGTCTTCAACCCATTCACGGTGCGATCTCCAGTGATGGGTGTTGGGTTGGTTGCGCAGAAAGGTTGCTCAACGGCAGGATTCGCCCTCGAACCCCACAAGATACCCAACACAACCCCACGCGCTGCGACGGAACCGCCCGAAATCGCCGGGAACGAGACGAGACGGAAAGCCCTAGCGGATCAATGGGTTGGATGTCTTTGCCGGACATCCTGGAGCCGCTCGAAAAACTACTCCAGGTTTTGCACCTGCTCGCGCAACTGCTCGACCAGCACCTTCATGTCGACCGCGATGCTGGTCAACTCCAGGGTGGCCGATTTCGAACCCAGCGTGTTGGCTTCGCGGTGGAGCTCCTGGATCAGGAAGTCGAGGCGCTTGCCGACCTCGCCGCCGGCGTCGAGCAGACGCTCGATCTCGTCGAGGTGCGCATTCAGTCGCGCCAGCTCCTCTGCGACGTCGATGCGCAGCGCGAACGCCGCGGCCTCGCTGAGCGCGCGCTCCCGGGGCGACTCGATGTCGCTGGCACCGGCGACCACCAGCGCTTCGTTGAAGCGTTCGAGGAAGCGCTGCTGCTGGCGTTGCACCAGCGCCGGCACCAGTGGCGCAGCCTTCGCGGCCAATGCGCGCAGCTGGCGCACCCGATCGAGCAGCACCGCCACCAGCCGCCCGCCTTCCCGTGCACGGGCCGCGCGCAGCGCATCCGCACAATCGCGCACCGCTTGCAGCGTGGAGGCCTGCAGATCTTCGTCGGCGCCGGCCGGACGGGCCCATTGCAGGACCTCGGCCACGCTCAGCGCGCGTGCGCCCGGAAGCCAAGTCTGCACGGTCGCTTCCAGGCGAGCCAGGCGACTCAACTGTTCGGGCGCCGGTGTCGGTGGACCCGACTCGACGTCGCGATGTGTGACCACCCGCAACTCGATCTTGCCGCGGCGCACGGCCGAGGCCACGGTCTCTCGCAGCACGGGCTCGAGGCCGCGCAATTCATCGGGCAGGCGCAGCGAGAGGTCGAAGAAGCGACCGTTGACCGAACGCAACTCCACCGTGACGCCGGCGCGTGAACTCGTGCTGTCTTGTGCGTGCGCAGTCGGTGTCGCTTTGGCGCTCGCGAAACCGGTCATGCTGTAGACTGCCATCGCCCTTCGCGCCGCCAAAATTCGATTATGTCAAAGCCGAAACCAGCCCCGTTGCCGGCCGGCACTGTGGTTGGTGGCTACCAGGTCGTGAAGAAGTTGGCGGCCGGCGGTTTCGGCGTCGTCTATCTCGCCGAAGACGAGAGCCGACACCTGGTGGCGATCAAGGAATACCTGCCGGCATCGCTGGCCGAGCGCTCGCCCGGCGAACTGACGCCGCGCGTGAAGCCCGAAAAGCAGCCGCTGTATCGACTGGGCCTCAAGAGCTTCTTCGAAGAAGGCCGCTCGCTCGCGCAGATCAGCCATCCGAGCGTGGTCTCGGTGCTGAACTTCTTCCGTGAGAACGAAACCGTCTACATGGTGATGAACTACCTGCAGGGCGACACGCTGCAGGACTTCATCGTCACCGCGCGCGACCTCAAGCGCGACAAGGTGTTCCGCGAGTCGACGATCCGCTCGCTGTTCGACGAGATCCTGCGCGGCTTGCGCATCGTGCACCAGCACAAGATGCTGCACCTCGACATCAAGCCGGCCAACATCTTCATCACCAACGACAACAAGGCGGTGATGCTCGACTTCGGTGCCGCGCGCGAGGTGCTGAGCAAGGAAGGCAATTTCATCCGCCCGATGTACACGCCGGGCTTCGCCGCGCCCGAGATGTACCGGCGCGACGGCACGCTCGGCCCGTGGACCGACATCTACGCCATCGGTGCCTGCATCTACGCCTGCATGCAGGGCTATCCGCCGAACGACGCGCCGCAGCGCATCGACAAGGACCGCCTCGCGCTCAGCCTCTCGCGCCTGCGCAACGTGTACTCCGACAATTTGATCGAAGTGACCGAGTGGTGCATGTCGCTCGATCCGCTGTCGCGCCCGCAGAGCGTGTTCGCCCTGCAGAAGGAACTGGCGCGCGAGACCGAGCGGCGCTACACCAAGCTCAGCTTCGGCGAGCGGCTGAAGCTGCAGCTCGAGAATCTGAAGACCGGCGCAAAGCCCTAACCCCAGAACCGACACGAGCGCATGCGCTTCTCCGTCTACCAGGTCAGCCGCAAGGGCGGCCGCGAGAAGAACGAAGACCGCATGGGCTACTGCTACACGCGCGACGCTGGGCTGTTCGCACTGGCCGATGGCATGGGTGGCCACCCCGAGGGCGAAGTCGCATCGCAGATCGCGCTGCAGACGCTGGCTGCGCTGTTCCAGCGCGACGCCAAGCCCACGCTGGCCGAGCCGCTGCGCTTCCTTCATGAAGCGATCATTGCCGGACATCACCAGTTGCTGCGCTATGCCACCGAGAAGGCGCTGATCGATACGCCGCGTACCACCGTGGTGGCCTGCCTGATGCAGGGCAACGCGGCCTACTGGGCGCACTGCGGCGACTCGCGGCTGTACTTCGTGCGCGGCGACAAATTGATCGCGCGCACGCGCGACCATTCGTATTCCGAGCTGCAGGAAACCCTGTCGCAGGTGGTGCCGGTGGGCGAGCGCTTCAACCGCAACGTGCTGTTCACCTGCCTCGGCTCGCCGGGCAAGCCGGTGGTCGACACCGCGGGTCCGCTGCTGCTGCAGCCGCACGATCGCGTGCTGTTGTGCTCCGATGGCCTGTGGGGCAGCGTCAGCGACGCGGTGATCACCGAGCATCTGGCGGCACGGCCGATTTCCGATGCCGTGCCCGAACTGGTCGAGCTGGCGCTGCGCACCGGGGGTGCCAAGAGCGACAACGTCACCGTGCTCACCGCCGAGTGGGAAGCCGCCGAGGACGGCGAGGGCGCGGCCGAGGTGCAGACGCAGGCGCTCGGCGAAGAGGTGTTCGCGTCGACGATCCAGGCCAGCCTGATCGGCGAACAACCCGTCGACGAGCTCGACGAGGCCGAGATCGAGCGTTCGATCAAGGAGATCAACGACGCCATCAAGCGCTCGTCGCAGAAGAAGTCCTAGCGCGCGCCCTGACGAGCCGGGCCCGGTGACGGCCTGGGTCCGCGGGTTCGATCACAATCTCGCCATGAGCCATCAACGCACGCAAGGGCGCGCGGCCGACGCGCTGCGCCCGGTGCAGATCGAGCGCGGCTACACGCGCCACGCCGAGGGCTCGGTGCTGGTCTGTTTCGGCGACACCAAGGTGCTGTGCACCGCGTCGGTCGACGAAAAGGTGCCGCCGCACAAGCGTGGCAGCGGCGAAGGCTGGGTCACCGCCGAGTACGGCATGCTGCCGCGCGCCACGCACACCCGCGGCGATCGCGAAGCCGCGCGCGGCAAGCAAAGCGGCCGCACGCAGGAGATCCAGCGCCTGATCGGCCGCGCGATGCGGTGCGTATTCGACCTCGCCGCGCTGGGCGAGCGCACGATCGTGCTCGACTGCGACGTGCTGCAGGCCGACGGTGGCACCCGCACCGCGGCGATCACCGGCGCCTACGTGGCGGCGCACGATGCGGTGAGCTGGCTGCTCGCCAAGGGCAGGATCGAGGCCTCACCGCTGCGGGACCAGGTGGCCGCGGTGTCGGTGGGCATCGTGCAAGGCGTGCCGCTGCTCGACCTGGAATATGTCGAGGACTCGGCGTGCGACACCGACATGAACGTGGTGATGACCGGCTCCGGCGGTTTCGTCGAGGTGCAGGGCACCGCCGAAGGCAAGAGCTTCTCGCGCGGCGAGATGGAGCACCTCTTGGCGCTGGCCGACAAGGGCATCCGCGAGTTGCTGGCCGCACAGCGATCGGCGCTCGCCCGTCCGACATGAAGCTCGTGCTGGCGTCCAAGAACGCCAAGAAGCTGGTCGAGTTGCAGGCCCTGTTCAGCGGCCTGTCGCTGCAACTGGTGCCGCAGCCGGCCCTGCAGATCACCGAGGCCGACGAGCCGCACGACACCTTCGTCGAGAACGCACTGGCCAAGGCGCGCCACGCGGCCACGCACGCACGGGGTCCGGCGATCGCCGACGACTCCGGCCTGTGCGTCGACGCGCTCGGCGGCGACCCGGGCGTCGCCTCGGCGCACTACGCGCCCCTTGCGCCGAAGGTCGGCGACGAGCGCGAGCAGCGCCGCGTGTGCCAGGACGCCGCCAACACCGCGCTGCTGCTGGAGCGCATGCGCGGCGTTGCCGATCGCCGCGCGCGCTTCGTCAGCACGCTGGTGGCGCTGCGCCACGCGCACGACCCCGAGCCGCTGATCGCGTTCGGTCGCTGGGAGCTCGATCTGTTGCACGAGCCGCGCGGCAGAGGCGGCTTCGGCTACGACCCGGTGGTGGGGGTACCCACACATGGGTGCAGCGTGGCCGAGCTCGATGCCGATGTGAAGAACGAAATCAGCCACCGCGCGCTGGCGGCGCGGCAGATGCGCTCGCTGATGCGGGAGGTGTGGCGAATTGGTTGAGGCTTCGCGGCCGCCCGGCGCGGCTGGCGCGCGAGCGGCGACGGTCGAGCACCACCTGCGCCCCGGTACGCTGCAACTCTCTGCGCTGCCGCCGCTGGCGCTGTACGTGCACTTGCCGTGGTGCCTCGCCAAGTGTCCGTACTGCGACTTCAATTCCCATGCGCTCGACCCGGCGGTGCTGCCGGAGCGGCGCTATCTCGACGCGTTGCGCGCCGACCTCGAGGCTGCGCTGCCGCTGGTGTGGGGGCGGCCGATCGTCAGCGTGTTCATCGGCGGCGGCACGCCGAGCCTGTTCTCGCCCGGCGGCATCGACACGCTGCTGTCGCACGTGCGCGCCGTGCTGCCGCTGGAGCCGGCCTGCGAGGTGACGCTCGAGGCCAACCCGGGTACGTTCGAGCGCGAGCGCTTCCGCGCCTTCGCCCAGGCCGGCGTGAACCGGCTGTCGATCGGCGTGCAGAGCTTCGACGACGCGCTGCTGCAGCGCATCGGCCGCGTGCACGACAGCGCCCAGGCGCGCGCAGCGGCACAGGAGGCGCACGAGTCGTTCGAACGCTTCAACCTCGACTTGATGTACGCGTTGCCGGGGCAGACGCTGCAGCAACTGCGCAGCGATCTCGACACGGCGCTCGCGTTTTCCCCCCCGCACCTGTCCGTGTACCACCTGACGATCGAACCGAACACCCGCTTCGCGCTCGATCCGCCGCCGCGTCCCGACGACGATCTCGCCAGCGACATGCTGGACGCCATCGTCGCGCGCAGCGCCGAAGCCGGGCTCGCGCGCTACGAGGTGTCCGCCTTCGCGCGGCCGGGCCGCGAGTGCGTGCACAACCTCAACTACTGGCAGTTCGGCGACTACCTCGGCATCGGTGCCGGTGCGCACAGCAAGCTCAGCTTTCCGCATCGCGTGGTGCGCCAGCAGCGCTGGCGCGAACCGATGAGCTACATGGCACAGGCGCTGGGCGGCGCGGCAGTGAGCAACGAACACGAAGTGGCGCGCGACGCGCTGGCGTTCGAATTCATGCTCAACGCCTTGCGCCTGCGCGACGGCTTCGCGATCAGCTTGTTCGGCGAGCGCACCGGGTTGCCACTGTCGAGTGTCGGGCCGGCACTGCAGCAGGCGGAGGCCCGTGGCCTCATCGAGCGCGACGCTTCGCAGGTGTGGCCGAGCGCGCGCGGGTTCGATTTCCTGTCCGACCTGCAGCAGCTCTTTCTGTCGGCGCGTTGAGTGCCGAGCGCGGCGTCGCCGCGTCCTGGCTCCCGAGCGGCGACGCGTCGCTGGCCGACCAGGCGCGCGACGAGGCCTCGATCTGCGCGTGCAGCCAGCGCCGCAGCGACGCCAGCGGCCGCCAGTCGTGCAGCGCCGACGGGTAGACCAGCCAGTAGGCGTCGACCGTGGCGTCGCGCAGCGCGATGCTGGACAGGCGGAACAGCCGGCGCTCACGCAGCGCATCGGCGGCCAGCACCTCGCGCGACAGCGCGATGCCGATGTTCTGCTCGGCCGCCTGCAGCATCAGCCCGGCGTCGTTGAACACCGCCACCGGATTGACGCGCACCTTGAGCCCGGACAGCGCAAACCACTGTTCCCACGCGGCGGCGCTGCCCAGCAGGGGCTCGTGCGCCAGCGCGGCGACGTCACGGCCATGCAGCCGCTGGGCCGCTGACGGAGAACCAACCGGCACCTTCGGCGAGTCGATCAGCAATTCCGCGTGCAGGCCGCGCCATTGGCCGCTGCCCTGCCGGATCGCCGCATGAAAGCCCTCGCGTTGCAGATCGACCACCTGCTGCGACGCCTCGAGTTCGACCGCGATGTCCGGATGCCTGGTGTGCCAGTCGCCCATGCGCGGCAGCAGCCAGCGTTGCGCGAACGACGGCAGCAGGGTCACGCGCAAGCGGGTCTCGGCACCCGATGCCGCCGCGGTCGCGGCCCGGACACCGGCATCGATCTGATCGAGCGCAGGCCCCACTGCCTGCAGCAGCGCTGCGCCCGCCGCGTTGAGCACGATGCGGCGCGCGCGGCGGTCGAACAGCTCGATGCCGAGGGTGGTCTCGAGCTGGCGCAACTGCTGGCTGACCGCGCTGTGCGTGAGGTGCAGCTCTTCGGCCGCGGCGCGCAGGTTGCCGGTGCGCGCGATGACGCGAAAGCTGGGCAGCGTGTGCAACGGCAGGCGGGACATGCGGTGTTCAGTATGCCTTACCAACATGGCGAAAAGAAGTCGATTCCCCGGAGACAGATGGACATCTATGCTGTCCACCACTCATCGAGGAATCCGAGATGCAAACCACCTGGAATCATCGTGTTGGCGCTGTGCAGGGCTTGTGGTCTCACGTGGCCGCGGCGATGTTCGGCGCCCCGTCGCGCGTCGGCTCGATGGTGCTCCGGCAATGGGGCTGCTGGCGCGCAGCCCGCCTGCGCGCGGCGGAGCTGCGCATGCTGCGCGAGCTCAGTCCGAGCGTGCTGCGCGACATCGGCGTCGAACCCGAGGCGGTGGTCATGGCGCAAGGCCGCGAACGGCCCGTGTCGGGGCGCGACGCGGTGATGCGCCTGCTGTAGTCGTCGTCAGATGCGGTGGAGCGTGCTGCCGGCGGTGGTCTTGAGCCGAGCGATCAACGCGGCGGCGATGCGAGCCAGCGGCAGCACGTCGTGCGCGGCGCCCATGCGAACCGCCTCGCGCGGCATGCCGTACACGACGCAGCTCGCCTCGTCCTGACAGATGTTGTAGCTGCCGGCGTCGCGCATCGCGCGCATGGCGCGCGCGCCGTCGCCGCCCATGCCGGTGAGCATCACCGCCAGGGCGTTGGGGCCCACGACGCGCGCCGCCGACTCGAACAGCACCTCGACCGAAGGCTTGTGGCGGTTCACCGGCTCGCCGTCGCGCACGCGGGCCAGGTAGTTGGCGCCGCTGCGCTCCACCGAGAGGTGAAGGCCCCCGGGCGCGAGGTAGGCATGCCCAGGTAGCAGGCGCTCGCCGTCGCTGGCTTCCTTGACGCGAATCTGGCAGAGCGAATCGAGCCGCTTGGCGTAGCTGGTGGTGAAACCCGCCGGCATGTGCTGGGTGATCAGGATCGCCGGCGAGTCGGCCGGCAACTCCACCAGCACCACCTTGGTCGCCTCCGTGCCGCCGGTGGAGGCGCCGATGAAGATCAGCTTCTCGGTCGACAGCCGGCCCAGCGGGGCGATGCCGGTTGGCGCCGCCGGCTTGGCGCCTTCCTCGGACGGTGTGCTGCCCGCCAGCCGGCGCACCTGCGCGCGCGCGGCGATGCGGATCTTGTCGGTGATGTCGTCGGCCAGCCGCTGCAGGCCCTCGGCCACGCCGATGCGCGGCTTGGCCACGAAGTCGATTGCCCCGAGCTCGAGCGCGCGCAGCGTCACCTCGGCGCCGCGCTCGGTCAAGGTGCTCACCATCACCACCGGCGTCGGCCGCAGCCGCATCAGGCGCGACAGGAAGTCGATGCCATCCATGCGCGGCATCTCGACATCGAGCGTGATCACGTCGGGGTTCACGGCGCGGATCAGCTCGCGCGCGGCCAGCGGGTCGGCCGCGGTGCCGACGCATTGCATGTCGGCCTGTCGGTTGATGATCTCGCCGAGCAGGCCCCGCACCAGCGCGGAATCGTCGACCACCACGACCCTGATGCGCGCGCGGGTGTCCATCGTGCGCCGCTCAGAACAGGTCCACCGAGCCGGCGCCGGCGCCTTGCGGCGCCGCCCGCTCGGCGGCGGCGCGCTCCTGCGCCGCCAACGCCGCGGGGTTGGCGGGCGTCAGGCGCTTGACCAGCACCTTGCCGCTGGCCGGCAGCAGACAGATCTTGCGCGCACACGTGTCGAGCACGTCTTTGCTGACCACCGGAATGCGTTCGGTACGCAGGTAGTCGAGCACGAACTGCGCGTTGCGCTCGCCGACGTTGATGCTGGTCATCGAGGCGATCACCGCACCGCCGCCGAACACCTTGGCCTCCAGCGCCGAGCGCGACGCGCCGCGAGCGAGCAGCTGGTTGATCAACAATTCCATCGCATACGAGCCGTAGCGGCCGGTGTCGCTGTCGCCTTCGGGCAGCATGAAGTGGTTCATGCCGCCGACGCGGCGCTCGCGGTCCCACAGGCACGCGGCGATGCACGAGCCGAGCGTGGTGACGATCAGGAGGTCCTGATCGGAGACGAAGAACTCGCCGGGCAGCACCTTGACGGCGTCGCTCTTGAAGCTGGCATCCCAGTAGAAGAACGACGCCTCTCCGGGCGTGCGTGGCGCGCCGCGCGGGTGTTCGAGGCGCGAAGGCGTCGTGACCAGAGGCAGCGGGGCAGTGGGCGGCAAGAACGCGGACGGCGGCGGCATCTCAGACCTTCACGTAGACCGTCTTGCCGCGCAGGTGGAAGAGATCGCGCGCGTGCGTGAAGTTCTCCGAGTGGCCGACGTAGAGCAAGCCATCGGGCACCAGCGCGGCGTGCAGGCGTTCGAGCACGCGGCGCTGCGTCGCCGCATCGAAGTAGATCATCACGTTGCGGCAGAACACGACGTCGAAGGCACCGCCGAGGTCCCAGCGCGGATCCATCAGGTTCAGCGCTCGATAGCGCACCCGCTGCGCCAGCGCCGGACGCACGCGGATGCGGCCCTCGTTGGGGCCTTTGCCGCGCAGGAAGTGCCGTTGCAGCCGCTGTGGCGACAGGCCACGCGGGTCGGCGTCGTAGATGCCGCGTTGCGCGGTGGCCAGCACGGTGGTGTCGATGTCGCTGGCGACGATCTCCGCCCGCGCCTGCGCACCGAGAGTCTCGTCGACCACCATCGCGATCGAATACGCCTCCTCGCCGGTGGAAGCGGCGGCACACCAGATGCGCAGCTCGCGGCCCTGGCGATCGCGCAGGTCCTGCGCCAGGCACTCGAAGTGATGCGCCTCGCGGAAGAACGACGTCAGGTTGGTCGTCAGGCCGTTGACGAATTGTTGCCATTCGGCCCTTGCGGCACGGTCGTCGGATTGCTGCAGCCAGGCCAGGTAATCGGCGAACGAGCGGTGACCGGTCTCGCGCAGGCGTCGCGACAGCCGGCTGTAGACCATCGCCTGCTTGCCGGCGTGCAGGCTGATGCCGGCGTGGTCGTGGATGAGTCGGCGCACGCGCTCGAAGTCTTGCGCCGAGAACGCGAACTCCGGCTCGGGGCCGGCGTGCAAGGAAGCGAGCTTGCTGTCGCGAAGGGCGGCGGGCATGGACTGCGGAGAAATGCCGGCGCATCTTGCCGTTGCGTGGTCGCTGCCGTGCCTTGGAGTTGCGCCCGCTTTGACGCTCATTTCACGGCCCCGGGCCGCTCGCGACCGCTAGACTGGCCGCGTCGACCACAACCACCCGCCGCGAGACACCGCTGCCAGCGACGTGGAGCCGCACGCCAGGCCCGAGCCACCGCACCCCGCGGGTGTGGCGCCGCCGCGTGGCTTGAATCCCGACGTCGCGCTGCAGCTGCTGCGGCAGTCGGGCCACGGGCCGCTGCCCGGCGAGCCGATGAGTGACGTCTGGCTGCAGGCGCTGGTCGATGCGTTGGTTGATCTGTCGAGCCGCGACGCGCTCACCGGGTTGGCCAACCGCCGCAGCTTCGAGCTTGCGCTGGCGCGCGAGATCGACCGCGTCGCGCGCTCCGGCGAGCCGGCCTTGCTGCTGACGCTCGACATCGATCACTTCAAGAAGGTCAACGACACCCACGGCCACGCCGCGGGCGACCTGGTGATCCAGGCGGTCGGCGCTGCGCTGGCCGACACGGTGCGGCCGATGGATCTGGTGGCGCGCGTCGGCGGCGAGGAGTTCTCGATCGTGCTGCCCAACTGCCCGGCTGCGTTCGGCCCGCAGGTGGCCGAGCGCATCCGCAAGCGGGTGGCGCGCACGCCGGTGGAGATCGCGCCCGGCGAGTCGGTGAGCGTCACGGTCAGCGTCGGCGGCGCCTTCGCGCCACAATGGGTGCGCACCACCGCGCGCATCTGGATCGATCGCACCGACCTGCAGCTGTACCGCGCCAAGAGCGAAGGCCGCAACCGCTGCTGCCTCGAGCCGACCGCGGTGCCGCTGGTCAGCGCCGAAGAGAAGGGGCTGCTGTTCGCCAGCTCGTCGTTCCAGGACTTCACATGACGCCCAGCGGCACGAGCCTTGCCATCGACTCCATCGACGCGGCCAGCGGCTCTCGCGGCGGCGCGCAGATCACCGCCGTCACCAGCGGCAAAGGCGGCGTCGGCAAGACCTTCATCACCACCAATCTCGCGGCCGCGCTGACACGCCAGGGCGAGCGCGTGCTGGTGCTCGACGCCGATCTCGGCCTGGCCAACATCGACGTCGTGCTCAACCTGTACCCCAAGCTGACGCTGCACGACGTGTTCACCGGGCAGACGCGGCTGGAAGACGCGATCCTGCCGGCGCCGGGGGGCTTCTCGGTGCTGCTGGCCGGGTCGGGGATGATCGAGTACTCACGCCTGACGCCGACGGTGCGCGACCAGCTGCACGACGTGATCCAGCGCGTGCGCCCGCGCTTCGACCGCGTGCTGCTCGACACCGGCGCCGGCATCTCCGACGTCGTGCTGTACACGATCTCGCTGGCCGACGAGGTGCTGATCGTCTGCACGCCGGAGCCAACGTCGCTCACCGACGCCTACGCGACGATCAAGGTGCTGGCCACCACGCAGCCGCGGCGCTTGATCCGCCTGCTGGTCAATCAAGTGGAGCGCCCGGGCGAGGCGCGCGCCATCCGCAAGCAGCTGCAGCTGGTGGTCGATCGCTACGTCAACGCCGGCCTCGACAAGCCGGTGATGATCGAGCTCCTCGGCGAAGTGCCGCTCGACCCCACCGTGCGCGAGGCGGTGATCAAGCGCGAGCTGCTGCTCGAAGGCGCGCCGGGGTCCGCGGCGGCACGGGCCATCGTCGCTGCGGCGGCCAAGCACATCGCCGGCTAGATGGCCCACCCCCCGAAGCGGCCGGCGGCCGCGCGCCACGCCCTCGCAGAGCTCGGGCGGTTCGCGAGGCGTTCGGGTCTGCGCAGGCAGACCCTCACGTCCACGCTCACCCCCTCAAGGGGGCAACACCAGCGGACCGGCGAAGCCGGATCCGCGGCGTTCACGCGAGATTGCGCGCACCGATGAGCGACCAAGCGACACCGTTTGAGCTGCTGGGCGGCGAGCCGGGCGTGCGGGCGCTGGTCGACCGCTTCTACGACCTGATGGACCTCGAGCCGGCGTACGCCGGCCTGCGCGCGCTGCACCCGGCCACGCTCGAAGGCTCGCGCGACAAGCTGTTCTGGTACCTGTGCGGCTGGCTCGGCGGGCCCAACCACTACATCGAGCGCTTCGGCCACCCGATGCTGAGGGCGCGGCACTTGCCGTACGCGATCGGCAACGCGGAGCGCGACCAGTGGATGGCGTGCATGACCCAGGCCTTGCGCGAGGGCGGGGTCGAGGACACGCTGGCGCAGGGGTTGCGCCAGGCGTTCCAGGGCACCGCGGACTGGATGCGCAACCGCGCCGGCTGAATCGCGGGGGTGCCGCTGCGCCTGGCCAGCGCTCAGGGCCTCGGCGGGATCGCCATGCCGCGCACCACCGCCGGCCGCGCGAGAAACGCCCGCAGCGCGCGCTGGACGTGCGCGAACTCGTCGAACTGCACCAGCTCGCGCGCACCGTAGAAGCCGACCAGGTTGTTGACCCACGGGAAGGTGGCAATGTCGGCGATGCCGTACTCGTCGCCGACGATCCACGGGTGATCGGCGAGCTGTCGGTCGAGCACCGCGAGCAGGCGTTGTGACTCGGCGACGTAGCGATCGCGCGGGCGCTTGTCGTCGTAGTCCTTGCCAGCAAACTTGTGGAAGAAGCCCACCTGGCCGAAGAATGGCCCGACGCCGCCCATCTGGAACATCAGCCACTGAATCGCCTGGTACCGCGCGGCGGCGTCACGCGGCATCAGGCGCCCGGTCTTGTCGGCGAGGTAGAGCAGGATCGCGCCCGACTCGAACAGTGGCAGCGGCTCGCCGCCGGGGCCATCGGGGTCGATGATCGCCGGGATCTTGCCGTTCGGATTGAGCGACAGGAACTCCGGCGATCGCTGGTCGTGGCTGTCGAAGCTGACGCGGTGCACCTCGTAGGGCAGGCCCGTCTCCTCGAGAAAGATCGACACCTTCACGCCGTTGGGCGTCGGCAGCGAGTACAGCTGCAGTCGCTCGGGGTGCTTCGGCGGCCACTTGCGGGTGATCGGAAAATCCAGCAGCGAGCGGGCGGTCACGCAGGTCCTTGCGGCGGGTCGGGGCGGTGCGGGCGCATTGTCGATGGCCTCGCCCCGAGGCTCGCGATCGCTCTTGCAAGACCTTGGTCCGCCGTGGTCATCGCGCCGCGCCGCGCGGCGCCAGCAGCACCAGCAGCGCACCGGCTCCGCCTTGCGCGCCGCTGGCCTGCGCGAAGGCGATCACCTCGCTGCGCTGGGCCAGCCAACGCTGCACCTTGTCCTTCAGCACCGGCTGGCGCCCCGGCGAGCCGTGGCCCTTGCCGTGCACCACGCGCACGCAGCGCTGGCCGCGGCGATGCGCCTCGCGCAAGAAGGCCACCAGCGCTTCGCGCGCCGCCTCGCGCGTCAACCCGTGCAGGTCGATCTCGCCCTGCAGCGCCCACTGGCCGCGCCGCAACCGCGCCGGCACGTCGGGCCCGATGCCAGGGCGACGAAAACTCAGGCCGTCGTCGGTGAGCAACAGCGATTCGACGTCGACCTCGTCGGACAGCGCCTCGCGCATCGCCTGGCGCTCGTCGGCCTCGCGTTGGCGCGGCTGCGGCTCGGGCCGCTCGCGCGGCACGTGCGCGCGGTCGTGGCGACGCAGTGCGCGCACCGGTCCCACCGCGTCGGCGAACGCGCTGCCGTCGGCGGCCTCGCGCGCTGCCTGCTCGGCCGCGCGTGCGGCGCGCGCCTCGTGTTCCGCCTGCTCGCGCTGCATCTGGTCGCGCAACGCCTTCAGCTGATCGAGGCCTTTGGCTTTCACAAGAGCCCCCGCTCCGCGAACGACACCACCTGGCCGTGGCCGACCACCAGGTGGTCGAGCACGCGCACGTCCACCAGTTGCAGCGCCGACTTCAGCGAATGCGTCAGCAGCTCGTCGGCGCGCGACGGCTCGGCCGCGCCCGACGGATGGTTGTGGGCAAGGATCACCGCCGCACTGTTGAGCTCCAGGGCGCGGCGCGCCACCTCGCGCGGATACACGCTGGTGTGCGTCAGCGTGCCCCGAAACATCTCCTCGTGCTTGAGCAACCGATGCTGGCTGTCGAGGAACAGCACCGCGAACACCTCGTGGCCGAGCGCGCCGATCGTCAGCGCGACGAACTGCTTGGCCACGGTCGGCTGATCGAACACCGGCGCGGCGGCCAGTTGCTGCGACAGCGCGCGCCGCGCGATCTCCAGCACCGCGCCCAGCTCGGCACGCTTGGCCGGCCCCAGGCCCTTGATGGCGGACAACGCGTTGGCATCGGCGCGCAGCAGGCCCGACCAGCCGCCGCATTGGGTTAGCACGGCGTGCGCCAGGTCGAGCACGCCCTGGCCTTTGACGCCGGTGCGCAGCAACAGCGCCAGCAACTCCTCGTCGGCCAGGGCCTGCGCCCCCTGTGCGAGCAGCTTCTCGCGCGGCCGTGTCGCGGCGGGCAGCTTCTTGATCGACATGGTCTTCGTGGTGCCCGTCGCGTGCGCCCCGTCCGAGGCGGCCCCCTTAGAATCGACGGCAGTCTAGTCGCACCGCTCGTCTCGAGCCGAGCACCCCGCGTGAAACCCGTCGACCCCGGGTCGTTCCTGACCCTGCACTACCGCCTGGCCGGCCCCGATGGCGCCGACGTGGTCAACACGTTCGGTGCGCGCCCGGCCACGCTGTCGCTCGGCGAGGGCCAGCTCGCGCCGGCGATGGAGCGCCTGCTGCTGGGCCTCACCGCCGGGCGGCACGAGACCTTCGAGTTGGACCCAGGCGTGGCATTCGGCGACCGCAAGACCGAACTGGTGCAGCGCGTGGCACGTTCGCTGCTGCAGCGCTTGGGCGACGACGACGCGGACTTGGAGATCGGCGACGTGGTGCAGTTTCCGCGGCCCGACGGCGAGCCGGGCTTCGCCGGCATCGTGCGCGAGTGCGCCGACGACTGGCTGCTGTTCGACTTCAACCACCCGCTGGCCGGCCAGCGCGTGACCTTCGAGGTCGAGCTGATCGAGGTGTTGTGATGGCCGCCACGCTACTCACCGACGTCACGCTGGCCGAGCCGCGCGGCTTCTGCGCCGGCGTCGACCGCGCGATCGAGATCGTCGAGCGCGCGCTCAAGCGCTTCGGCGCGCCGATCTACGTGCGCCACGAGATCGTGCACAACACCTACGTGGTCACCGACCTCAAGGCCAAGGGCGCGATCTTCATCGAAGACCTGACCGACGTGCCGGCCGGCGCGACGCTGGTGTTCAGCGCGCACGGCGTGCCGATGGCGGTGCGCAACGAGGCGCAGGCGCGCGGCTTCCAGGTGTTCGACGCCACCTGCCCGCTGGTGAACAAGGTGCACATCGAGGTCGCCAAGCTGGCCAAGGAAGGCTACGAGTTCGTGATGATCGGCCACAAGGGACACCCCGAGGTCGAAGGCACGATGGGCCAGCTCAACGACGGCATCTACCTGGTCGAAGACGTCGCCGACGTGGCCACGGTGCAGCCGCGCGGTGACCGGCTCGCGGTGGTGACACAAACCACGCTGTCGGTGGACGACGCTGCCGAGATCCTGGCCGCGGTGAAGCAGCGCTTCCCGCACGTGCGCGAGCCGAAGAAGCAGGACATCTGCTATGCCACGCAGAATCGGCAGGACGCCGTGAAGCTGCTGGCACCCCAGGTCGACGTGGTGATCGTGGTCGGCAGCCCGACCAGCAGCAACAGCAACCGCCTGCGCGAGCTGAGTGCCAGGCTGGGCACGCCCGCCTACATGGTGGAGGGTGCCGCCGACCTGCAGCCGCAGTGGTTCGCCGGCCGCCCGCGCGTGGGCCTGACCGCCGGCGCGTCGGCGCCCGAGGTGCTGGTGCAGGGGGTGATCGCCCAGCTGCGCGCGATGGGTGCCACCAGCGTGCGCTCGCTGCCGGGCGTGCAGGAGACCGTGCAGTTCCCGCTGCCCAAGGGCCTGGGCGACAAGTCGATGCGCGAGGTCGCGACGTCGCGATCGTGACGCCCGCTGCCGGCCGAGCGTGCCGGCCGCCGCATCGACGACATCTGCGCCCTAGTCCGCACCGAAGGAACTTCACCACCATGCTCGACATCGCCCAACTGCGCCGCGACCTGCCAGGCGTGATCGCCCGCCTGCAGCGCAGGCAGAACCCGCAACCGTTTCTCGACGCCGACCGCTTTACCGCCCTCGAAGCCGAGCGCAAGCAGCTGCAGGTACGCACCGAGGAGCTGCAGGCCCGGCGCAACGCGCTGTCCAAGCAGATCGGCCAGCTCAAGGGCAAGGGCGGCGACGCGTCGGCCGAGATGGCGGAGGTGGGCCGCATCGGCGACGAGCAGAAGAGTGGCGCTGCGCGGCTCGAGGCGATCCAGGCCGAACTGACGCTGATGTTGATGTCGGTGCCCAACCTGCCGCAGGACGACGTGCCGCCCGGTGCCGACGAAAGCGGCAACGTCCAGGTGCGGCGCTGGGGCACGCCGCGCGCGTTCGACTTCGCGCCGAAGGACCACATCGATCTCGGCGCGCGGCTCGGCATCGACTTCGAACTCGGCGCGCGCCTGTCGGGCTCGCGCTTCACGTTCCTGCGCGGGCCGGCGGCGCGACTGCACCGCGCGCTGGCGCAGTGCATGCTCGACCTGCAGACGCGCGAGCACGGCTACACCGAGTGCTACACGCCCTACATCGTCAACCGCGAGATCCTCGAAGGCACCGGCCAGCTGCCCAAGTTCAAGGACGACATGTTCTGGGTCTACCGAGGCAGCGACGGCTCCACCGTCACGGGCGGCGGCGAGCACGCCGAGCAGTATCTGATCTCGACCTCCGAGATCTCGCTGACCAACACCGTGCGCGAGCAGATCCTCAAGGCCGAGGAGCTGCCGCTGAAGCTCACCGCGCACAGCCCGTGCTTCCGCTCCGAGGCCGGCAGCGCCGGCAAGGACACGCGCGGCATGATCCGCCAGCACCAGTTCGACAAGGTCGAGATGGTGCAGATCGTGCATCCCGCGGCCAGCGCCGCGGCGCTCGACGAGATGGTCGGCCACGCCGAGCACGTGCTGCAGGCGCTGGAGCTGCCGTATCGCGTGGTGCTGCTGTGCGGCGGCGACATGGGCTTCGGTTCGGCGAAGACCTACGACCTCGAAGTGTGGCTGCCGGGGCAGAACACCTACCGCGAGATCAGCAGCTGCTCCAACTGCGAGGCGTTCCAGGCGCGGCGCATGCAGGCGCGCTTCCGCAACGCGCAGGGCAAGACCGAGCTCGTGCACACGCTCAACGGCTCGGGCCTGGCGGTGGGGCGCGCGCTGGTCGCGGTGGTGGAGAACCACCAACAGGCCGACGGCAGCATCCGGCTGCCCGCGGCGCTGCGGCCTTACCTCGGCGGTGCGGACGTGCTGCGGCCCTGACCCGCTGGGCTAAAATCGCCGCCCTCGCTCGTCGACCCGAGCGTGCGCATGAAGACGCGGAGAGATGGCAGAGTGGTCGAATGCGCCGGACTCGAAATCCGGTTCACGGGTTCTCCCGTGACGTGGGTTCGAATCCCACTCTCTCCGCCATTTAGCTAATTCTAAAGGCTCTACGCCAACAATGGGGGCAACCCAGCCCCAAACTGATTTCTAAGAACATAACACTTTCACTCTGAGTCTGTAGTTTTGGAAGTTACGAAAGCCATAGGCTTGTCGATTGATGAGCTCCATTTTGTTGTGGAAGCCTTCGGTGATGCCGTTGTTGCGGGTGAACCTCCACATGGCCACGATTTCCTGCGACCAGGCCGAGAGAGTCTGGCCGAGCAGGACCAGTGGTGCGAGGCCGGCTTGGCGGAGCTGATAAACGGCGCGCAGGAAGCGCGGCACCAGTTGTTCACACTGTTTGCGGGTGCGGTGCTTTTTGAGCAGCAGGTAACAGAGCCGTTGTTTGAAGCGATAGATGGTCTCCAGCACCGGATGCTCGCCCAGATAGTCCTGTAGGCGAAGCTGCTGATCGTCGCTGAGCTTATGGCGATGTCGACGCATCAAGGAAAGCAGTCCGCGGTTCTTGGCACCGACTCCGTCGATCTCCCGCCAGCAGGCTAGGAAGTGGTGATTGATGATGCGGATGACGTGGAAGCGATCGGCCACGATGCGGGCATTGGGGAAGTATTTTCGGACCAAGGAGCGGTAGTGGGAAGCCAGATCCATGCACACCACGCGCACCTGGTCTTTGCCTTCCAGGCGCTGAAAATAG
>Ga0335076_10002496_pt1 | contig 18326 bp, 18 predicted proteins | sample Lox_Sample_25_FD_206717 | JGI IMG/M metagenome (GOLD analysis project Ga0335076, IMG submission 206717) | Soil microbial communities from Loxahatchee National Wildlife Refuge, Florida, United States - Lox_Sample_2.5 | ecosystem: Environmental > Terrestrial > Soil > Wetlands | place: USA... | reverse complement strand
GCCAACGTGACGATCGTCAAGGCCTCGGCCGCCTCCTCGGTCTACCTTGGCCCCGATGCCATCGCCCACCCGGCCACGGCCACGATCAGCTTCAACAAGAACGACAACACGGCTTACGGCTCGACGATCGCGGTCGGTGAGGATGGCACGATCAGCGCCACCTACATGGCCGGCAGCGGCACGGCCGATCTGGTGGTCGACGTGACCGGCTACTTCACCCCCGACGCATCGGGCGACACCTATCACCCGGTCAGCCCTGTCCGGCTGCTCGACACCCGCTCCAAGAACGGCCTGTCGGGCAAGTTCAAGGCCAACGTGCCCCGGACCTTCACCATCCGCGGCCGGGGCGGCATCCCCGCGTCGGCCGTGGCCGTGACCGGCAACCTGACCGTCACCAACGCCACCAACTCCTGGGCGGTCTATCTTGGGCCGGTGGCCATGACCAAGCCCGCGACCTCGACGATCAACTTCGTCAAGGGTCAGACCCGGGCCAACAGCCTGACCGTCATCCTCAGCCCGACCGGGACCCTGAGCGCTACGTACCTCTCGTCGGGCAAGAACACCGCCGATCTGGTCTTCGACGTGACCGGCTACTACACCGCCGACGGCACCGGCGCGGCCTACGTCCCGATCACCGCCAACACCCTGCTCGACACCCGGACCGGCAACGGCCTGGCGGGCAAGTTCAGCGCCAACACCCCGCGGACCTTCATGGTCTGGGGCCGTGGCGACGTCCCGACCAGCGCCACCGGCGTCACCGGGACGATCAGCGTGGTCAACCAGAGCGGGCCCTGGGCGATCTTCATCGGCCCTGCCCCGATCGCCAAGCCCTCGACCTCGGCGCTCAACTTCGTCAAGGGCGACACCTGCTCCAACGGCTTCACCCAGCCGCTCTCGGCCACAGGCACCCTGTCGGCCACGTTCCTTGGCTCCAAGGGCACCACGACCAACGTGGTGGTGAGCGTCACCGGTTACTTCGTGGCGCTCGCGCCATAACCTCGTGCGCGGGCCACCCGGCCCGCCACCCGAGAGCACCAGAGACCCCGGCCAGCGGAGAGATCCGCCGCCGGGGTCTCTTCCTGGCTCGCGCCCGGGTCGGCTAAGGCTTGTGCCGCGCGCGAAGCCGGGCGATCACGGCTGCCGGGGCAAGGTCGCGCTCCCGAAGCAGCACAAGAGTGTGGTAGAGGAGGTCGGCGACCTCCCCGACGAGCGCTTCGCGCGTGGCCGGACGCGACGTCGCAGAGGCGACGGCGTCGTCCTTGGCGGCCATCAGCACCTCGGTCGCCTCCTCGGTGACCTTACGAGCCGTAGCATCGACGCCACCCGCGAGCAGCCGCGCCGTGTACGAGCTGGCCGGGTCCGCGTCTGCTCGCGCGTCGACGGTTGTCCAGAGAGTCTCCAGCCAGTCGAAGCCCTGCGGTGTCGGTTGGTGCCCGGGGGCCTGCGCGGCCGGGGGCCGGGATTCCGCCAGGGCGGCGTCCTCGGGGTCGAAGCAGCTCCGTGTGCCGCGATGGCAGGTCGGCCCCGTCGGTGCGACCTTGAGCAGCAGGGCGTCGGCGTCGCAATCGGCGGCCATCTGGATGAGGCGCAGCAAGTGGCCGCTCGTTTCGCCCTTGCGCCAGAGCCGGTCGCGCGACCGCGAGTGAAAATGGACCTCGCCGGTTGCCAGGGTGGCGGCCAGCGCTTCGGCGTCCATGTAGGCGAGCATGAGTACGCGGCCATCGCCGGCGTCCTGGACGATGGCGGGCACGAGCCCGGTCGGGCCCCAGGCCACGTCGGCCTCGCGGAGCTGTCGGGCAGTCATGCCTGAGCCTGGTCGATCGGTCTGACTGGCAGCCCCGCCGCGGCCATGGCGGCCTTGACCGAGGCGATCGAGTGGATCCGGCGGTGGAAGATCGACGCCGCCAGGACGGCGTCGGCTCGCCCGTCACGGACGGCGGCGACGAAGTCCTCTGGACCGGCGGCGCCGCCAGAAGCGATGACCGGGACCGTCACCCGAGTGGCGATGGCGGCCAGCAGCTCGACGTCGAAGCCGGTCCTGGTACCGTCGCGGTCCATCGAGGTGACCAGCAGCTCGCCCGCGCCCAGCGTCACGGCCAGCTCCGCCCAGGAGATCGCGTCAAGGCCCGCCGCCTGCCGGCCGCCGTGGGTGACGACCTCCCAGCGGGGCGTCGTCGACGGTGCCGCATTGCCCGGGCGATCGGGCTCGCCTGTCGGCAGACGTCGGGCGTCTATGGCGCAGACGACGGCCTGGCGGCCGAACCGATCGGCGCAGGCCGTCAGGAGCTCCGGCGTCGCCACGGCCGCAGTGTTGAACGAGACCTTGTCGGCGCCCGACCGCAGGACGTCGCGCATCTCCGCCACGCTCCGGACTCCACCGCCGACGGTGAGGGGGACGAAGGCCCGCGACGCCGCCCGCCGGACGACATCGAGCATGGTCCCGCGCCGCTCGTGTGCGGCGGTGATGTCCAGGAAGACGATCTCGTCGGCGCCCTCGCGGGCGTACCGCTCGGCCAGCTCCGCCGGGTCGCCCTCGTCGGTGAGGTCGACGAACTTCGTGCCCTTGACGACGCGGCCCTTGTCGACGTCCAGGCAGGGGATCACCCGGCGCGCCAGCATCAGGCGGCCCGCCCGGCCCGGCAGGCCTCGACCAGGCCGACGAAGTTGACCAGGACCCGAAGCCCGGCGTCGGACGACTTCTCGGGGTGGAATTGGAGCCCGTACAGCGAGCCGTGCGTCGCGGCGCTGACGAACGGCCGGCCATGGGTCGTGCGGGCTATCACGTCGGCTTCGTCGGCCGGCACGGGCGCGTACGAGTGGACGAAGTAGAAGTAGGTACCGGCCGGCACACCTTCGAAGAGGGCGTGGGGCCTGACCTGCTCCACCGAGTTCCAGCCGATGTGGGGCAGCGTCGGCGCGCCGGACAGGGCGACGGTCCGGCCGGGCAGCAGGCCCAGCGTCGCCGCGTCGCCTTCGTCGCTTCGCTCGAAGAGGATCTGGTAGCCGAGACAGATGCCCAGGATGGGCCGCCCGGAGCGGCCCCAGTCGACGATGGGCTGGGAGAGGCCTCGCTCGGCAAGATGGGCCATGGCCGGCGGGGCGGCCCCGACCCCGGGAACCACCAGCGCGTCCGCGCCGGCGAGTCCAGAGGCGTCCTCGGCCACGGTCACTCGAGCCCCGACGGCGTCCAGGGCCCGGGCGATGCTGACCATGTTGGCGGCACCGTAGTCGATGACGGCGACGGTGACTGGGCCGCTCATCCGAGAGATCCCTTGGTCGACGCCGGACCGATGCGGCGGGAGTCTATGGCTACGGCCGCGGACAGGGCCCTGCCCAGGGCCTTGAAGGCGGCTTCGGCGAGGTGATGGTCGTTGCGGCCCCGGCCGCGAACGTTGAGCGTGACGCCGCCGGCTCGAGCGAAGGACTCCAGGCTGTGCTCGACCAGCTCGAGCGGCAGCCTGCCGGCCCGCTTGCCGCGGAACGGCAGGTCGACCACGGCGTATGGCCGGCCGCCGACGTCGACGACTGCGCTGGCGACGGACTCGTCCATCGGTACGGCGGCATCGCCGAAGCGGGCTATACCGGCTCGGTCGCCAAGGGCTTCGGCCAGCGCGGCCCCCAGAACCAGGGCCACGTCCTCGACTGTGTGGTGCTCGTCGACCGTCAGGTCGCCGCTGGCCTGGACCTCGAGGTCGAACAGGGCGTGGTGGGCGAGCGAGCTGAGGAGGTGGTCGAAGAAGCCGACCCCGGTCTCGACTCGGGTCTCGCCGCTGCCGTCGAGCTTGAGCGTCAGCGTGATCTGGGTTTCGCGGGTGGAGCGGCTCAGCGATGCCCAGCGCGGGCCCGAGGCCACGACGGCGGCGATCTGGTTGCTCATGCGCCGATACCTTGGGCTGCTTCGATGAGGCGGTCGTTCTCTGCGGCCGCCCTGACCGTCAGGCGCAGGCAGTCGGCGAAAGGATGCTCCGGAGCGAACGATCTGGGCACGAGACCGCGGACGAGGAGCGAATCCGCCACCGATGCCGCCTCGGCCGGCGAGCGGAAGCGGAGCAGGATGAAGTTGGCGACCGACGGATATGGCTGCCAGCCGACGGCGGTGAGCTCGGCGATCAGTCGCGAGCGCTGCGCGGCAATGCGGCCGACGTTGGCGGCGGCAATCTCGGGTCGGCGCAAAGCGGCCTCCGCCAGGGCTGCCGAGACGGTCCCGACCGAAGCCGGGGCGCGATAGGCCAGGATCGGAGTCAGGGTCTCGGGGGTGGCCACGGCGAAGCCCACCCGGGCGCCGGCCAGGGCGTAGGCCTTGCTCATCGTCCGGACGACCACGAGCCGGCAGTAGTCGCGACGGAGCGGCAGGACGGTTCGCTGGGTGAACTCGGCGTAGGCTTCATCGACAACGACCAGGGGCAGCTCGCGGCCATCCTGGATCGCCTGGCTCTCGAGGACGGCCAGCAGCCGGCCGATCCGCTCCGGCGGCTCGGACGCTCCCGTCGGGTTGTTCGGCTCGCACAGCCAGACGAGCTGAGCCCGGCGCGCGGCGGCGGCCAGAGAGTCGACATCGAGCCCGAAGTCGGCCTCCGGCCCGAGTCTCGGAACCTGGACGGCCGAAGCCCCGCGCTGTTCGGTGACGATGCCGTACATGGCATATGTCGGACCGGCGACGACCGCCACCGAGCCCTGCCGGAGTGATGCGCGGGCAATCAGGTCGAGCGCCTCGTCGGCGCCCGCGGTCGGCAGCAGCTCGTCCGGCCGGACCCCGTAGGTGGTCGCGGCGGCATCGACCAGCGGCGCGTAGTCGCTGGGTGGGTATTCGTTCAGGGGCGGTTCGAAGCCGCTCTCGAGGATGTCCGCGAGGTCGGGAGCCAGAGGCGAGGTGTTGACGTCGAAGCGGACGATCGCCTCGCGGGGCAAGCCGTACTTCGCCGCCAGGAAGTCCGTGGTCGGCTCCCAGACGTAGGTGGCCGGAGAGATTCGCGGGTCGCTCACGGCCGGTCCTCGAAACGCAGCTCGACGGCTCGCTTGTGGGCGATCAGCCCCTCGGCTTCGGCGACACTCTCGACGGCGTCGCGGATCGTCGCCAGGCCGTCGCGACTGATGCGCTGGACCTGAATGAACTTGCCGTAGCTCTCGACCGCCAGCGCACCGCAGGATCGGGCCAGGCCTCCTGTCGGCAGGACGTGGTTTGCGCCCGAGGCGTAGTCGCCGGCGGACTCCGGGGCGTACGGCCCCACGAACAGCGAGCCTGCGTTGACCAGGCGGCCGACCGCCTCCTCGACGTCATCCACGACCACCGAGAGGTGCTCGGGGGCGTAGGCGTTGACGAAGGCGATCGCCTGGTCGCGGTCGGCGGCCAGGATGACCAGAGCGCCGTCGGCCAGCGAGCGTTGCAGGATCTCATGCCTCGTGGCAGTGGCCAGCTGGGCGGTCAGCTCTGCCTGTACGCGATCTGCGACCGCGCGATCCCAGGTAACCAGCAGGGCAGGGGAGTCGGGCCCGTGCTCCGCCTGCGACAGCAGATCCGAGGCCACGTGCGCCGGCTCAGCGGTGTCATCGGCGAGAACCATCACCTCGGACGGCCCGGCTGGCAGGTCGATGCCGCATTCGCCGAAGACCTCGAGCTTGGCCGCGGTGACCCAGGTATTGCCCGGTCCGACGATCCGATCGACCGGAGCGATGCGGGCCTCCGGGAGACCGTAGGCCATCGCGGCCACGGCCTGGGCCCCGCCGGCGACGATGAAGTCGTCTACGCCGACCATGCCAGCGGCACCGAGGAGGATCTCGTTGAGCAGGCCGTGAGAGTCGGCGGGAGAGGCCACGACGACCGCGCCGACTCCGGCGACGCGGGCGGGAACGACGCCCATCAGCAGGGAGCTGGGGTAGGCCGCCGAGCCGCCGGGGGCGTAAACCCCGACGCGGGCCAGCGGTACCCAGCGCCGCTCGATCTCGATCCCGGGCAGGATGGTCGTCGAGGTTGTCTGGGGGAGCTGGGTCTCGGCGAAGCGCCGGATGTTGTCGATCATCTGCTCGAGTCCGGCCCTGACGCGGCTTGGGAGAGCGTCGCGCGCGGCGGTCATCTCGGCATGGCCGACGACCAGCGAGCCGCTGGCGCGGCCCCCGCCGAAGAACTTGTTGGCCGCCTTGACGGCTTCGTCGCCATCGGCCTTGACCTGCCCGAGGATCGCTCGGGCCCCCTCGCGGACGCGCTCGTCTGGGACGGCCCCGCGCCTGACGAGGGCATGGATCTCCTCGGCGACCGCGCGGTCGGAGGCCGCCCGCGACAGGTCCAGATGACGGAGCCTGACCGCGCTCGTCATGGGACGAGCTTCTCGATCGGCAGGACCAGGATGCCGCTGGCTCCGGCGGCCTTCAGGCGGGGCAGCAGCGACCAGACGGCGTCGGCCTCGATGACCGAATGGATCGCGATCATGCCTGCGTGGGCCAGCGGTATGACCGACGGCGACTCCAGACCCGGCAGCAGGTCCTCGAGCTCGCTCGCCTTGGCCACCGGGGCGTTCATCATCAGGTACTTTCGGTCGCGGGCTGCCAGGGTGGCGCTGAGCATCGTCTGGATCGAGTCGAAGACCGGACCGTCGACCTCCTGGGCGGCGGCGTTCGCCAGGAGGACGGCCTCCGAGGCGAAGACCTCCTCGATGGGGCGCAAGCCGTTGACGACCATCGTCGAGCCGGTAGAGACGAGGTCCGCGATCGCTTCGGCGAGGCCGAGTCGAGGCGCGACCTCGGCCGCTCCGGAGACCGGGATGACCTCGACCGGAATGGCGCGGGCCTCGAAGAAGCGCCTGGTCAGGTTCAGGTGCGACGTCGCCACCCGCTGCCCGGCCAGGTCGGCGACGGTCATGAGCGGCGAGTCGTCCGGGACGGCGATCGTCAGCCGGCAACGGCCGTAACCGAGCGTGCGCAACTGCGGGACGCTCGTGCCTGATTCGGCCACGAGGTCCAAGCCGGTGATCCCGAGGTCGGCCACGCCGTCGCCGACGAACTCGACGATGTCGTTGGTGCGGACGAACAGGATGTCGAGATCGAAGTTCTGGACGCGAGCCACGAGCGCCCTCTCGCCCGCCTCGAAGACGAGGCCGGCATCGCGGAGCAGCGTGACGGTAGGCTCGACCAGCCGGCCCTTGTTGGGGATGGCCAGCCGGAGCCGGCGCTGGCTCATCGGCCGCCGTTCCCGCCCGGCTGAACGCCGCGCAGCCGCTCGAGGGCTCGACCATAGCCGCCCTCGCCGTGGTGGAGCCACTGGGCGATCCGCGTGATGGTGGCCGTGCTGGCGCCGGTGCGGGTCGAGATCTCCGTGTAATGCATTCCCTGGTCCAGGAGCCGCACGACCGCCCAGCGCTGGGCCATGTCGTGGAGCTCTCCGAGAGTGCACAGATCGCGGAAGAAGGCCGAGGCCTCGTCCGCGGTTTCGAGGCGGAGGATGGCTTCGAACAGCTCGCCGACGGCCTCGTTTCGCCAATCCTCGATCGCGTTCATGGGGCTTCCTCGTCTTGTGCGCGGCGTCGCGGCGGAACGATGGGCGCCGCGGGCCGTGGTCCTGTAGTAGCATAGTAGCATGGTAATGTGTTCGCAACAGGGTCTTCCGTCTGGCTTCCAGCTTCTGCCGGCCATCGACCTGCGCGGTGGCGCCGTCGTCCGGCTGCAGGAGGGCGACTTCGGCCGCGAGACCGTCTACGGCACCGACCCCACGGGGGTGGCCCGGCGGTTCGCGGCCGCGGGCGCGACGTGGATACACGTCGTCGATCTCGATGGGGCCAGGGAGGGCCGGCCACGCCAGACGGCTGCGGTTGGGCGGATCGTCGAGGCGGTGGGGGAGCGTGTCGCCTGCGAGGTCGCGGGCGGGCTGCGGGACGAAGACGCGGTGGCGGCCGCGCTCGACGCCGGCGCTCTGCGGGCGGTGGTTGGCACCGCGGCTTTGCGCGACACGGATTTCGCCGAGCGGCTCGTGGTCCGGTTCGGTACCTCCCGCATCGCCGTGGCCCTGGATGTCCGCGATGGGCTGGCGATGGGTGACGGCTGGGTCGCGGGCTCCGCCGGGGTGCCGGTGGAGGACGCGCTCGAGCGGCTGTCGGGGTGCGGCGTTGGGACCTTCGTCGTCACGGCGATCGCTCGGGACGGGCTGCTCGCCGGGCCGGACCTGGAGCTGCTGGGGCGCGTTGTCTCGCTCGGGCGGGGCGAGATCGTGGCCTCGGCCGGGATCTCGTCGGCCGCGGACGTCGCGGCCGTCCGCCACCTGGGCTGCGCGGGCGCGATCGTCGGCCGGGCTATCTACGAGGGCCGGCTCGATCTGGCCGAGGCTCTCGCAGCCGCCCGAGGGTAACGGCCTTACGCGTAGCGGCGGGCGCCAGCAGGCAGGCGCGAGGTGCGGCGGCCGGGTTCGATCAGGGCCGACCGAGGGCCAGGCCGGCGGCGAGCAGGCAGGCGAAGACGAGCGTGAGCCGGGCCGTCCCCTTCAGCACGAGATTCAGCCGGCGTGGATCGCCCGCCGAGGACATCGACCGCCAGAGCGGGACCGCCATCGGGATCGATGCCAGCGGCAGGAGAACCGCCGCGCCGGCCACCGACGTCGAACGCCAGGTCAGGGCCGCCAGAAGAGGCAGCGTGGCCCAGGCGACAACGAGGCAGGCCAGGTATTCGGCGCGGGCGAAGCCCCGCCCGAACCGGACTGCCAGGGTCCGCTTGCCCGCAGCCTCATCGGTCCCGGCGTCGCGGAGATTGTTGACCACCAGGATCGACGTCGTCAGGGTGCCCACTGGAACCGCGGCTCCGAAGTAGAGCGCGTCGAGTCGCACGGACTGGAGGACCGCGGTCCCGACTACCGCCGCCAGACCGAAGAAGAGGAACACGAAGACCTCGCCGAGACCGTGGTAGCCGTAGGCGAGCGGGCCGCCGGTGTAGGCCACCGCCGCGACGATGGCCGCGAGCCCGAGGACGATGAAGCCCGGCCCCCCGATCGTAGCCAGCCACAGGCCGTCGAGCGCGGCCGCGCCGAAAACCAGGCCGATCGCGATCCGGAGCTGCCGGATGCTTACAAACCCGGCGGCGGCGACGCGGGTCGGGCCGAGCCGATCGGGCGTGTCGGCTCCCCGGCCAAAGTCCGACAGGTCGTTGGCGAGATTGGCCCCGGCCTGGAGGAGCAGGGCGACAACAAGACAGCCGAGAGCGGCGTCGATGCGGAACGCGGCGCCGGTTCGCCAGGCCACGCCGAGGCCCACCAGGACTCCGCTGGCCGAGGCCGGCAGGGTCGCCGGCCGGATCGCCAGCCACCAGATGCGGGCACGGCCCGGGCGGGCCGGCAGAGACGCGGCGTCGACCTGGTTCACGGAGTTGATCTCCCGAGGCTTTGCTGTAGACCGGCGCTCAAGTTGGACCCTTGCCCGCCGAAACCCTTGGAGGAGGCGCCGGCTCCGGGCCGGTCTTCACGGGCTACGACCCGGGTTCTTGCGGCGCCACCCTGCGGCTCTTCCGTCGCGGGCGCGAGGTACGGCCGTGCGCCACTTCGGACGGCCCCAGACAGGCAAGCGGGCTCCGTGCCGGCCGGCACGGGGCCCGCTATTCGTCAGCGGCGCGTTCTCGGCCGAATGGGCGAGCGCTACTCCTTGTGGGCGGCCTCCTGCTCCTTGCGGTGCTGCTCGATGACCTTCTCGGCAATGTGCTGAGGCACGTCCTCGTAGCGGTCGAGGGTGGCGGTGAAGGTTCCGCGGCCACCGGTCAGCGAACGGAGCTCAGAAGCGTAAGTGAAGAGCTCGGCCTGAGGCACGCTGGCGGTGATGACCTGCATCCCGTCTTTGGTGTCCATGCCGAGCACCCGACCGCGCCGGCCGTTGAGGTCGCGGTTTACGTCGCCCATGTAGGCCTCGGGAATGCGGATCTCGACGGTCATGATGGGTTCCATCAGGGCGGGTTTGCATTCGAGAACGCCCTGCTTGAGAGCCATCGAAGCCGCGATCTTGAACGAGAGCTCGTTGGAGTCGACCGGGTGGAACGAGCCGTCGTAGAGCGTCGCCTTGAAGTCGCTCAGGGGATAGCCCGCCAGGACGCCTTCGGCGGCCGCTTCGCGGACACCCTTCTCGACGCCGGGGAAGAAGTTCTTCGGGACGGTGCCGCCGACGACTCGCTCTGCGAATTCGACTCCGCCGCCCTGGTTCGGCTCGATCTCGATCCAGACGTCACCGAACATGCCGTGGCCGCCGGTCTGCTTCTTGTACCGGCCATGACTCTGGGTCTTGCCGCGAATGGTCTCCCGGTAGGCGACGCGAGGCGTCTTGGTGACGATAGCGGCCCCGAACTTGCGCTTGACGCGCTCGCCCAGAACGGCGACGTGGGCGTCGCCCATGGCTACGAGCACCTGCTCGCCTGCCTCGGAGCGGTCGATTCGCGCCGACGGCTCCTCCTCGAGCATGCGCTGGAGCGCGGTGCCCATCTTGTCGAGGTCGGCCTTGGTCTGGGGCTCGATCGCGACCATGAGCGTCGGGTTGGGAAAGGTCAGGGCCGGCAGAACGTAGGCAGTCTCGCGGCTGGTCGAGATGGTGTCGCCCGTCGCGGTCACGGTCAGCTTCGCGACCGCGCCGATCTCTCCGGCGTGCAGGTCGCCCACGGTCTCCTGGTCCTTGCCGTGGAGGAGCAGCAGCTGGCCGATCCGTTCTGCTTCGTTGCGGGTCGAGTTCCAGGCCGGGGCCTGGCTGTGCATGGTCCCGGTTACGATCCGAAGGAAGGTCAGCCGCCCGACGAACGGGTCGGCCGTGGTCTTGAAGACCCGGGCCACGAGCGGACCGTCGGTCGAGATGGGGAGCTTGACCTCTTTGCCCTTCGCGTCGAGGACGGCGACCGCGGCGTCCTCGGCCGGCGAGGGCAGGTAGTGGACGATGGCGTTCATCAACGCCCGGACGCCGATGTCCTTCGAGACGCTTCCGACCAGGACCGGCGCCACCATGCCGGACCGGACGGCCTTGTGCAGGCAGGTCTCGAATTCCTCGTCGCTGATCGCCTCGCCATCGAGATATTTGACCATGACGTCGTCGTCCGCTTCGGAGGCGGCCTCGAGGAGCTGATCGCGGCGCGCCGAGACCTCGTCCGCCAGACCGGCAGGGACCGGGACCTCGACCTCCTTGCCGCCCTGGAGCTGGTAGGCTTTGCGGTGGAGCAGGTCGACGTAACCGCTGAACGAATCCGCGGCGCCGATGGCGACATGGAGCGGCGCGATCTTCTGCCCGAACGTAGCCCGCAGCTCGTCCAGCGCCTGAGTCGGGTTGGCGTTCTCACGCTCGCACTTGTTCAGAAAGAACAGGGCCGGATGGTTGCTCGAGCGGGCCAGGGCGACCGCGGCCTCCAGGCCCGCCTCGACGTGGCCGGAAGCGTCCATGAGCAAGACGGCCGAATCCGTTGCCGCGAAGCCTTCCACGACCTCGGCGGCGAAGTCGGCGTAGCCGGGCGTGTCGACGAGCTGGATCCGGGTCCCCTCGTAATCCAGGCTGGCAACGGCGAGCGCCAGCGACTGCTTGCGCTTCTGTTCCTCGGGCTCGTAGTCCAGGCTGGCGGTGCCGTCATCGACGCGGCCGAGCCGCGTGATCGCGCCAGCGTCGAAGAGAAGTCGCTCGGCCAGCGTCGTCTTGCCGGCCCCGGCATGGGCGGCGAGGACGACGCTGCGAAGGTGGAGGAGGTCGGCACTCTTGGTTGTCATCGGCTCATCGATCCTCTGGTGGCGTCAGATCGGGTAGGGCGGGGCGGTGCGGTGGGCCGCGCCGCTCGGCCATGATAGTCCCGCGCGTGACCGGGAACGTGGGCGACACGGCGCTCCGCCAGCCGCTCGATCGGCCCGGCTCGGAGGGCGTCGCTGGCGCTATACTCGGCCCGATGTCAGGACACTCCAAATGGTCACAGATCAAGCGCCAGAAGGGCGCCAACGATGTCAAGCGCGGCGCCATCTTCACCAAGATGGGTCGCGAGATCAGCGTCGCCGCCCGGGCGGGCGGGGGCGACCCTGACGGCAACTTCCGTCTGCGGCTGGCGATCGAACGAGCCCGGGCGCTCAACATGCCGCTCGACACGATCAAGCGCGCGATCGAGAAGGCGACCGGTGGCGGCGAAGGCGAGCAGTTCGAGGAGATCACCTACGAGGGTTACGGCCCCGGTGGCGTCGCGATCCTGATCGAGACCGCTACGGACAACAGAAACCGGACCGCGGCCGACGTCCGCTCGATACTGACCAAGGCGGGTGGCCAGCTGGCCGGTGCCGGCAGCGTCGCCTGGCAGTTCGAGCAGCGCGGAGTGATCACCCTGGCGCCCGGCGGAGACGCCGACGAGATGGCTCTGATCGCCATCGACGCCGGGGCCGACGACGTGGACTCGAGCGGCGAGCAGGTCGAGGTCTTCACCAAACCCCACGACCTCGAAGCCGTGCGGCGGTCTCTCGAATCGGCCGGGCTGAAGATCGAGTCGGCCGAGCTGTCGATGACGCCCCAGAACACGATCGAGCTCGAGCTGGGCAAGGCCCGTCAGGCGCTCCGCCTGATCGAGTTGCTCGAAGACCAGGACGACGTCCAGCGGGTGACGTCCAACTTCGAGATACCCGAGGAGCTGATGGCCGAGGTCGGCGGATGATCATCCTCGGCATCGATCCGGGGACGGCAATGCTGGGCTACGGCGTCGTCGAGAGGACGGGACCGAGGCTTCGCTCCATTGACTACGGCGTCGTCAAGACGGCCTCGACCCTGGCGCTGCCGGAGCGGCTCGAAGCCATCTACCTTGCCCTCACCGACCTGATCGAGCTACACGCCCCCGCGCTCGTCGGGGTGGAGCGACTCTTCTTCACGAAGAACGTCCAGACCGCTTTCGCCGTCGGCCAGGCCCGTGGCGTCGTTCTGCTGGCCGCGGCGCTCCACGATGTCGAGATTCGGGAGGCGACCCCGAATGAGGTCAAGGTTGCGACCGCGGGCCACGGCTCCGCCTCGAAGGCCCAGGTCCAGCGGATGGTCCAGGCGATCCTTGGCTTGCCCGAGATCCCGGAGCCGGACGATGCCGCCGACGCCCTGGCGATCGCCATCTGCGTCGCCAACCGGGAGCGCTCTGTCAGCCGCATCCCAGTCGGGGCGCTGGATCGCTCGGCTATCAAGCCGGCCCCGGACGGTATCACGCCGTACGAGAAGGCCGTCCGAGACGCGCTGCGTCGTGAGCGCCTGGGCCTGTCTCCAGACGGCCAGTCCGACCGACCGGCTCGATCGAAGACCGCTTCCTAGCGCCGGCCAGATCGTGATCGCCTCGCTCGAGGGGAAGGCCGGGGCCGTCTTCGCCGATTCGTTGATCGTCGAGGTCGGGGGCGTCGGGTACCGCGTCTACGCCACGCCGGAGATCCTCACTACCGCGAGGCTGGGTGAGCCGATCAAGCTCTTCACCCACCACCTCGTCCGCGAAGACGTCCAGGCGCTCTACGGCTTCCGGAACCCGCAGGACCTGGGCTTCTTCGGGCTGCTGCTGACCGTCACCGGCGTGGGCCCCAAAGTGGCCCTGGCGATCGTCGGCTCGCGCCCGGTGGGCGACCTGCAGCTGGCCATACTCTCGGACGACCTCGCCCTGCTGACCGCCGTTCCGGGCGTCGGCAAGAAGCTCGCCGCGCGGGTCGTCCTCGAGCTCAAGGAGAAGGTCGCCGCCGCCGGCGTCACCGCCGGAGGAGCCGCGGCCGGGGCCCCGGCAGGGGAATCGGAAGTGGTCGCGGCCCTGCTGGCCCTGGGGTACTCGGCCGGAGAAGCTCGGCAGGCTTCGCGGGAGGTGCTCGCGGACCTGTCCGTTGGGCCAGGCCTCGAGGACCGGGTCAAGGCCGCGTTGCGGGCGTTGCTCAAGAGCTAGCGTCGAGGCTGACCTCTCGGCGATTCATGGGCCGGGCTGTCCGGTCCGGTATGATCAAGCCATGAGCCGAGGCTCCTCGAACATCCCCCTGCGCGCTTGGCGCAGCCTCGTGGCCGGGCTCATGGTAGTGCTGGTGGTCGCGGTCGCGAGCGGGTGCTCGCTCCTGGCCGCCCCGGTTGCCACTCCTACGCCGTCGCCGTCGCCGTCTGCCACGCCGTCGCCGACGGATACGCCTGTTGTAGACGCCACACCCGCCCTGGGCAGCTTCGAGAGCGCCGGCCAGATGAACGTGGCCCGGATCGGAGCCACGGCGACGCTTCTTCCGGACGGCCGGGTGCTGATCGCCGGCGGGCTGAGCAACGGGCATGCGGTCGCGTCGGCGGAGATCTACAACCCGCGAACGGGAGCGTTCACGCTCACCGGCTCGATGAGCCAGCCACGAGCCTGGCAAAGCGCCAGCCTGCTCTCGAACGGCAAGGTACTCATCGCCGGTGGTTGCGCCAGCGAAACCGCGGAGGTCTACAACCCGGCGACGGGGAAGTTCAGCCGGACCGGGACGCTTGGCTATGCGCCCCTTTACGCGGCCTCGACGGCGCTTGGCGACGGCCGGGCCTTGATCGCCGGCGGGCTCGACGGAGCCGTCTACACCGCCCGTGCGGAGGTCTACAACCCGGCCACGGGGCGCTTCGTTCACGTGCGATCTCTGAGGGACCCTCTCGAGCACGCCACCGCGACGCTACTCCAGGACGGGACCGTCCTGATCGCCGGTGGAGATCAGGGCGACACTGGCAAGCACCCCGTGATACTGGCCTCGGCGGAGATCTTCAATCCCGTCAAGGACACGTTCGTGCGGACCGGCTCGATGCTCCAGGCGCGATCCCACTTCGCCGCGGTCGCGCTCCAGAACGGCCAGGTGCTGGTCATGGGCGGAATCAACCCCTCTGGCTACGCCGGTTTGCTGTCCACGGCCGAGCTGTACAACCCGTTCACGGGCAAGTGGACTGCCACGGGCTCTATGTCCGTCGGCAGGTCGGACTTCACCGCGACTCTGCTCGCTGACGGTCGCGTGTTGGTCGCCGGCGGCGGCGACAACACCGCCGAGATCTACGACCCTGTCTCCGGAGCATTCGACATGACACCCGGCATGGTCGAAGCCAGGGTGTCGCAGACCGCGACGCTGCTCCAGGACAATCGCGTCCTGATGGCCGGTGGCAACGGCGACACGAGCGCCGAGACCTATCAGCCTTGACCGTGTAGAACACGCGTTCGGTCTGGTATGATCCGCGCATGAGCGACGGGCCCGTCACGGACATCTCTCGAATCCTCGCCCCGGGTGTCGAGGACGACGCCGAGGTCGCGGTCGACCGCTCCCTCAGGCCCCATACCCTGGACGAGTACATCGGCCAGCGAGAGCTCAAGGCGAACCTCGCCATCCTCCTGGGCGCCGCTCGGCAGAGAGGGGACGCCGCGGACCACGTCCTGCTTCACGGGCCGCCAGGGCTGGGCAAGACGACGCTGGCAACCATCATCGCGCGCGAGCTCGGCGCCAACATCCGCTACGCCAGCGGGCCGGCGATCGAGAGGCCAGGCGACCTGGCAGCGATCCTGACGTCTCTCGACGACCGCGACGTCCTGTTCATCGACGAGATCCACCGGCTCAATCGGGCGGTCGAGGAGATCCTGTACCCGGCGATGGAGGACTTCGCCCTGGACGTGATGATCGGCAAGGGGCCGTCGGCGCGGAGCCTGAGGCTGAGCCTCCGGCCCTTCACGATCGTCGGCGCGACCACTCGAGCCGGGCGGATCTCGGGCCCGCTCCGGGATCGTTTCGGGGCCACTTACCGGCTTGACTTCTACGACGTAGCTGACCTGCGCGCGATCGTCGAGCGATCGGCCAGGCTGCTTGGGGTGGAGCTGAGCTCCGACGGAGCGACGGCCATCGCGAGGCGCGGCCGCGGCACGCCTCGGGTGGTCAATCGGCTGTTGCGGCGCGTCCGCGACTACGCCCAGATCAACGGTGACGGGCGGGTCGACGCGGCCACGGCCGATCTGGCGCTGGCGGCCCTGGAGATCGACGATCAGGGGCTGGACGGAACCGACAGGAAGCTCCTGGCGGCGATCGTCCAGAAGTTCGGCAGCGGGCCGGTGGGCGTTCAGGCGCTGGCCGCCGTGCTGGCCGAGGAGCCCGAGACGGTCGAAGACGTGTACGAGCCCTTCCTGCTCCGACTGGGCTTCCTGGACCGGACTCCGCAGGGACGGATCGCGACGGACGGGGCACGGGCCCACCTGGCCAGGCTCGGCTATGAGGTTCCCGCGCCGCGACGGGCAGAGCCCGAGCAGCCTGCCCTGTGGGATGGCGGCGGGGACGCCGGAACGACCGCGACCGACCCGGAATCGATCGCCGGCTGATGACCGCCGCGAAACGACCGGCCGGCCCGGGTCGGGACCCGGTGGCCGAGTTCGAAGTGCTCGTCCCGCCGCCCGCCGGCGGATCGACACGGGCTCGTCTGGGGCGGCTGAGGCTGCCTCACGGCGTGGTCGAGACGCCCCAGTTCATGCCCGTCGGAACCAACGCGACGGTCAAGGCGCTCGACCCCGACGATCTCCGGGCCGTTGGCGCTTCGATAATCCTGGCTAACACCTATCACCTCTACCTCCGACCCGGACACGAGCGGATCGGTCGACTTGGCGGGCTGCACGAGTTCATGGCCTGGGATCGGCCGATCCTGACTGACTCGGGCGGCTTCCAGGTCGTCTCGCTGGGCGACCTTCGGCGGATCGACGAGGACGGGGTGACCTTCCAGAGCCATCTCGACGGCTCGTACCATCGCTTCACGCCCGAGCTGTCGATCCAGGTTCAGGAGGCGCTGGGGGCCGACATCGCGGTCGCCTTCGACCAGCCTGTCCCGCCGGCGTCGACCGGCCGGGAGGACCTGGCCGAAGCCACGGCCCGGTCGAACCGCTGGGCGGCGAGATCGCTGGCCGCCCACAGCCGCCCCGACCAGGCCATCTTCGGGATCATCCAGGGCGGTCTCGATCGCGATCTCCGAACCGAGTCGACCAGGATCGTGGCCGAGCTGCCGTTCGACGGAATCTGCATCGGTGGTCTGGCGGGCGACGAGACCGCCGCCCAGCGCGAGGCCATCCTGGATCTCGTCGTGCCGATGCTGGCGAACGACCCCCGGCCGCGCTACTTGATGGGCCTGGGCTCGCCCCAGGATCTGCTCGAGGCCGTCCATCGCGGCGTCGACATGTTCGACTGCGTCCTGCCCGCTCGGGTAGCCAGGAACGGCCAGCTGTGGGTTCCGGGTGGCAAGCTGAACATCCGCAACGCCCGCTACGTCGACGATGCCGGGCCGGTCCAGGAGGGCTGCCGATGCACCCTCTGCAGGAACTTCTCGAGGGCTTATCTGGCTCACCTCTTCCGAGCCGAGGAGCTCCTGGCTTACCGCCTCGCAACTTGTCACAACCTGACCTTCACCCTAGACTTCATGGCCGAAATCCGTTCCGAATTGCGCTCCGGCACCTTTGCCGCGCGCCTGGCGGAGCTCCGGGCGACGGCCCATCTGTCCCCGTCCGGTGCATCGGCAGTGCAGTCGGAATGAAGACCTCACTCCTAACCTGTCGTACGCGGAGGCACATCAGATGGCCAGTCGCAACCCTCCCAGGAAGGAACCCAAGAAGAAACCCAAGGATGCCGGGGCGAAGGGCATCAACAAGCTTCAGCCCATGCTCGAACCGCCGACGAACGTCGAAGTTTGGAAGCCGAAGCGCAAGCCCAGGACTGAAGAGACCGAGAGTTAGTTCACGGACGGACGCCATCGGGCGACCCGTTCCGCAAATCCGCAGCGGACTTGGAGCGAGGAGCAGGTGGCAATGACTGAACGAGCGACGGAACCGCGGGCCGCGGCCGCGACCGGCAGCGAACGGACCAGGGCCGTGGACGCGGCCATCCTGGCGATCGAGAAGCAGTTCGGGCGCGGCTCGATCATGAAGCTCGGGTCGCAGGAACGCCAGGCGGTCGACGTCATCCCGACCGGCTCCATCGCCCTCGATCTGGCTCTTGGCGTCGGGGGTATCCCGAGGGGGCGCATCTCCGAGATCTTCGGTCCGGAGTCTTCGGGCAAGACGACGCTCTGCCAGCACATCCTGGCCGAGGCCCAGCACAAAGGCGGCGTCGTGGCCTTCATCGACGTCGAGCACGCCCTCGACCCGGGCTACGCTCGCGCCTGCGGGGTAAACGTCGACGAGCTGCTGGTGAGCCAGCCGGACACGGGCGAGGACGCCCTCCAGATCACCGAGACGCTGATCCGGTCGGGCGGCGTCGACTGCGTGGTCGTGGACTCGGTGGCGGCGCTTGTGCCCAAGGCCGAGATCGAAGGTGAGATGGGCGACTCCTTCGTCGGCATCCAGGCCCGGCTCATGAGTCAGGCTCTCCGCAAGCTGGCCGGCTCGGTGAATCGCTCCAATAC
>Ga0335076_10002494_pt1 | contig 18332 bp, 13 predicted proteins | sample Lox_Sample_25_FD_206717 | JGI IMG/M metagenome (GOLD analysis project Ga0335076, IMG submission 206717) | Soil microbial communities from Loxahatchee National Wildlife Refuge, Florida, United States - Lox_Sample_2.5 | ecosystem: Environmental > Terrestrial > Soil > Wetlands | place: USA... | reverse complement strand
GGACTACAGCGAGAACGGCGACGCCTGGGCCTACTTCACGCACGACCAGTCCCGGTCGCGGGCCTACCGGTGGGGCGAAGACGGCCTCGGCGGCCTTTCCGACGACCAGCAGCGCCTCTGCTTCGCGCTGGCGTTGTGGAACGGCAAGGATCCCATCCTCAAGGAACGCCTCTTCGGACTCACGAACAGCGAGGGGAACCACGGAGAGGACGTCAAGGAGTACTACTTCTACCTCGACTCGACGCCGACGCACTCGTACATGAAGTACCTCTACAAGTACCCGCAGGGGAGTTCCCGTACGGGGACCTCGTGCAGACGAACGCTCGCCGGTCGCGGGAGGAGCTCGAGTACGAGCTGCTCGACGCCGGGGTCTTCGCCGAAGATCGGTACTTCGACGTCTTCCTCGAGTACGCGAAGGAGGGTCCGGACGACGTCCTGATCCGGATCACTGTCACGAACCGCGGGCCCGAAGCCGCCCGGCTCGACCTCCTCCCGACGCTCTGGTTCAGGAACACCTGGTCGTGGAAGAAGGGGGTGCCGCGGCCGAGCCTCCGCGAGGCCCGGGGAGCCATCAGCACCTCACATCCGGAGCTGGGCGACTACACGCTGTGCTGCGACGGTGCGCCGGAGCTCCTCTTCACCGAGAACGAGAGCAACCTCGAGCGGCTCTGGGGGCAGCCGAACCCGTCACCCTGGGTCAAGGACGCGTTCCACCGGTACGTCGTCTCCGGAAGCGCCGACGCAGTCAACCCGGCGAGGACCGGCACCAAGGCCACCGCCCGGTACGTCCTCGACGTGCCGGCTGGCGGCTCCTCCGTCGTCCGCCTGCGGCTCTGCGCCGCCCCTCCGGCCGAGCCGTTCGGGAAGGGCTTCGACGCGACGGTCGAAACGCGCCTCGCCGAGGCCGACGAGTTCTACGACCGGATCACCCCCCCCTCGTTGAGCGACGACGAGAAGCGGGTCCACCGGCAGGCGCTCGCGGGGATGCTCTGGTCCAAGCAGTACTACCTCTTCGACGTGGACACGTGGCTCACGGAGCACGAGGCGCATCCGCTCGTCGGGACAGCGAACAGGAAGGCGCGCAACGCGGACTGGTTCCACATGTACAACGCCGACGTCATTTCCATGCCCGACAAGTGGGAGTACCCGTGGTACGCCGCCTGGGACCTCGCGTTCCACACGACCGCACTCGCGCTCGTCGACCCCGACTTCGCGAGGGAGCAGCTCCTGCTGATGCTGCGGAGCCTGTACTCCCACCCGAACGGGCAGATCCCCGCCTACGAGTGGAACTTCAGCGACGTGAACCCCCCGGTCCACGCCTGGGCGACGCTCTACCTCTTCCACATGGAGCGGGACCTCGGGCGAGAGGACATCCGCTTCCTGCAGCGCTCGTTCCACGCCCTGAACCTCAACTTCAACTGGTGGTTGAACCGCAAGGACCCCGACGGGCGCAACGTGTTCGCGGGCGGGTTCCTCGGCCTCGACAACATCGGCGTCTTCGATCGCAGCGCTCCTCTCCCCACCGGGGGGTCGCTCGAGCAGGCCGACGGCACGGCCTGGATGGCCTTCTACTGCCAGATCATGATCCAGATGGCCCTGATCCTCGCCGACCATGACCGGCAGTACGAAGAGTACGCGTACAAGTTCCTCGAGCACTTCATGTGGATCGCCTACGCGATGGACAGCCTGGGCGAACGCCACGACGAGATGTGGGACGAGGAGGACGGCTTCTACTACGACGTCCTCCGCCTCCCCGACGGGTCGGCCACTCGCCTGAAGGTCCGGTCCCTCGTGGGGCTGCTCCCGCTGTGCGCGAGCACGATCTTCGAGCCGGACACCGTCACCCGGCACCCGAGGCTGATGGAGCTGATCCGGCTGCTCTGGACGCGCCACCCCGAGGTCATGGCCCAGATCGCGCCGACCGCCGAGGGCTACATCGGCCACGGCGGACGCCGCCTACTGTCCCCGCTCTCGCGCAGACGGCTCGAGAGAGTCCTCGGCTACCTCCTCGACGAGAACGAGTTCCTGAGCCCGCACGGCATCCGGTCGGTCTCCCGCTACCACCAGGACCACCCGTTCGTCTTCCGCGTCGGTGGCCAGCCGCTCGGCGTCTCCTACCTCCCGGCCGAGTCGAACACGGGGATGTTCGGCGGCAACTCGAACTGGAGGGGGCCGATCTGGATGCCGATCAACATGCTCATCGTCCGCGGACTCCTGAACCTCTACATGTTCTATGGCGACGAGCTCACTGTGGAGTGCCCCACCGGCTCCGGCAACCGCATGACGCTCTTCGAGGTCGCGCGGGAGATCTCGCGTCGCCTCGCCAGCATCTTCCTCAGGGACGGCGGCGGGCGCCGTCCCGTCTACGGGGGGACCGCGAAGTTCCAGGAGGACCCGCACTGGCGCGACCTGATCCTCTTCCACGAGTACTTCCACGGCGACAACGGGGCCGGCCTCGGGGCCAGCCACCAGACCGGCTGGACCGGAGTCGTCGCCCGCCTCCTGGACCTGTTCGGCCGCGTGAGCGCGAAGGACGTGCTCCGGACGTCGAACGAGAAGGTCCGGGAATGAAGACGTCAACGCCCATGAACGTAGGACGTGTCATGGGCCCCGAGCGAACCCGTCAGTGGGCCGCGGCGAGGCGGTCCCGGGCCGTCTTCAGGCTCTCCTTCACTCCTTGCTCGACGCCGCCCTTGACCTTGCCCATCAGGACCCCCGCGAGCGCGCCAGTCGGCGGGTCGAGCCGCGTCCTTTCTAGGCTCATCAGGTAGAGGCCCTTGCCATCGGGTGTGGGCACGCCGGCCAGGAGCTCGAGGCTGGCGTTGAAGAAGTGCGAGGCCCCGATCAGCTTGTTTGCGATCAAGGCGCCGCCGGGGCCCTTGTAGAAGGTCGCGCGGCAGACTCCACGATGAGCTGGTTGAGGGTCGCGGCCGCCTGCGCCCCGGCGTCGGGCGCCTTCCAGTCGATCCGGGAGAGAGCCTCGAGCCCCTTGGTCCCGAGCTTCACGTCGCAGCTTCCCGGTTTGCACTTCTTCAAAGCCGAGATGTCATCGGGAGGATAGTCGAGGCCCTCGAGGTCCGCGAGCTTCGCGGGGCTGGAAAAGAGCCCCATCTCGGGGACCTGCGGGCACTTGCGAAATCTCTGGACGTCCCTGGCCACAGCCAGGAGCTGGTCCACGGTCCCGGACGTCTTCACGACCCCGAAGGCCGCGACTTCGGGCTTGTCGGTCGTGTGCAGCTGCTTCGTCACGACCTCGCCCTTCTCCACGGCAGCGAGCTGGCCGTCGTCGAGCTGGATCACCTTGCGAAGGAACGCAAGGGGCGCTTCGCGGAATGACCTGGGCTCATCGCGGTCACCCTTTTCGTGACATTCTCGACGGGGCTCACGATTCGTGGAGCGCCTCGAGCCCGGCGAGCGCTCCTCCGAATCGCCCGCCGGGCACGTCGACGACGCGAGTCTAGGCGATCTTCTTGGCCAGGCTCCGTGCATTGGAGCCCACCGAGATCATGGAGAACCCGGCGAACAGGAGGTTGACCCCCACGAGCGTGCCGATGGCCCACAAGCCGGACAGCGGCCACTCCCGGAGGAGGAGGAATCCCACGATCACGCCCAGGACGGCGCTGAACAGCATGAAGCCCCATCCGCTCGCCGGCCGAACGTGGAACGCGAGGACGGCGCTCGAGATCCCGTCCACGAGGAGATAACCCCCGAGCATCAGGGTGAGGGTGGCCAGGCCGATTCCGGGTCGAGCCGTGAGGATCAGGCCGGCCCCGAAGGTGAGGATGCCGCCGATGAAGGCGAGGGTGCCCTGGCCGAACGACCCGGCGCTGAACGCGATGATGGTCCTCGCGGCGCCGGCGATCGCCATTGCGACCCCGATAAAGACGACGACAGTGGCTCCGCTGGCCATGGGAGATCCCACGGCCAGGAACCCCGCGATCACCGTCAACACTCCCAGGGCCACGATCCACCCGGCGTTCGTCGCAGCCTGCTGGGCCCAGCTGCCGATCGCCTCTCTCAACTCACCCATGTCGTTCCTCCTTCCTGAAACCGAACCTCACCAACGAACCGGCGGCCACTTCTTTGCCGCCTTCTCGACCTTGATCGCGAGCGCCTCGGCGCAGGTGAGCTCGACCGGTGATCCTCCGGCCCGGTTGGGTCTCGCTACTCGCCCATCAGCATTCTCTGCGCTTCCATCTCGAGCGCCTCGTACGACGCCTTCTCGACCGTGATGCCGACGCCCTTGATCGTTCCGCCGTGGAACGTGCCGGGCGTCCTGTATTCGGCGCTCACCGCGTCGCCGCTGTCGAATCCGACGCAGAGGCCATCGCCCGAGAGGGTGAACTTGCCCGGCTGAGTCTTCATCGGTCCTTCCGCGACGACCTTGTCGTTGATGTACAGCTTCATCGTGCCCAGCGATTCGTGGTGCGGGCCGGCGCCGGTCCGCGTGAACTCCATGCCGAGCGTGTACTTGCCGGGCTTCAGTGACTCTGTCGAGACGAAGTGCTGTTCGGGCTTGATGCCGAGGAAGTTGTAGACGTAGTGGAGCTTGTGGTCCTTGATGAACAGGGTGTGCCCGCCAAAACGCGAGCCGTGCGCGAAGATCACGCCGGCGGCATTCGGATCGGTGATCTCGACGTTGGCGAGGATCTTGTACGAGCGGTTGCGCACGTTGACGGCGACGCCTTCCGGAACTGGAGCCGTGCCCGGGTAATAGACGTAACGGTCACGCGGCTCTTCCGCCGATGGGCGCGGAATCAACAGCAACTCGGGTCCGAAGCGATCGTCCATCGGTAACGCCAGGTTGATCCTGGCTTCCTCGTCCCACGCCTTCCTCAGCGTCGCCAGCTTCTCGGGATTCTGCTTCGCCAGGTCCGTGGATTCCGAACGGTCCACGTCCACGTGGAAGAGCTGCCAGTCGTCCTGGTCGAAATGGGCCTTGCCGGTGAACGGCGCGTGCACGGCCGCGGCCAGCCAGCCGTCCTCCCAGATCCCCCGGGTGCCGTAGATGGTGTAGAACTGGCGCTTCTTCTGCGTCGGCGCGTCAGGCGTCGCGTCGAACGTGTACTTCATCGAGAGGCCGGAGAGCGGGAACTGCTCGACACCCCGGTAGACCTTCGGCATCTCGATGCCGACGATCTCGAGGATCGTCGGAACGATGTCGACGGAATGGTGATACTGGTTGCGGATCTCGCCGCGCGCCTTGATGCCCTTCGGCCAGGAGATGACGAGAGGATCGGACGTGCCACCCGAGTACTCCGCGTAGCGCTTGAACATCCGGAACGGCGTCGAGAACGCGACCGCCCAACCGGTCGGATAGTGCTCGTAGGTATCCGGTCCCCCGAGCTTGTCGATCATCTTCATGTTCAAGGACACGTCATCGGGGTAACCGTTGAAGTACTTGTTCTCGTTCACGGAGCCATTCGGCGAGCCTTCGCCGGAGGCGCCGTTGTCCGCGGCGTAGAAGACGATCGTGTTGTCGAGCTGCCCGGATTCCTGCAGGTAGTCGATGACACGGCCGATCTGCGCGTCCGTGTATTCCGAGTACCCGGCGAAGACCTCGGCCAGGTGTGAGAACAGCTTCTTCTCGTCCGCGCTCAGGCTGTCCCATGGCCGGACAAAGTCGTCCTTGTTCGCCTGGGACTCCGGCATCGGGTTGATCGGCGTCAGCTTCGTGTCCCTCGGCACGACGCCCTTCTCGATCATGCGCGCCAGCACCCAGGTGCGGTACGCCTCGTAGCCGTCATCGAACTTGCCCTTGTACTTGGCGATGTACTCCTGCGGGGCGTGGTGCGGGGCGTGATTGGCACCCGGGCAGTACCACATGTACCAGGGCTTCGAGGGGTTCGTGGCCTTCTGGTCCCGGATCATCTTGATCGCCTGGTCGGCCAGGTCCTTGGACAGGTGATAGCCCTGCTCCGGTGTGGCCGGCGGCTCGATGAAGTGGTTGTCCTCGACGAGGTCCGGATACCACTGGTTGGTCTCGCCGCCGATGAACCCGTAGTAGCGCTCGAACCCCATTTCGAGGGGCCAATGGTCGCGGCCGCCGCCTTCGGCGACATCCTGCTCGGGAACGTTGTGGTCCTTGCCCAGCCAGAAAGTGCTGTAGCCGCTGTCCTTCAGGATCTGCGCGATGGTGGCGGCCTGCGGCGGGATCCGGCCGTTCCAGCCCGGAAACCCATTGGAGGTTTCCGTGATCCCCGACATGCCGTTGAGGCTGTGGTTGCGTCCCGTCAGGATGGTCGACCGAGTCGGCGAGCACAGCGCCACCGTGTGCCACTGCGTGTAGGTGAGGCCGTTCTTCGCCAGGCGGTCGATGGTCGGCATGTTGATCCGGCCACCATACGGCGACCAGGACGCAAGCCCCGTGTCGTCGTACAGGATGAAGAGGATATTCGGGGCGCCCGCGGGCGCCTTCTTCGGGGTGAACGGCCCCCAGTCGGCCTTCGAATCGCGGGCGTCGAGCTTGATGGTGCCCTTGAAGTCTTTGTAGGGCCCCACGGCCTGGGCCGAGCTGTCCGCCTTCTTTTCCCGGGCAGTGCAGCCTGTCAGGCCGATCACGGCCAGCCCGAGGCCCAGCACCAGGATTCCACTGCGCGCTGACTTCATGTCATACCCTCCTAGAGGGATGAGCGACCGCCTGCATCCCTCATGGCGTCGAGCGGGCGACTCCGGGTCCGGTCCGGTGCGCTCTCGGCGTCACCGACGACGGCAGGCTGTGACAAGAGGCGCTCGTCTCGGTGCCGTGTACGTTAGCGGCCTCTGGAGCCCGAAAACTACTGCCCTTTGGGGAAGGCCTCCATCCAAGGGAAAGGGCCGCACCCGCTTCGGGCGGATGCGGCCCGGTCGTCATCCAGCCTGAGTCGCTACTCGCGCATCAGGGCTCTGCGCGCCTCCATCTCGAGATCCTCGTACGCCGCCTTCTCGACCGTGACACCGACGAGTTGGATCGTTCCGCCATGAAACCTGCCCGGCGTCTTGTACTCGGCGCTCACGGCGTCGCCGCTGTCGAACCCGACGCAGAGCCCGTCACCGGAGAGGGTGAACTTGGCCGGCTGCGTCTTCATCGGGCCTTCGGCCGCGACCTGGTCGTTCACGTAGAGCTTCATCGTCCCCATGGACTCTTTGTTCGGGCCGGCTCCGGTCCGTGTGAATTCCATGCCGAGCGTGTACTTGCCGGGTTTCAACTCGACCGACGAAACGAAGTGCTGCTCCGGCTTGATGCCGAGGAAGTTGTAGACGTAGTGGAGCTTGTGGTCCTTGATGAACAGAGCGTGCCCGCCGAAGCGCGAGCCGTGCGCGAAGATCACGCCGCCGGCATCCGGATCGGTGATCTCGACGTTGGCGAGAATCTTGTACGAACGCTGGCGCACGCTGACTGCCACGCCCTCCGGGACCGGGTTCGTGTTCGGATAGTAGATGTACCGGTCACGCGGCGGTTCGGCAGTGGGTCTTTCGACGTTCAGCTGTTCCATGGCGTTGCGGTCGTCGATCGGCAGCGCCAGGTTGAGCCTGGCTTCTTCAAACCACAGCTTCTTCAGCGCCTCCAGCTTCTCGGGATACTGCTTCGCCAGGTCGGTGGATTCCGAACGGTCCACATCCACGTGATAGAGCTGCCACTGGTCCTGGTCGAAATGGCCCTTTCCGAGGAAGGCGGCGTGGACGGCGGCGGCCTTCCAGCCGTCCTCCCACATCCCACGGGTACCCAGCATCGCGAAGAACTGGCGCTTCTTCTGTGTCGGCGCATCCGGTGCCGCGTCGAACGTGTAGCGCATCGAGATTCCGGACATCGGGAACTGCTCCACGCCATGGTAGGTCGGGGGCGCCGGAATGCCGACGACGTCCAGGATCGTGGGCACGATGTCCACCGAATGGTGGTACTGGTTGCGGAGCTCGCCACGAGCCTTGATGCCCTTCGGCCAGGAGATGACCAGTGGGTCGCACGTTCCGCCGGAGTACTGCGAGTAGCGCTTGAACATCTGGAACGGCGTCGAGAACGCAACCGCCCAACCGGTTGGGAAGTGACCGTAGGTGTCCGGCGAACCGAGCCTGTCGATCAGCTTCATGTTCTCGGACAGGGAATCAGGGTAGTTATTGAAGAACTTGTCCTCGTTGACGGAACCATTCGGTCCGCCTTCGCCGGAGGTGCCGTTGTCGGCGGCGTAGATGACCATCGTGTTCTCGAGCTGTCCGGACTCCCGCAGATAGTCGATGAGGCGGCCGATCTGGACGTCGGTGTACTCCGACATCGCGGCCCAGACCTCGGCCATGTGCGAGAACAGCTGCTTCTCGTCCGCGTTCAGCGTATCCCACGGGCGGACATAGTCGGCCGGGTTCGACATCTCCTTGGGCATCGGGTTGATCGGCGTCAGCTTCGTGTCCTTGGGCAGGACGCCCTTCTCGATCATGCGCGCCAGCACCCAGGTGCGGTACGCCTCGTAGCCGTCGTCGAACTTGCCCTTGTACTTGTCGATGTACTCCTGAGGGGCGTGGTGCGGGGCGTGGTTCGCGCCCGGGTTGAAATACATGAACCACGGCTTCGTGGGGTTCGAGGCCTTCTGGTCCCGGATCATCTTGAGCGCGTGATCGACCAGGTCCTTCGACAGGTGGTAACCCTGCTCAGGTGAGTACGGCGGCTCGATGAAGTGGTTGTCCTCGACGAGGTCCGGATACCACTCGTTGGTCTCGCCGCCCAGGAATCCGTAGAAGCGCTCGAACCCCCACCCGAGCGGCCAACTCTTGCGGTCGCCGCCCTCCGCGACATCCTGCTCGGGAACGTTGTGGTTCTTGCCCAGCCAGAACGTGCTGTAGCCGTTTTCCTGGAGGATCTGCCCGACGGTGGCCGCCTGCGGCGGCAAGCGGCCGCTCATGCCCGGGAAGCCGTTGGAGCCTTCCGAGATACTGGCGAAGCCGTTGAGCGTGTGATTCCGCCCCGTCAGGAGCGTGGACCGCGTCGGCGAGCACAGCGCCACCGTGTGCCACTGCGTGTACCGCAGGCCGTTCGCGGCCAACTTGTCCAAGGTCGGCATGTTGATGCGACCGCCGTAGGGCGACCAGGCGGAGAGTCCCGTGTCGTCGTACAGCACGAACAGGATGTTCGGAGCGCCCTCCGGTGCCTTCTTCGGCGTGAAGGGGCCCCAGTCGGCCTTGGAGTCGCGGATGTCGAGCTTGATGGTGCCCTTGAAGTCTCTGTATGGCCCCACGGCCTGGGTCGCGGCGTCCTTCTCCTGGGCGGCGCTGGTCGCCTTCTCTTGCCGTGCATCGGCGGCCGTCACGGCCATCAGCACCAGGCCCAGGGCCAGGGCCAGCGTTCTACTGCGTGTTGACTGCATGTCGTCTCCTTTCCCTCACGGTCGTCTCGGCTCCCGGAGTCACTGCTTCACATCCCATTCCGCGAGCTTCTTCGCCGCCGTGCCGAACGGGCCGAGCTGGTAGACGGCGGCGCCGGCGGGTGAAAAGCTGAACGGCTCGAACGGCTCGGCGAGCATCTTGTCGAGGTATTCCTTCGGGGCCGCGCCGGTCGAGACGTGGGGATTGAAGTGCTGGCCCGCGTACTTCTGAACGTACGCCGCGACGTAGCCGATCAAGCCGGCGTCGAGAGCCGGGTCGTCGTGGCGAGCGGTGAACGCGCCGATGGGACCACGCTCGACCATGAAGGGTCCGACGGCGGCAACGATGTCGGCCTGCAGCTTCAGGATCTCCGGCGAGGGCTTCGCGCAGATTCCCGCGACACCGTCCGCGCCGGTCGGTGCGTAGTAGTACTTGAAGGCCTCGAGCTTCATCCGGCCGAGAGGGGAGCCCGCGAAGACCCTGCCGACAGCCGCATAGACCTGGTCGAGGTCCGCCGTGCGGACGAACGTCTGGAGCATCGTGATGTGCGGACGGTGCGCCTCGTCCAGCGCGAATCCTTTCGGGTTGACCTTGAGCAAACGGGCGTTGTTGGCTGCGGCGTGCCGGACCATCGTGGAGTCCGGCTCGAGCAGGACATCGATGGCCGTGACCGTCGGCCCCGTCGGGAACACCTGCTTCCAGTCGTCCTTCATGCTGACGACGGTCCAGCCCTTCGCGGCGGCCTCGTCCAGACCCTTGTCGAGCCGGGCCAGGGTGTCCTCGCGGTCGTACACATATTCCCGTGCCGCGTCGTCGTGGTGGACGTACAGGCAGAAGCGGGCGCCTCGTCCCGCCCCGGTGTACTGAAGCATCTGCAGATCGCCGTCCGAGTTGCCGAACGCCGCTATGGGCCGTCGGCCGATGTGCTGGCCGATGCCCACCGGCTTGCCGCCCTTGTCGTCGTTGAAGTTGAGCTCGGGCAGGCGCAGGAGCACCGGCTGGCCCTCACGCAGCTCGAACTTCGTCTTCACGCTGCTGCCGACGACCTGCTCTGGCGGAACGCCGTAGACGCTCTCCGCCCACGCGCGCATGAACTCGATGCCGCCCCCGGAGACGATGAAGGCCTTGAAGCCGTTCGCGCGCAGGTAGGCGAGCACTTCCAGCATCGGCTGATAGACCATGTCCGTGTAAAGCTTGCCCGTCTTGGGGTGCTTCGCCGCGGCGATCCAGTCCTTGACGATCTGCTCGAACTCCTCGCTGGTGTTGCCCGCGTGGGTGGCGATGAGCAGCTCCACGAGCGCCCGCTCGCCCCCGGCCATCACGCCCTTCGGATCGCCCCTGAGGGCCGAGGCGAACGGCTCGGTGGTCGTCCATTCGGGATGCTGCGGCGCGAGCGCCCTTACGCGGTCGAGGACGAAGTAGAGCTGAACGGGTAACGGCTTCTCGCACCAGAGCGTCCCGTCGTTGTCGAAGACGGCGACGCGCTCCGGAACCCGCACGAAGTCGGGCGAGCCGGGCGTCGTGACCTTCTCGACGAAGGCGACGATGGATTGCCTGGCCCTGCCCTCGTTCCAGGACGGAAGCGGATCCGCGGCCTGCGCCGCCGTGGCGAAGGCGATCGGAAGCCCGAGCGCTATGGCGACTGCGTGTGATGTGGGCGTCTTCTTCATTGGTCGCTCCCTTTGTGCGGTCAGCCGCGGCGCTGCTTCGCTCGCGACCGAGCCAACGGAGGCTCCTGGACGAGGACGCCGCCGATGCCTGCGGCCGACCGGGACCCTCGGTCGGCCGCAGGCTGGCAGCGGGCTACTTCGACCCGCCGCTCTCCTGCATCTTCCGAAGGACTTCATCCAGGTTGAAGCTGTCGGCCTTCTGGCGCTGCGGGAATTCCTTGAAGGTCGCCAGGAACTGGCCCACGTAGGCCTGCGCGGGAACCAGGAGGTAGACGTGATCCATCAGCCAGTCGTAGTAGGTGTTCGACGTGATGTCCGCGCGCTCGTACGGGTCCGTGCGGAGATTGAAGATCTTCGGAACCCGCAAGTTGGTGAATGGGTTCGCCCACAGACCCAGTGTTCCCGGGTCCCGCTGCTCCAGGAAGATGATCTTCCAGTTGTCGTAGCGCAGGGCGACCAGTTGCTGGTCGTCGTTGATGTAGAAGAACGATACCCGCGGGCTCTTCTCGACCTGGGCGGTCAGGTACGGAACGAGGTTGTCGCCGTCCAGGTGGACCTTGTACGTCATGTCACCGACCTTGTAGCCCTTGAGCAGCTCCTCCTTGATGTTCGCGTCGCCGGCAATCGCCAGGAAAGTCGGCAGCCAATCGAGGTGCGCGACGATCTCGTTGGACACCGTGCCCGGTTTGATGTGGCCGGGCCAGCGGACGATGCAGGGCACCCGGTAGGCCCCTTCCCAGTTCGTGTTCTTCTCGCTACGGAACGGCGTCATCGCGCCGTCCGGCCAGCTGTTCATGTGGGGGCCGTTGTCGGTGGAGTACATGACGAAGGTGTTGTCCGCGATCTTGAGGTCGTCGATCGCCTTGAGGACCGTGCCGACGTTCCGGTCGTGGTCGATCATGGTGTCGTGGTACGGGCTCTGCCAGCGTCCAGCCTGGCCGATGCTCTCCGGCTTGGTGTGGGTGCGGAGATGCATGTGGGTGAAGTTCACCCAGACGAAGGCCGGCTTGCCGGCCTTGTTCATCCGCTGGATGAAATCCACGGCTCGCGCGGCGATGTCGTCGTCGATCGTCTCCATCCGCTTCTTGGTCAGGGGACCGGTGTCCTTGCAGACCTGCTTGCCAACCTTGCCAAAGCGCGGGTCGACCGTCGCATCGTCCGTAGCCGAGGCCCTGCAGTCCAGCACGCCGCGCGGACCGAATTTCGCGTGGAAGGCCGGGTCTTTCGGGTAGTCGGGCAGCTCGGGCTCTTCCTCGGCGTTCAGGTGGTAGAGGTTGCCGTAGAACTCGTCGAAGCCGTGCACCGTCGGCAGGTACTCGTTGCGGTCGCCCAGGTGGTTCTTGCCGAACTGGCCGGTGGCATAGCCCTGGGCCTTCAGCAGCTCGGCGATCGTCGGGTCCTCCTTCTGCAAGCCGACCGCCGCGCCCGGCAGGCCGACCTTGGTCATCCCCGTGCGCAGGCCAGACTGACCGGTGATGAACGACGCCCGGCCGGCGGTGCAGCTCTGCTCGGCGTAGAAGTCGGTGAACATCACGCCTTCCTTGGCGATCCGGTCGATGTTGGGCGTCTGGTAGCCCATCAGGCCGCGCGAATAGGCGCTGACGTTGGACTGGCCGATGTCATCTCCCCAGATGACGACGATGTTGGGCTTCTTCGCGGCGGCGGGCTGCGCCTGGACGATGGTCGGAGTCACTCCAACCACCACCATCGCGAGCGTACCCGCGAGGACGCCCGCTCCTGCATTGTGCCAGCTCATTACTGACTCCTCCTTGGTACTTGGGGTTCCGTCCCGGCCGTCTGGACACGAGTCAAGGTCACGACGAGGTGAGGTCCGGCATCCTGGCTATCAGAAGAGGAACGACAGGAAAACCTGGAAGCCCTTGTAGACGACCTCGCCGCCCAGCTGATCGCTGTTCCCGTCGTAGGTGTACTTATTGTACTTGTACTGGACGCCCAGGCCGGCGTTGGGGAGGAAGTAGTAGTCCGCCCCGAGCCGCCAGTCGGTGTTCGACGCCTTCCTGTCGCCCGGACTCACCTTGATGTAGAGGAAGTCCGCCCGCGCGACGAGACGTTTCGTGATCCAGCCGTTCGTGTAGCCGCCGAGGGCGCCAGTGAGGCTGCCGGTGTTCTTGCTGTGGTCCAGAGAACGGCTCGCATCGCCGATCGTCCCCGTGGCGCGGACTTCCGCGCTCAGCCAGAGGTAGCCGATGCCGACCGCCGGACCGATCTCGAACCGGTCGTTGCGGTGGACCGCGAAGCGGTAGTAGCCACCCAGGATGTCGCTGCCGGACTTCGTTGTCGCCGACAGCCCGGCGTTGTATGTGTCGCCGCCCCAGACGAAGTCGCGTTCGAGAGTGAAGTCGGCACGTTCGCGGCTGAAGCGGGTGTAGGACAGCTTCAGTTGGTGGCGCCGCCCGACCCGCCAGGTCCCGTCGACCCAGAACGTGCTCACGCCCTTGTCGAGACCGAGGTCCTTCTCGAAGTCCACGTTTCCGCCCTTGTAGTTGAGGACGTTCTCGGCGGTGAGTCCGAAATAGCCGGCGTCGATGCCGAAGCGGTCGGGCAGGCCGTTCCAGTTGCCCGACGACGATTGCGCGAGCGCGGGCGAAACCGACAGGCAAGCGGCCAGAAGGCCGCCCGGAATGGTCTTCATCGATTCCTTCCCAAGTGATCCGAAGGAGCGCCGGCCGCGCTCGCCGCCCGGCGGATGGCCTGGAGGACGTCCCGGCCCGGGGCGGTCTTGCGGAAATAGGCGGCGCAGCCTGCGGCCTCCGCCTGCTGACGGGTTTCCGGCTCGTCGTGCGCCGTGACGTAGATCACCGGTGCCGACGAGCCAGAGGCCGCGAGCTGCCGGTGGAGCTCGATGCCGGACATGCCGTCGAGCTGGACGTCGAGCACCAGGCAATCGAACACGGGCCGCTTCGTGTCGGCGAGGAACGCCTCGGCGGAGAGATAGCAGACCGGTTCGAACCCCTCTGCCCGCAGGAGCCGACCGAGGGCTCGGCCCGCGCTTTCGTCGTCATCGACCACGGCGACGTAGGTGTGGCGGGGAGCGCTCATCTGACGGTGAGCACGCTACTCCCTGGTGCGCGGCCGGGGCTACTGCCCTTTGGGGAAGGCCTCCAACCACAGCTGCGTCAGCTCGGCGACCGACTGAACACCCACCTTCGTCGTGATGGCGGTGCGGTGAAGCTTCACGGTGCGTTCGTGGATGCCGAGGTCCGCGGCAATCTGCTTGTTGAGCTGACCGCGGAGCACGTGCTCCAGCACCCCGCGCTCGCGCCCGGTGAGCGCGTCGAAGCGGGCGCGGGCTTCCTGGACCCGCGTACGCTCGGCGCGCTCACGGGCATCGCGGGCCAGCGCGCGGGTCACCGCGTCGAGGAGCGCCTCCCTGGACGCGCGCTTGGTGAGGAAGTCCTCCGCGCCCAGACGCATCGCGTGGACCGAGGTGGGAATGTCGCCGTGCCCGGTCAGGAACAGCACGGGCAGAGGATTGTCGCTTCCGGCGAGCGCCGCCTGCAGGTCCAGGCCGCTCAGGCCCGGCATCTGCAGGTCCGCGACCACGCAGCCGGGTCCCGGCGCCGGCAGGCTCTCGACGAACTCGGAGCCGGAGGAAAACACCCGCACCTGATGACCGGCGGCCCTCAGCAATCGCGAGACGGCCCGGCGAAACGACGGGTCGTCGTCCACCACGAAGACGGTCGGCTCGCTCGAACCGTCTTTCATGCCTCGCCGCCCAACGGCACGGTGAAGTAGAACGTCGCCCCGGCGGGGCCGCTTTCCGCCCAGATCCGTCCCCCGTGCGCGCCGATGATGCTGGCGGAGATGGGCAGGCCCAGGCCCAGGCCGTCGGGCTTGGTGGTGAAGAACGGCTCGAAGAGCCGCTCGAGCTTGGCAGCGGTGACGCCGCGACCCGAGTCGGCGATCGCCACCTCGACCGCCCGGGCATCCGCCTGTCGGGCACGCACGACCAGGCGCCGCTGCTCGGCCGGGACGTCGCTCATGGCATCGATGCCGTTGAGGATGAGGTTGAGGAGCACCTGCTGCAGGTGCACGCGATCGCCCCGCACCGGGGGCAGCGTCGCGGGGACCTCGACGGCCAGCCGCACCTTGCGGCTCCCCGCGTCCGGCTGCACGAGCACCAGGACCTCGTTCACCAGCTCCGCGAAATCGAGCTCGACCCGTTCCAGGCCGCGGCGCTTGAGGAGCGCCCGCATGTGGTCGATGACCTCGCCCGCCCGGTGGTCGTCCTTGCAGATGTCGGCGAGGATGGCGCGAATCTCCTCCAGGTCCGGCGCGCTACTCTGGAGCAACAACTGGGCGGCCTCCGCGTTGCGCAGGATCGCCCCCAGCGGCTGGTTGAGCTCGTGCGCCAGGCCCGAGGCGAGCTGGGCCATGGTGGACAGGCGGCCCGTATGGGCCAGGTCGGCGTGCAGGCGAAGCATCTCGGCCTCGTCCTGCTTGCGGGCGGTGATGTCCATGCACACGCCCAGCATGCGCACCGCTCCGCCCCTCGCCGGCGTCTCCACTCGCCCGCGTGCGGCAATCCACCGCTGGCGGCCATCGGGCAGCAGCACCCGGTACTCGGTCGAGTAGTCCGACTTCTCTTCCAGCGCCCGTAGGAGGGCCTGCCGTGTCGGCTCTGCATCTTCGGGATGCAGGTGCGTCAGGAAGGCCTTCACCGAGAAGAGCTCACCGGGCGCGAACCCGAGCATCGGGTTGAGCTTCTCCGTGCCCCACACCGTGTCCTGCGGCGTGGTCCAGACCCAGAGGCCGAGGTCGGCCGCGTCCGCGGCCAGGGTGATCAGCTGCTCGCGCCCGCGCAGGTCGTCCGTAAGCCTCGCGGCACGGAGCACGTCGCTGCTCAGCTCGTAGCCCATCGCCAGGACCAGGGCCAGGTAGAACGGAGTCACCCTGAAGGGTGCCTGGATGATCTCCCGGAAGACCAGGACGGATTCGATCGTTGCCGTAGCCCCGAGGAAGATAATGCTCCCGCCAACAACCAGCGCCCGGCGCCGGTCGCCCCTCCGCCAGGCCGCCAGGGAGGCGTCCACTAGGAACACGACCCACAACAGCAGGCCCAGTTGAGCGAATGGCATCCAGGGATTGGGCACGCCATGGGCGACGGAGACGGCCTCCCCGAGGAACCGAACCGGTCGCAGCGAGGAGATCTCCAGGTAGGCCGCATTCGGCGCCGAACCGAAGTCGGCCAGCAAGGTCAAGCTCCTCGCGCCGACGACCGTCCAGGCCAGCCACAGCCGCCCTGCCCGCAGGTAGACGCGTGCGAACCCGACGAGTGACACCGTGATCAGCCAGGCCGCCGCCATCAGCCACCGCAGCGCCATCCCGTACTCCTCGGGAGTCTGCGACCGCATCATCCACAGCTCGCATCCGGCGAACGCCGCCGTTCCCGCCGAGGCCAGCGAGAACAGCAGATCGGCCCACGCGGCGCGTCTCCGGGACCAGACCAGCAGGTGCACCGCGGCCAGCGTGAGACACGCCGACGCGGCCATCGACCAGACGACCGTGACCCAGCTCACGGGGTGACCCCGCGCGGGTGGCCCGGCACATGGGCCCCGCGGCATCGCTCCGCGCGCTGGGGGGTCGCATCTGGCATGACGCGGCGGGAAGAATACCCACTCTACCGCGCCGCTGCCAAGCCCCCGCATGCTCCCAAGGCTGAAGACGGAGACGCCTGATGAACCGGCTCGGGAGGCGGCCCCGAGCTCCGGCGGATCACGGGATCAGGCGTGGTTCTTCAGTAGATCCACTGGACGCGCGTGAAGTACTGGTTGGTGTGGCCGGTCGTGCCGAGCTTGTCGAGGGCCGCGCGGCCGTAGCCCGCGCTGATGCGGATGCGGCGGTTGGCCCACCAGTTGACGCCGGCGAACCACTTGGTGAGGTAGCCGCCGTCCACCGCCTTGTCCGCGAGGTCGACGACCCCATAACGCGCGATGAGCTCCACCGCCCCCCACCGGTCCTTGGGCATCACGCGGTGGGCATAGCCCACCTTGCGATCGTAGGGCCGGTGCTCGCCGGTGACGATCCAGGCCCCGGTCACGTAGTAGCCGCGGAACCGTGGGTCGCCCGTCTCCTTCGAGTCCACCTGGGACTCGACGTATTCAGCGGTCAGGGAGACCGGCCCCTCGTTCCACAGCGCCTCGAGGCCGTACTGGTTTGCGTGCGAGGCGGGGATGTCGCCGGTGTCGACGTAGTTGTCGGTGACGTTCGACTCCGGCCGCCCCTTGAAACGCAGGTGCCCCTGGTCGGCGCCGTTGCGGCGGAAGGCGCCTCCCAGGTGCAGGAAGCGCCGGCCGGAGGTAGAGATCCACGCCAGGCCCGTGACGCGGCCGGCGACGGTCGTGCCGCTGTCCTCGAACGTCGGGGCCGTCGTGAGCCAGTCGTTGTAGACGCCGAGGGACAGCGTCATGCGCTCGGCCGCTGCCGTGCGGTTCCAGCGCAGGCCGATGTTCCGCGACACGAAGAACGGGCTCATCAGGCGCTCGACGTGCGGAAGGTTCGCGGCATCGCCCACCATCTCGTAGGAGAAGTTCTCCTTGAGCTTGCCGACCGACAGGTCGCCGATCTTGCCGAGCGGGAACGTCAGCGTGACGTCGGTGAAGTTCCAGTTGTTGTTCGGGTCGCTGTCGAAGCCCCTGTACTCGAAGGCCACGAAGTAGCGCGGGGCGTACTTCGAGTGCGCGAAGATCGTGCCGCGGGCGAAGACCCGGGCCGAGCGGATGTCGAGGTCGTTCTGCTGGACGCCCACCTGGCCGACGCTCGCCTGGTCCTGGCTGAGCCAGGTGTAGTCGAGAATGGGCGCGGCGCCCAGGTGCAGCGTGAAGAAGTGCGACAGGACCTCGAGGTCCTTCTTGACGAGCTCCGGGATCACGGGCTCGTACTCCGTCGGAGGCGGAGGCAGGACGTCTTCGGTCTGGGCTCGCGCCGGCGTGGCGAAGACGAGGCAGAGGACGGCCGCGGCCACGGCTGGCAGGAGTCTCCACGCGGTTGGGCGAACCGGCGTCACTCGCCACGCTCCTGGGCGCCAGAAGAGGGCGATCGGGCAGAGGGTCATCCTTAGCTCGACGCGCACGTTAGCGATTCCGGCAGGCCGAAGGCTACTGCCCTTTGGGGAAGGCCTCCATCCACACCCGGGGCGCGCGCTTGGTGAGGAAGTCCTCCGCGCCCAGACGCATCGCGTGGACCGAGGTGGGAATGTCGCCGTGCCCGGTCAGGAACAGCACGGGCAGAGGATTGTCGCTTCCGGCGAGCGCCGCCTGCAGGTCCAGGCCGCTCAGGCCCGGCATCTGCAGATCCGCGATCACGCAGCCG
>Ga0335076_10002493_pt1 | contig 18335 bp, 9 predicted proteins | sample Lox_Sample_25_FD_206717 | JGI IMG/M metagenome (GOLD analysis project Ga0335076, IMG submission 206717) | Soil microbial communities from Loxahatchee National Wildlife Refuge, Florida, United States - Lox_Sample_2.5 | ecosystem: Environmental > Terrestrial > Soil > Wetlands | place: USA: Florida... | reverse complement strand
CGCCGCGATTGGGCGCGGTCCTTCCCCCGGGCCCGCGCGGCGCGGCAGCGAGGTGCGATGGCCGAGCTCACGCCCGTCCCCTTCGGCGTCCTGGTCACCCGGCTCCTCTCGGAGCTGGAGGCCCGGAGGTCCGTCTTCGACCTGCCCGCCCGCGCCTTCGTGACGGCGCCGCCGGGGAAGGACCTCTCGGTCTCCATCCACGGCCACCGGGCCTCCACCCCCTTCGGCCCCGCCGCCGGCCCCCACACCCAGCTCGCCCAGAACGTGGTGCTCTCCTGGCTCGCCGGCGGCCGGGTGCTCGAGCTCAAGACCGTCCAGGTGAGGGACGACCTGGTCATCCCCCGCCCCTGCATCGACATGGAGACGGTGGGCTACAACGTCGAGTGGTCGCAGGAGCTCGAGGTCGCCCAGTCGCTCGAGGAGTACGTGAAAGCGGCGATGCTCGTGGAGCTCCTCAAGGCGCGCGGGGTGGCGAGCGGCCTCCCCGACGCCGTCTACGACCTCTCGGTGGGCTACGACCTGGCGGGGATCCGCTCCGACAAGGTCCGCGCCTTCCTCGACGGGATGCGGGACGCGAGCGCGCTCGTCGCCCGCCTGCGCCGGGAGATCCCCGCCCCCTGGGCGGCCCTCCGCGACCTCCCCTTCCCCTCCCGGCTCTCCGACACCGTCACCCTCTCCACCTTCCACGGCTGCCCGCCGGAGGAGATCGAGGCGATCGCCCGCTTCCTCATGGAGGAGGCGGGGCTCCACGTGGTGGTGAAGCTCAACCCGACCCTGCTCGGGAAGGAGGCGGTGGAGGAGCTCCTCCGCGGGCGGCTCGGCTACTCGGCCCTGCGCGTCCCGCACGCCGCCTTCGCGAACGACGCCACCTGGGAACAGGTGAGCGGGTTCGTGACCCGCCTCGGGGCGCTGGGGGAGCGACTCGGGCTGGGCTTCGGGGTGAAATTCACCAACACCCTGGTGGTGGAGAACCACCGGAGCTTCTTCCCCGCCAGCGAGCGGCAGATGTACCTCTCCGGCCCGCCGCTCCACGTCCTCGCCGTCGCCCTGGTGCGCCGCTTCCGGGAGGCGTTCGAGGACCGGTTCCCCATCTCCTTCTCGGCCGGGATCGACGCCGGGAACTTCCCGGACGCGGTGGCCCTGGGGCTGAGGCCGGTCACCGCCTGCACCGACCTCCTGCGGGCCGGCGGGTACGCCCGCGGCCGGCGCTACTTCGAGAAGCTCGCCGAGCGGATGGACGCGACCGGCGCCGCCGACCTGGAGGTCTACGCGCTCCGCGCCTACGGCCACGCGGAGGCGGCCCTCGAGCGGCTCGCCCTCCCGCCGGCAGCCGCCGCAGCCTGCCGGGCGGCGCTGGCCGCGGGCGGCGACCTCCGGGCGGCCGCCGGCGCGGCCTTCCCGGCCTGGGTCTCCCAGGCCCTCCTCCTCAACACCGCCACCTACGCGGAGCGCGCCCTCGCCGACCCGCGCTACGCCGCGGCGAGGAACGCCACGCCGCCGAAGAAGATCGGCCGCCGCCTGGCGCTCTTCGACTGCCTCACCTGCGACAAGTGCGTGCCGGTCTGCCCCAACGACGCCAACTTCACGCTCGCCATCCCGAGCGGCGAGGTGGCGGTGGAGCGGCTCGTCCCCGCCGCGCGCGGCTTCCGCGCGGAGGCGGCCGGGACCGTGCGGTTCGCCGAGGCCCACCAGATCGCCAACTTCGCCGACGCCTGCAACGAGTGCGGCCACTGCGACGTGCTCTGCCCGGAGGACGGCGGCCCGTATCGCCTGAAGCCGCGCTTCTTCGGGAGCGCGGCCGCCTGGGCGGCCACGCCGGCGCTCGACGGCTTCGCCTTCGAGGCCATCCCCGATGGGCTCAGGATGCACGGGCGCTTCGAGGGGCGCGCTTACCTCCTGGAGAGCGGCGGCTCGCGCGTCCGCTACCAGGGCGAGGGGTTCGATCTCCGGCTCGACCCGGCCGACCCGGCGGGCACCGCCGAGGGCCACGCCGACGGGCCGGTGGACCTCACCTTCCTCCGGATCATGGAGCGGCTCCGGGACGCCATCCGCGCCGGCGGCGCGGGGAGCTGGGTGGGGGCGGCGCTCGCCGCCGCGGAGGCGCCGGCGACCCGCCCCTGAGCAGGCCGGCGCGGAGAGGACCGGCTTCCCCTGGCCGCACCTCGCGACGGCGCGCGACGTGCGACCCGACCCGGCGGGCTACGGCGAGATCGTGTAGCCGAGACCGGTGATGGCGTCCCGCGCCCCGCTGGCGCTCGTCCGGACCTCCACCTGGACGGCGTAGCTCCCCGCGGCGGTCGTGGCCGGGAGCGTCCAGGTGCTGGTGGTGCTCCAGGCCTGCACGATCGCCCAGGCGCTCCCGGTCTTGAGCCAGAACTGGTACTGGTACGGCGCGGTCGAGCCCTGGCCCTGGGCGGTGAAGACCACCGCCGTCCCGGCGTGCTGCGGGCTGGCGGGGGACGGGGTGAGGGTGACGCCCGTCGCCGGCGGGACGGGCGGCGGGCTGATGGTGTACGCGAGGGCGGTGATCGCGTCGCGCGCGCCGCTCGTGCTGGTCCGCACCTCGACCTGGACGAAGTAGCTCCCGGCGGCCGTCGAGGCCGGGAGCGTCCAGCTGCTGGTGGCGCTCCACGGCTGGACGATGGACCACGCGCCGCCGGCGTTCAGCCAGAACTGGTACTGGTAGGGCGCGGTCGAGCCCTGCCCCTGGGCGGTGAAGGTCACCGCCGTCCCGGTGAGCTGCGGGCTCGTGAGCGACGGGGTGACGGTGACGCCCGTCGCCGGCGGCGGGGTGACGGCGTAGCCGATCCCGACGATGGCGTCCCGCGCCCCGCTGGTGCTGGTCCGCACCTCCACCTGGACGGCGTAGCTCCCCGCGGCGGTCGTGGCCGGGAGCGTCCAGGTGTTGCCCGCGCCCCAGGCCTGCACGATCGACCACGCCCCGCCGGCGTTCAGCCAGAACTGGTACTGGTAGGGCGCGGTCGAGCCCTGCCCCTGGGCGGTGAAGGTCACCGCCGTCCCGACGTGCTGGGGGCTGGCGAGCGACGGAGTGAGGGTGACGCCGGTCGCCGGCGGCGGGGTGATGGCGTAGCCGATGCCGGTGATGGCGTCCCGCGCGCCGCCGGGGGTCGTCCGGACCTCCACCTGGACCGGGTAGCTTCCCGGGGCGGTCGACGCGGGGAGCGTCCAGGTGCTGGCAGCGCTCCACGGCTGCACGATCGCCCAGGCGCCGTTCGCGTTCAGCCAGAACTGGTACTGGTAGGGCGCGGTCGAGCCCTGGCCCTGGGCGGTGAAGGTCACCGCCGTCCCGGCCCGCTGCGGGCTGGGCAGCGAGGGGGTGAGGGTGACGCCGGTCGCCGGCGGGGCGCTGATCGTGTACCCGAGGGCCGTGATCGCGTCCCGGGCGCCGCTGGCGCTCGTCCGGACCTCGACCTGGACGAAGTAGCTCCCCGCGGCGGTGGAGCCCGGGAGCGTCCAGGTGCCGGTGGCGCTCCACGGCTGGACGATCGTCCAGGCCCCGCTGGCGTTCAGCCAGAACTGGTACTGGTAGGGAGCGGTCGAGCCCTGGCCCTGCGCCGTGAAGGTGACCGCGGTCCCGGCTCGCTGCGGGCTGGCGAGCGACGGTGTGAGGCCGACGCCGGTGGCCGGCGGCGGGTTGATGGTGAAGCCCGCCGCCGCGATCGCGTCGCGCGGGCCGCTGGCGCTGGTCCGCACCTCCACCTGGAGCGAATAGCCGCCCACTGGCGTCGATCCGGGGAGCGTCCAGGCGCTGGCGGTGCTCCACGGCTGCACGATCGCCCAGGCGTTCCCGGTCTTCAGCCAGAACTGGTACTGGTACGCGTTCGGGCCGGTCGAGCCCTGCCCCTGGGCGGTGAAGGTCACCGCCGTCCCCACCACCTGCGGGCTCGGCGCGCTCGGCGTCAGGGTCACCCCCGAGGCCGGGAGCTTGATCCCGTTCCCCGCCAGCGGGACGTCGATGGCCGGGTGCAGGGGGTCGTTGGTCGCGAGGTGGAGCGTGGCGGCGCGCGCGCCGAGGCTGGCGGGCGTGAAGGCGACCGCGAGCAGGCAGCTCCCGCCCGGGAGGACGGTCCCGGTGCAGCCGTTCGCCAGGGCGAAGTCGCCCGGGTTCGTCCCCAGGAGGCTGGCGGCCACGGTGAGCACGCCCTGTCCGCCGTTGGTGACGGTCACCTGCCGGACGGGGCTCTGGACGGCGTACGCCTGGTCCGCGAACGTCACGGTGGTGGGCGAGGCGCTCGCCTGCGCGGCGGCCGGGCCGAAGAGCTCGAGCTCGGCCAGCCCGGTGTTGTAGCCCTGGACCGAGTCGATGACGAGCCGCACCCAGCTGACCGTCCGCGGCGCGAAGTCCACCAGGAAGGGGGCGGTCGCGTCGTTGGGGAGCGCGCCTACCGGCACGATGCTCCCGTCGCTGAAGATGAGCCGGCCGGAGAGGACCTGGTCGACCAGGTTCGGGCGGTCGTACAGGCGCGCCTCCTCGAGCGTCACCGGCGTGCTCCAGTGGAGCTGGATCCAGGCCCCCGCGCCCTCGCCCTGGGTGGCCCACTCCTTGGTGGTGTCGCCGGGGTAACCGCCGATCACCCCGTCGATCGCGCTCGTGCCGAGCTGGCCGGCGGCCGCGTTCTCGCTCGAGACCGTGACCTGCGCGGTGCGGGCCAGGTCGGCGTCGCCCGGGATGGGGAAGAGGGTGACCGTGCCGGAGGTGGAGGAGGTGCCCAGGCCGGCGAGGACCGTCGCCTCGGTGGTGGCGGGGACCGGGCCGCTGAAGGCGAGGAAGGTGACGGCGGTGGCGCCCGCCGGCACCGTGACGGTCTCGGGGACCACCAGCGCCTGGGTGTCGCTCGCCAGCGAGACCACCGTGTCCCTCGGCGGGACCACCGACAGCGTCACCGTGCCGAGCGACCCGCCGCCGCCGAGGAAGCCGGGCGGCGAGAAGGAGAGGCTCGCCAGCTCGACCGGGGCGAGGGTCAGCTGCGCCGTCCTCGGACCGCGGGCGAAGGCGGCGGTGATGGTGATCGACCGCGCGTCGGGCACCTCCGCGGTGGTGATGGAGAACGTGGCGCTGGCCGCGCCCGGCGGGATGGTGACCGCGTCCGGGACCTGCGCGGCGGGATCGCTGCTCGTGAGCACCACCGTCTCGCCGTCCCCGGGGACGATCAGGTTGAGGGTCCCCTGCACCACGAAGCCGCCCGCCACGCGGTCGGGCGAGAGCACCAGGGCGTCGACCTTGGGGGAGTAGGCCTCGATCTCGGCCAGGCCGGTGCTGGTGCCGCTGGCGCGGTCGACCACCAGCTGGACGGAGGTGACGCTGCGGGCCGGGAAGCGGACGGGGAGGCCCGTCCCGTCGTTGGGCAGCGCGCCGACGGAGACCACCGAGCCGTCGCTGAAGAGGAGCCGCGCCGCCAGGATCTGATCGGTGAGGTTGACCCGGTCGTGGAGCGTCACCTGGCCGAGGATGACCGGCGCCGGCCAGGCGAGCTGGATCCACTCCCCCGCCTTCCCGTTCGCCGCCCACTCCCGGCTGGGGTCGTCGGGGAAGCCGTCCACCACCCCGTCGATCGCATTGATCCCCTCCTGCCCGGCGATCTCGCTCGACACCGTCACGGTGGCGTCCGGGGCCAGGTTCGTCGAGTCGGAGGGCGGGAAGATCGTGAAGCTGGAGGTCGGGGTGGCGCCGCCGATCTGGGCGCCGAGGACCACCGGGGTGGCGGTCGCCACCGGGCTCGTCGTCACCGAGAAGCCGGCGCTGAGCGCACCCTCGGGCACGAGCACCGCGGCCGGGGCCAGGGCGGCCGGGCTGCTGCTCGAGAGCGGGACGCTGAGGCCGCCCGAGGGCGCCGGGCTCGCCAGGGTCACGAGCCCCTGCACCGGGTCCCCCCCCAGGAGCCCGGTCGGCGTGACGCCCAGGCCGTCGACGGAGGGCTGCACGGTCACGTACCCGGTGCCGGTCGCGGTCCCGCCGCGCCCATCCAGGAGCTGGGCCGTCACGGTGAAGACGGTGGGCGTGGCGACGAGGGGCGGGCTGAACACCGCGGTGCCGCCCTGGTTGTCGACGGTGCCGCCGTCGACGCTCCAGATCGCGGACAGGGGATCGCCGTCGAGGTCCCAGCCCTGGAGGGTGAAGGCGGCCGCCCCCCAGGCGAAGATGGATTCCTGATCCGCCGCCGGCCCGGCGAGAAACCGGGGCGGCGTGTCGTCCGGCGAGCTCGGGCCGTACGCCTCGATCTCGGAGAGGCCCGCCAGCCCCTGGGCCGAGTCGATGGTGAAGCGCACCCAGGTCACCGCCCGCGGGGGGAAGGTGACCGGGGCCACCTGGCCGAAGATCGGCAGCGGGCCGACCGGGACCGCGCTCCCGTCGCTGAAGCTGAGCGTGCCCTGGAGGACGTTGTCCCAGGACGTCGTCAGGTCGTAGAGGTTCACCTGCGAGAGCACCACCGGCGCCGGCCAGGAGAGCTGGAGCCACGCCCCGTCCCGCTCGCCCTGGGCGCGCCACTGGTGGCCGCCGTCGGCGATGCCGTCGGTCGCCCGCGCGCCCGCGTTGCCGCCCGCGGTGTCCTCGGAGGAGACGGTGACGGTGGCGGTGAGGGCCCGGTTCCCCCCCACGTCGGTCACCCAGAAGAACTCGTCCTTCCGCGCGAACGAGGTGAGCCAGGGGCCGAGCTGCGAGGTGTAGGCGTTGATCGCCAGGTACTTGAGGCTGGTGGCCGGGTCGGTGGACTGCATCTCCGGCGGCACGGGGAATTGCTGGATGCGGGACCAGGCGAAGGGGGTCTGCGCCAGGCAGCACGCCGGCTCGTAGAAGGGCAGGCCGGGCACGAACCCGGTGTCGTCCACCTGCGGCCAGTGCAGCTCCCCGGGGGCGGGCGCCTCCACCCAGACCACGCTCTCGTTCAGGCGGGTGGGGAGCGCCGCGCCCTGCTTCTGGAGGGCGACCAGGGCCTCGCGCACGAAGTAGCCGGTGGCGGCGTGATCCCCGTGCTCGTCGACCCATGCGGTGGTGTACACGTCGTCGGGCCGGTAGGTGGAGAAGAGCGCCTCCAGGTCGAAGAGGACCGAGTCGCGGCTGTAGGGGGCGGGCGCGCCGGTGAGGTAGGTGTGGAAGTCCAGGCCGCCGAGACCCCGGGCGCCGTAGGTGGCGGTCATCCCCGCCGGCGAGGCGTACACCTGCGATCCCGAGGCGCTCTGCCAGAGGCCCTGGAGCGCGCTGTCGCCGTAGCCGAGAAAGATGACGTCCTGCTCGGGGAGGCCGAGGATCCCGGCCGCCGCGACCGACTCGCCCTCCCGCATCAGGCCGACGTCCACGCCGTTCAGGTCGCCGTTGGTCATGATCGCGATCACCACCGTGTCGCCGGCGTCGATCGCGGCGCGGATCCGTCCGCCGGCGATGAGCGTCTCGTCGTCGGGGTGGGGCGCGACCACCATCACGGTTCGCGCGGAGGCGGGCGTGGCGAAGGTGCAGAGCGCCGCGACGAGGCAGGACTCCAGGAGCCGATGCGCGGCCCCCGGCCGTGAACTCACCGTGAACATAACCCCCCCAGGGATGATTGAGGCCATTGTAGACGCCGGCGGTTCCAGGGCACGTCGCGTCACCGCGGGATGGCCTGGTTGTCGCGCCGGCCGGCGGGACGCGCTCCGGGCCGCTCCCTCGGCGCGGCCGCGGCGCCGTCCCGGAGATGGCCGAGGCCATTCGGAGATCTCCACCGGCGACGCCGCGCCCCGGGGGACCAGGGTCCGCACCGCTCGGCCTCCGCATGGGGCCCACGACGGGTCGTCCCAGGTGGGGCGGTATGGATTCCGCGTGCCGTACGCCCGGCTACCGCACGCCGCGTGAGGGTCCAGCGTCCTCCGAAATGGACCGGCGGGAGCCCGTTCCTTGACGCAGCCCCCGTCGGGGCCCAGCATGCCCGCTCCTCGATGACCCCGGATCCCTACGCCTCGCTCCGCGCTCCCGAGTACCGCGCCTACCTCGTCTCGATGGGCGCGGTCTTCCTCGCCACCCAGGTCCAGAGCGCGGTCCTCGGGTGGCAGGTCTATGCCATCACCCGCGATCCGCTCTCGCTCGGGCTGGTCGGGCTCTCGGAGGCGGTCCCGTTCCTCTCCCTGACGCTGTTCGGGGGGTGGGCGGCGGATCGGATGGACCGCCGCGCGCTCTCGCTGCTCGGGCTCCTGGCGCTCGGCACCAGCGGGGCCTGGCTGCTCGGCCTCAGCCTCGGGAGCCCGCGCTCGCCGCTCCCGCTCTACGCCGCCCAGGCCCTGGCCGGGCTGGGGCGCGCCCTGTTCCGCCCGGCCTCGTCCGCGCTCGGCACCGAGCTCATCGACCGCGAGCACTACCACAACGCCGCCACCTGGCGATCGGCGGTGCTCCAGGTCGCCATGATCGGCGGGCCGGCCGCCGGCGGCGCGCTGATCGCCCTGGGCGGGCCGCGCCTCGCCTACGCCGTCGTCCTCTGCCTCATGCTCTGCGGCGTCGGCGCCCTGGCCTTGATCGCGCCCAAGCCCCGGCCGCCGGCGGCGGCCGGCCGGCTCCTCCCCGAGCTCGCCGACGGCGTCCGGTTCGTGCTCCACGAGCCGCTCCTGCTCGGCGCCCTCTCGCTCGATCTCTTCGCCGTCCTCTTCGGCGGCGCCACCGCGCTCCTCCCCGTCTTCGCCCGGGACATCCTCCGGGTGAACGAGGTCGGCTTCGGCCTGCTCCGGGCCGCCCCCGCCGCCGGGGCGGTGACGATGTCGCTCGCCCTGGCGCGCGCCGGGGGCGTCCGCCGCCCCGGCCCCACCCTGCTCTGGAGCGTGGCCTTCTTCGGGGTCACCTGGATCGCCTTCGCCTTCTCCCGCTCCTTCGGCCTCTCCCTCGCCCTCCTCGCCGCGGGCGGCGCCCTCGACGCGGTCTCGGTGGTCCTCCGGTCCACCCTGGTCCAGCTGCGCACCCCCCCGGAGAAGATGGGCCGGGTGGCGGCGGTGAACAGCTTCTTCATCGGCTCCTCGAACGAGCTCGGCGCCTTCGAGAGCGGCGTGGCCGCCCGGCTGCTCGGGGTGATCCCCTCGGTGGTCTTCGGCGGGGTGATGACCCTCGCCACCGTGGCCGCGATCGCCTGGCGCGCCCCGACCCTCCGGCGGCTGGCGCGGATCGCGCCCGAGGCCGAGGCCTAGCCCTGCGCTGCGGCCGCCGGGCCGCCCCCCGCCGCGAGGCCGTCGAGCTCGGCGCCGGACCAGCCCAGCTCGTCGCACCAGCGCCCCCCGATCTGGCGGCGGATGGGCCAGGTCTGGTCGATCACCCCGGAGGAGAGGACCTCGGCGTTGCGCTCCCGGATCCCCGGGGCGAGCTCCGCCAGCGCCCGCTGCCGGTCACGCCGATCGGCGAGCACGTCGGCCTCGTCGACCAGGGCGGTGAAGGCCGTCGCGTCGTCGAGGCGGGCGTTGAACTGGGCCACCCGCGAGGCGGGGAACATGCCCACCTCGGCCTTGGCCTCGAGCACGTCCCGGATGGCCCGGTAGCCGAGGCGGAAGATCTCGCCCCGGGGGAGCCAGCGCGTCTCGTAGTTGATCCGCTGAACGGGCGAGGGGCGCAGCGCCGCGCGGCGGTGATCCTCCAGGGTCCGGTGGAAGACGCGGTAGCCGTGGGCCTCGGGCGCCTCGAAGAAGCGCGAGGCCGGGTCGAGGTTCGGGAGGAGCGGGCAGATCATGGGATCGGCGCGCCCGCGGAAGCGTTGCAGGAGCAGGCGGCAGTAGTCGACCGTCCCCTGCACCGAGCGCTCGTCCTGCTCCGGCATCCCCACGAAGTACCAGAGGTCCACCTTCTCCACGCCGAGCGCGAAGGCGCGCTCGAGCCAGGCCTCCAGCTCCTCGTTCCCGTAGGCGCCCCGCCCGATGGCGCGGGCCACCGCCGGGTCGTGGCTGTCGGGGGAGAGCGTGATCAAGGTCCGCTCGCTGGTCCGCACCATCCGGCGGAGGACCTCCTCGCCCGGCAGGTGGAAGTGCTCGAAGTTGATCGACTTGGCCCCGGCCAGCGCCAGCCCGGAGAGCAGGGCGGAGGTGCGCTCCGTCCCCAGGGTGTCGAGTCCCATGGCGTAGAGGTGGTAGCGGTCCACCCCTTGCTCCCGCCGCATGCTCCCGAGCTCGTAGGCGACCTGCTCCGCGGCGTTCAAGGCGAAGGCATGGGGGGTGCCGTACACCCGGCGAAAGGCGTCGCGGGAGCCGCCGCAGTACCCGCAGCCGAAGGCGCAGCCGGCGGTGTAGGTGGAGGTGATCTCCCGGAGCGACACCAGCGAGCCGCGGCGCGCCTCCGGCACCGCCGACCAGTCGATCCCGCAGCCGAGGGCCCGGGGGGCGTGGGTGAGCCCGTTGTCGACCACCTCGCCGGCGCGGGTCTTCCAGAGGAGGTTGGGGACGGCGCGGAGGGCTCCCCTCCCCCCGGCCTCGAGCGCGTCGAGGAGCATCGCCGTGGGCTCGAGGGTGTCGTAGCCCCGCATCACCAGATCGACCTGCGGGTACCGGATCAGCTCCTCCGCGTAGTAGGTGGCGGAGATCCCCCCGAGCACCAGCGGCAGGTCCGGGCGAAGGCGCTTCGCCTCCTCGGCCACCGCCAGGCTCCCCTGGGCGTGGACCAGCCAGTGGAGGTCGATCCCGAGCAGCCTCGTATCGAGAGCCCCGAGGACGTCGGCCAGCTCGAGGCGCGGGTAGCGGAGCAGGAGGGTGCCCAGGTTCAGGATCCGGACCGACCGCCCGCGGTCGCCGAGGTGGCGCTGGAGCCGCTTGAAGCCGAGTGGGAAGAACTCGTAGAGCGGGGTGATGGGGACGTCGCCGCTCGTCCCCAGGAAGGGGAAGTAGACGTCCCCGCGGTCGCGGAAGTCGTGGACCGCCGGAGGGTGGAGCAGGATCAGATCGGCGCGAAGCGTGGACAGGGCGGGTCGGCGCGGGGCGGACTGTGCGTCTTGACACACCACGAGTGCAGTCTACGCCAGGGCGCCCCGCCGCGCATCGTTCCGGCTCGACGCGCGCCCCGCCGCGCACGGCGCACGATGTGGGTTCTCTCAGAACCCGGCCTGCTGCGGCCACCCGTCACGGCTCGCTCGTCCCCCGGTAGAAGGGAGCCGGGCTCGCGAGCTCCGCCGCCGTCATCGGCACCACGTCGTGGCGGAGCACGCTCAGGGTCCCGTCCGGCTCGAGGGTCACCTTCCGGCAGTCGGCGAGGCGCACGATCCCCTGCTTGCGCAGGGCCGAGCGGAGCTCGGAGAGGGTGATGAGCTCGCGGCGCAGCGCGCCCAGGTGGACCTTCCCGTCGGTCACGATCCGGATGGGCCGGCCCTGGAGGACGTGCTCCACCCCGCGCCAGCGGTAGCTCGCCCAGCCGACCGCCCAGTTCAGGGCGACGAGCGTGACCGCGCTCACCAGCCCGCCGGTGAGCGAGTTGTCGCCCGCGTTGATCGAGTTCTGGACCGCGTTGGAGATGACGAGCAGGAGCACCAGGTCGAAGCTCGTCATCTGCGCGAGCTCGCGCCGCCCGGCCAGCCGGAGGGCGAGGAGGAGGAAGGCGTAGACCGCGACCGAGCGAAGGACGAGCTCGCCGACGTGGACGGCGGGGACGAGGAGGGATGGCATCGAGCGAGCATATCCCGCCCGCCCCCGGCCTCAGGGCCCCGGAACCCCCAGCGCCCTGGCCTGGAGCAGCTCCAGCACCAGGTCGCGGAAGGCGGTCACCTTGCGCGGCACGTGGCGCGCGGCCGGGGTGACGACGTAGAGGTTCCCGCCCGACCGCTCGTGGCGGGGGAGGACCCGGACCAGCGTCCCGGCGGCGACCTCGGGCTCGGCCACGAAGGCGGGGAGGAGCCCGATCCCGGCGCCGGCGCGGAGCGCGTCCCGCACGAAGAGGAGGTCGTCGCAGCGGATCCGACCCCGGGGCGCGACCTCCACCGGCCCGCGCGGCCCCTCCAGGCGGAACCGCTTCCCCTGGGGGGCGAAGATCACCCACTCGTGCCCCTCCAGGTCGGCCTCCGAGCGCGGCGTGCCGCGCCGGGCGAGGTAGAGGGGCGAGGCGAAGAGCTGGAGCGTGAAGCGGGCCGCCCGGCGGGCGACCAGGCTCGAGTCCCGCAGCGCGGGCGCCACCCGGAGCGCCATGTCGAAGCCCTCCGCCACCAGGTCCACCACCCGGCCGGTGAGCACGAGGTCGACCGAGACCGCCGGGTAGCGGGCGGCGTAGCGGGTCAGCACCTCGGCGAGGAAGAGGACGCCGAGATCGACCGGCGCGGTGACCCGCAGCTCGCCGGCCGGCTCCTCCTCGGCGCGCGGCACCGCCTCGAGCGCCGAGCGCACCCCGCCGAGGAGGGGGGCGATCCGGTCGTAGAGGGCGGTGCCGGCGGCGGTGGGCGCCACCTTGCGGGTGGTGCGCAGGAGGAGCTGCACCCCGAGGTCCGACTCGAGCCGCGACACCGCCCGGCTCACCGAGGACTTGGGCAGCCGCAGCTCGCCCGCCGCGCCGGTGAAGCTCCGGGTGCGGGCCACCGCCTCGAAGGCGGCGAGCAGGTTCAGGTCCATCGTTCCTCCCATGCAACACTGATTTGCTTCGGCGAATATTGCGCCATATGTGGAACGATGACAAGACTCCCCCCGTCAGCGAGCACACCGGCCGCGCGCGGCGCGGACCGAAACGAAAGGAAGCAGACATGCCCGCCACTCCCTGGGACGTCGACGTCAGCCACTCCGCCATCCACTTCTGGGTCCGCCACATGGTCATCTCCAAGGTCCACGGCCGGTTCGCCCGCTGGTCGGGCGCGATCGCCCTCGACGAGCAGGACCTGGCCCGCTCCTCGGTCGACATCCGGATCGAGGCCGCCTCCATCGACACCCAGGTGGCCGACCGGGACGCCCACCTCCGCTCGCCCGACTTCCTCGACGTGGCGGTCCACCCCGAGATCGCGTTCAAGTCCCGGCGCATCGAGAAGGCCGGCGAGGGCCTCCGGGTGGTGGGCGACCTGACCCTGCACGGCGTCACCCGCGAGGTCGCGCTCGAGGCCGAGCTCAACGGCATCGGCAAGGACCCGTGGGGCAACACCCGGGCAGGCTTCTCCGCCCGGACCGCCCTGGACCGGCGCGACTTCGGGCTGGCGTGGAATGCCGCCCTCGAGACCGGCGGCGTGCTCGTGGGCGAGAAGGTCGAGATCACCATCGAGCTCGAGGCGGTGAAGAAGGCCGCCGCCACCCCCAAGGCCGCCTAGCCCCCCTCCCACGACGGACGAAAGGAACCGCCCATGAAGAAGCTCGCCCTGGCCCTCGCCCTCTCCCTCCCCGCCCTGGCGCTCGCCGCGCCGGAGGCCTGGACCATCGACCCGGCCCACTCGAGCACCGGCTTCGCGGTGAAGCACCTGGTCATCTCCACCGTCCGCGGCCAGTTCACCAGGACCACCGGGACGGTGAAGCTCGATCCCGCCGACCTGGCCCGCTCCTCGGTCGAGGCGACCATCGACGCGACGAGCCTCGACACGCGCGAGCCGCAGCGCGACGGCCACCTCAAGTCGCCCGACTTCCTCGACGTGGCGAAGTACCCGACCATCACCTTCCGCTCCACCAGGGTCACCCCGGCCGGGCCGGACCGGCTGGCCGTCACCGGCGACCTCACCCTCCACGGCGTCACCCGGCCGGTGACCCTCGAGGTGCAGGCCTCCCCGGAGGTGAAGGGGATGTTCGGCGAGATGCGGCGCGGGTTCACCGCCGTCGGCAAGATCGACCGCAAGGAGTTCGGGCTCACCTGGAACAAGGCGATCGAGGCCGGCCCGGTGGTCGGGGACGAGGTGACCATCGCCCTCGACGTCGAGGCGACCAAGGACCAGCCGAAGACGGCCGCGAAGTAGCGGCGACGGCGACGCGATGCCGGTGGGCCGCCGCGACCTCCTCCGCATGGGGCCGGCCGCGGCGGCTTCGCCGCTCCTCGAGAGGAGACGCGAGATGACGGACCAGGGAAGGGGTGCCGGCCGGATGCCGATCCTGTTCGTCGGCCACGGCTCCCCCATGAACGCCATCGAGGACAACGTCTGGAGCCGCGGCTTCCGGGGGCTCGCCCGGACCCTCCCGCGCCCGCGCGCCGTCCTCGCGGTCTCCGCCCACTGGTACGTGGCCGGCACCTTCCTCACCGACGCGGAGCATCCGGAGACCATCCACGACTTCGGCGGCTTCCCCGACGCGCTCTACCGGGTCGAGTACCCCGCCCCCGGCGACCCCGCCCTGGCCCGCCGCGTGGCCGGGCTCCTCGCCGGCCGGAAGGCGGCGCTCTCCGCGGAGTGGGGGATCGACCACGGCACCTGGAGCGTCCTCGTCCACCTCCTCCCGGCGGCCGACGTGCCGGTGGTCCAGCTCTCCCTCGACGGACGCCTCCCGCCGGCCGAGCACCTGGCGCTCGGCCGGGCGCTCGCGCCGCTCCGCGACGAGGGGGTGCTGATCCTGGCCAGCGGGAACCTGGTCCACAACCTGTCCGAGGCCTTCTCCGCCTGGCGGCGCGGCGACGCCGCCACCCCGCCCTGGGCGGAGCGCTTCGACGCCGGCGTGGCGCGCGCCCTGGCCGGCCGCGACCTCGCCTTCCTGGAGCGGGCCCTCTCCGGTCCGGACGGCGAGCGGGCGCACCCCACCCCCGACCACTACCTCCCGCTCCTCTACGCCTCCGGGGCCAGCGCCGAGGGCGACGAGGTCACCTTCCCCGTCACCGGCTTCGACATGGGCTCGCTCTCGATGCGCTCGGTCCGCTTCGGCTGAGCGGCCGCTCACCCGGCCGAGGCGGCGCGGATCACCGGGCGCGGCTCGACGCGCCTCCGCCGCGTGAACCGGTCGAGCCAGAGGTAGACCACCGGGGTGGTGAAGAGGGTGAGCACCTGGGAGAGGAGCAGCCCGCCCACGATGGTGATGCCGAGGGGGCGGCGGAGCTCGGCCCCGGCGCCGTGGCCGAGGGCGAGCGGCAGGGCGCCGAGGAGCGCCGCCATGGTGGTCATCATGATGGGCCGGAAGCGGAGCAGGCAGGCCTGGTGGATCGCCTCCCGCGTGCCGAGCCCCTCCCCGCGCTCCGCCTCGATGGCGAAGTCGATCATCATGATCGCGTTCTTCTTCACGATCCCGATGAGCAGGATCACGCCGATCAGCGCGATGATGCTGAAGTCGGTCCCGAAGAGCATGAGCGCGAGGAGCGCCCCCACCCCGGCCGAGGGCAGCGTGGAGAGGATGGTGAGGGGGTGGACGAGGCTCTCGTAGAGGACGCCGAGGACGATGTAGACGGCGATCAGCGCCGCGAGCACCAGGTACTTCTCGCTCGCCAGGGAGTCGAGGAAGGCCTGGGCGGTCCCCTGGAAGGAGGCGTGGACGCCGCCCGGGAGGCCGATCTGCCGCCCGGCCCGCTGGACCGCGTCCACCGCCTGGCCGAGCGCCACCCCGGGGGCGAGGTTGAAGGAGAGGGTCACCGCCGGGAACTGGCTCTGGTGATTCACCGAGAGCGAGGTCGCGCCGGCGGTGGCGGTGGCGATGGCCGAGAGCGGGACCTGCCCGCCGCCCGGAGTGGGGACGTAGAGGTGCCGGAGGTCCTCGGGCCCCTGCTGGAACTGGGGCTTCACCTCCAGCACCACGTGGTACTGGTTCATGGCGCCGTAGAGGGTGGCCACCTGCGCCTGCCCGAAGGCGTCGTAGAGGGCGGCGTCCACCGCCTTGGGGGTGATCCCCATCCGCGAGGCGGTGTCGCGGTCCACGTCCACGGTGAGCTCCAGGGCCTGGGTCTGCTGGTCGCTCGCCACGTCGCGGAGCTCGGGGAGGGTCTTGAGCTTCTCCATCATCCGCGGCGCCCAGGCGTTGAGCTCGTCGAGGTTCGCGTCCTGGAGCGTGTACTGGTACTGGGTCCGCCCCACCCGGCCGCCCATCCGCACGTCCTGGACCGACTGGAGGAAGAGCTGGATGCCCGGCACCCGGGCCAGCTTCGGCCGGAGCTCCCCGATCACCTGGTCGGCGTCGAGCTTCCGCGGCGGCCTGGGCTTGAGCTCGATGAAGACGTTCCCGGTGTTGAGCGTGCCGCCCCCGATGAAGGAGACCATGTGGTTCACGGCCGGGTTGGCCATCACCACCTGGTTCACCAGCTGCTGCCGCTCCATCATGGCGGGGAAGGAGATGTCCTGCGGGGCGTCCGAGATCCCCGCCACGCTCCCGGTGTCCTGCTGGGGGAAGAGCCCGTGCGGCACCGCCCAGTAGAGATAGACGCTCAGCACCGCGGCCCCGGCGGTGGCCGCCAGCATCAGCCGCTCGTGGCCGAGCACCCAGGTCAGCCCCCGGTCGTAGCCCCGGAGCATGGCCGCGAACGCCCGCTCCGAGGCGCGGTGGAGCCAGCCGTGCGCCTCGCCGGCGTCGTGCCGGAGGAGCCGGGCCGCCATCATGGGGGTGAGGGTGAGCGAGACCAGGGCCGAGACCGCGATGGCGATGCTGAGGGTGACCGCGAACTCGCGGAAGAGCCGGCCCACGATCCCGCCCATGAGCAGGAGCGGGATGAAGACCGCCAGGAGCGAGACGGTGATGGAGACGATGGTGAAGCCGATCTGGGCGGCGCCCTTCAGCGCCGCCTGGAGGGGCGGCTCGCCCGCCTCCACGTAGCGGCTGACGTTCTCGGTCACCACGATGGCGTCGTCCACCACGAAGCCGGTGGAGATGGTGAGCGCCATGAGGGAGAGGTTGTCGAGGCTGTAGCCGAGCAGCCACATGCCGCCGAAGGTCGCCACCAGGGCGAGCGGCACCGCCACGCTCGGGATCACGGTGGCCCGGGCGCTCCGCAGGAAGGCGAAGACCACCAGCACCACCAGGGCCACGCTGATCACCAGGGTCACCTGGACGTCGTGGACCGAGGCCCGGATGGTGGTGCTCCGGTCCATCGCCACCCGCACGTCGATGGCGGGGGAGATCGACCGGGTGAGGTCGGGGAGGAGCGCCTTCACCCGCTCGATCACGTCGATGATGTTGGCCCCCGGCTGCCGCCGGATCAGCATGATCACCGCCCGCTGCCCGTCGATCCAGCCGGCCACCCGCGCGTTCTCCGTCGCGTCGATGACGTGGGCGACGTCGCCGAGGCGCACCGGGGCCCCGTTCCGCCAGGCGATCACCAGCGGCCGGTACTCGGCGGCCTTCACGAGCTGATCGTTGGCGGCGATGGTCCGGGTCTGGAAGGGCCCGACGATCGCGCCCTTGGGCTGATCCAGGGTGGCGCCCGCGAGCGCGGTCCGCACGTCCTCCAGCCCCAGGCCGAGCCCGGCCAGCGCGGCCGGGTCGACCTGGACGCGCACCGCCGGCTGCTGCCCGCCGCCCACGAACACCTGCCCCACCCCGGGCACCTGGGCGATCTTCTGGGCCAGGACGGTGTTGGCGGTGTCGAAGACCTGCGAGAGCGGGAGCGAGGGGGAGGTGACCGAGAGGATCAGGATGGGGGCGTCGGCCGGGTTGACCTTCCGGTAGCTGGGCCGGGAGGGCAGGTTGGCGGGGAGGTCGCCAGCGGCGGCGTTGATCGCGGCCTGGACGTCGCGGGCGGCGGCGTCCACGTCGCGGTCCAGGTCGAACTGCAGGGTGAGGCTGGTCTGGCCGAGCGTGCTCGTCGAGGTCATCTCGGCGAGCCCGGCGATCCGGCCGAAGCGACGCTCGAGCGGGGTGGCCACCGCCGAGGCCATGGTCTCGGGGCTGGCCCCGGGCAGGCCGGCGCCCACGTTGATGGTGGGGAAGTCCACCCGCGGAAGGGGCGCCACCGGGAGCTGGGTGTAGGCGGCGCCGCCCGCCAGGAGGATGGCCGCGGCGAGCAGCGTGGTGGCGACCGGGCGCCGGATGAAGGGCTCGGAGATGTTCACGTGCCGCTCGCCGCCGCCCGGGGCTCCTCGGCGGCGGCCTTCTCCCGCTTCAGCCACCGGCCGAGCCGCGCCATGTACAGGTAGACCACCGGGGTGGTGTAGAGGGTGAGGAGCTGCGAGACCAGCAGACCGCCCACGATGCTGATGCCGAGCGGCCGGCGGAGCTCCGAGCCGGTGCCGGTCCCGAGGGCGAGCGGGATCCCGCCCAGGAGGGCGGCCATCGTGGTCATCATGATGGGCCGGAAGCGCAGCAGGCAGGCCTGGTGGATCGCGTCGCGGGTGGAGAGCCCCTGCTCGCGCTCCGCCTCGAGGGCGAAGTCGATCATCATGATCGCGTTCTTCTTCACGATCCCGATGAGAAGGATGATCCCGATGAGCGCGATGATGGTGAACTCGGTCCGGGTGAGCAGCAGCGCCACCAGGGCGCCCACCCCGGCCGAGGGGAGGGTGGAGAGGATCGTGATGGGGTGGATGGTGCTCTCGTAG
>Ga0335076_10002492_pt1 | contig 18336 bp, 13 predicted proteins | sample Lox_Sample_25_FD_206717 | JGI IMG/M metagenome (GOLD analysis project Ga0335076, IMG submission 206717) | Soil microbial communities from Loxahatchee National Wildlife Refuge, Florida, United States - Lox_Sample_2.5 | ecosystem: Environmental > Terrestrial > Soil > Wetlands | place: USA... | reverse complement strand
CCGCCTCCGATTCGGCGCGCCTTAAGAATCACATTTTCAGTGCGTTGGGAACTCGATTCAACCCGGCCGGAAACCGCTCTAACATCGGGACACCTTCTTCAACCTTCGCCATTTGGATTCTCCCCGCAATAGGAAATTATACGCAGTCACGCTTACGCTGCCCGCCGGCACTCGCTACGAGGGGGCGCGCCCTCGACTCGTGAAGGTCGCGCCCCGCTGACCCTGAAGACTTCTTCTCCCCGCGGCGGCCTGGCGCTTACCGTAACGTTTCGGCGCACGCACGCTGCGGGTTGTGAATCTCAAGAATCACCTTTATGTGAACCGCAGGAAAATGTAAAGAGATGTGTCGAAATTGCGACAATCTTAAGAGGCTGCCTTGATTGCGCTGGGCTGTCCTCGCCTACGCATTTAGGGCCGCGCTGACCGATGCCGTCCTTTCTTCCGCAAAGCGAAAGCGTTGCTCTTGAGCTCGACCGCAGAATGCGGATGAGGCTCGCGGCAAGCCTCAAACATATCTTCGACCGAGCGGCTGCCATGCTCGGCATTGGGGATACTGAACCTGAGCCGTTGCTCTTTGAAATCAAAGCGCATCGGCAGGCGCCATCGGTTTTCGCTAGCTATTTCGAGCTCGTCTTCGCGCTCAAGGCAAAGCGCTTCGAGGAGGCCGCTCGTCTTTGGCGCCGGATCGCCGCAGCGGCGGGCAATACTCCTACCCTAAAAGTCGCTCCCCTCTCGGCCGCGGCGCTCGGCGAAGACGCCGCCCGGTTTGTCCGGCTTTTAAATGCGGGCGAAAATGGGGCGATCTATGGACCGCCCGACCCTGTGCAGTGGCCCGCGTTCACCGACGGAGTCACAGAGGCTTTTTCATTGCTCAATGAAATGGACACCGCGCTCGCGGCCGAGATTCGCGCACTGGTTGTGCTCGTGCTCGGCTCGGCGCCGCTGACCTCGGAATTGTCATTCGGCGGCGTGACTTCGCTCACCCTCTGGGGGGCCGTTACCTTGAATTCCGAAGTCCACCGGACGCCGATACAGATCCTCGACGGACTCGTCCATGAGGCGGCGCATACCCTGCTGTTCGGGTATGCGGCCGACGAGCGGCTGGTCCGCAATCCTGATTCGGACCGCTTCGCCTCGCCGCTCCGCCCCGATCCGCGCCCGATGGACGGCGTCTTCCACGCGACATTCGTCTGCGCGCGACTTTATCTGCTATATCGCCGCTTGCTCGAACGACGACCCGCAAGCCTCCGCGCCTTCGATCTGGCCTCGATCGAGAAGAAGATGGCGGAGCTCGCGAGCCGTTTTGAGGACGGCGCCCGGCTGATTGCCGATAGAGCCAGTCTGACGCCGTTGGGGGAAAAGATCTTGCGCTCGACCGTCGATTATATGTCCCATGACGCTGCAGCTTGACCAAGGGGCCCGCCAGGGCGTCATTCATGGCGCGCCGCGCAAGCTCGTCGACGGCGCGCCAGCGACAGCGATGGAAAATATAGCCCGGCGGGTGGCCGAGACCCCCGAGGGCGTCATTCGCAGCTTCCAGGCCGACGGAACGCTGCGAGAGGAGACTTTCGCCGAGGTCTGGCGGCGGTCCGGAGAGATCACCGCCAGATTGCGGAGCCTCGGAGTCGGTCCTGGGAGCCAGTCTATTCTGCTCCTGGGCGAACTCCTGGACTTCGTCGCCTGTTTCTGGGCGTCGGTTCGCGTCGGCGCGAGCGCGATCCCGTTCACCGGCGTCGCTCACAACGCCTCGGTCGAACACCTCAAGAACCTTGTCGCCCATCTGGAACGCCCGACGATTATTGCCGACGGCGCCACCCCGGACGTGGCTCGGCTCACTGCGTTGATGCCCGAGGCGCCAGTTCTTCGCCTTTCGTCACTCTCCGCTGACGGCGATCGCCGCGGGGAGGAAGAGTTCGACCCCGGCGACGAGCCTGACATCATTTGCCTGCTCCCGACCTCGGGCTCGACCGGGAGCGTGAAGCTCGTGATGCTCGATCGTCGGGCGATTCTCTATCGCAATTTTTCGCAAAACTATTCGGTTGCCCACCTGAACGCGCGCATCCTCAACGTTTTCCCCTTCGAGGGCATCAGCGGCATGCGAGCCTTATACCCAACCTACGCCAGCCTGACGCAGATGCACCCCCGCATCCTCACCACCCGGCCGCTGGCGATTTTCGAGGCGATCGAACGCTTCGGAATCACCCATGCGTACATGACCAATTCGATGGCGGCGCGCCTCGTCGAGGATGCGTCAAAGGAGCAGCGTGGCTTCGATCTTCGTTCGCTGAAGATGGTTGGACTCGGCGGCGAAACGGTCACTCGCTTCGTCGCCACGCGCTTTGATGCCCTGCTCAGTCGGAATGGCGCCGCGAATGTTCTGCGCGCAGGCTATGGGTCGACTGAAACGAGCTCTCTGCTCGTCGGGGCAGACCCGTGCGCCTGTCCGGTGGACGATGCAGGCGCGCCGATCCTCGGCGACCCGGCGGCGGGCATTTCGCTCCGGATTGTCGGCGACGACGGTCGGATGGTTGGCGAAGGCGAGGTTGGCAATGTCGAGGCTTTCGCGCCGCAGACCCTGTTTTCCGGCTATTGGAAGGAGCCGGAACTCACGCGCGACTGCATGACCGCCGACGGCTGGTACAAGACGGGCGACCTTGGCGCGATCAACGGCGGGGGCTTTTCGTTTCGCGGCCGCGCAAAGCAAACCCTGGTCGTTGGCGGGCGGAAATTCTCGCTCGACGAGATCGACGCCTGCCTGCAAAGCGATGCGGACATCGACCGGCAGACCGTTTCATTCGTGGCTCGCGGCCGCTCGGACGCGACCGATCGGCTTGGCGTGGCTGTCGCAGTCCCGGAAGGCGAGGCGCTCGACAGCGCGCTGGCGGACAGGGTTCGCGGCGCCCTCGTCCGCCGCTATGGCTTCGCGCCCAGTGTCCTCATGCCGGTTCGGTCGGGAGAATGGCCGCTGACCGCCACCGGCAAGGTCGACCGTAGGGCGCTTGCCGAGCGGGCGGCGAAGGCCGGCGAAGGATTGGCCGGAGAAACCCCATCCCCTTCGCCGGAGGACGTCGACGAAGAGAGTCTGGCGCCGCTCTGGCGCGAGGCTTTGAACCTCGAGGGCGATTTCGGCCGCGACGACAACTTCTTCGATTGCGGCGGCGATTCGCTGCGCGCCGCGGCCCTGTTGATCAGCGTTGACGGGCGATTCGGACGGCGTTTCGCGCTCCCTGAATTTTTCGCGCTTCCGACCTTCAACAATCTTCTTCGCCTCGTTGCAGGCGCTTCGGCGGCGGCGACCGATCAAAGCACGGGCAATTGGCCGCTGACTGAGGACATTCGCCGCCGAATGCTCTCCTATGTCGAAGGCTGGAAGGGCGAGCGCGTCTCCCAGGATCGCCTGATGTTCGGCGCGAATCGGCAAGGTTCGCTGCCGCCGCTTTTCTGCGTGATCAATGCAGAGTACGAATTCTCAGGACTGACAAAGGCCTTGGGTCCGGAACAGCCGATCTACGCGGGTCGCTCGCTCTATTACGACAGCGGCTACAACGACGAGGACCTGATCCAGGCGCTGGCGCTTGCCTACGTCAGGGACCTCGAGCAGGTCTGCCCGGACGGGCCACTTTTCGTCATGGCCCATTGTCAGGGCTGCGATATCGCCATCGCGATGGCGCAACACCTCCTTAGACGGGGCCGTCACGTGCCCCTGCTTGTTCTTACCGAGTGGATGATCGAGCTCGTCTCCTATCCGGGTGATGTTCTTCTGCTCTACGGGCGCGACAGCGAATACAATCCCAAATTCGCGCCGAAATTCGCGCCATTCCATCCCGAGGCTGCGTGGCGACACATGTTCGGTCGATTCTTCCTTGCCGAGCTCGATGCCGGCCATGACATCTTTTTCGACAACCTTCCGGGACTCGCTGCCGAATTGGCGCAGCGCTTTGCGCAAGCCCTCGGTCGCGCCCGGAAATCCTCTCCGCTCGAAGAATGCGCCTGTAAACTGGCGGTCTGCAGCACGCCCCCTCGCATTCGGCCCGGCGCACGGCTCGCCCTCGAAGTCTCGGTGAAAAATACTGGCAAGGCGGCCATTGGCGGTGAGCATGCGAACCTTCGCCTTGGCGGCTCGTGGATACGCGACGGCGCCGCTGTCGGGGATCGCTTCATCGACGCCCGACCCTTGCCGGCGCTGGGCCCGGGAGAGGTCGCGGTCGTGAGATTCTTCCCTTCCACCCCGGAGGACGAGGGCGATTTCAAACTCGCCCTCGACCTCTTCGAGGAGCACGGACATTCGTTGACCGCGCTCGGAGCCGCGTCCTCTCCCGCAAGCCTCAAGGTCACCCGCAGGGCGACGCCCATTCGCGAGTCGTTGCGCCCCTACTTCCACTGGCGAAGGGAGATCGTCGCCCGCCTGTCGCCTGAGAGGAGCGCCCACCTCACGCGCCGCGCGTGAGGGCGCTGGACATGACGCGGTTTGCCGCCGCGTATTGACGCCGCGCGGCTTTAGGCTTGACATTGGCCGCCGAGGAGCGAAAGCCCTCGCCCGGACCGGCGCCGCGCGCGCTTTGAGCCACACGGGAGGCGACCCATGGATCTTCGATTGACCGAGGAGGAGCTCAAGTTTCGCGCCGAGGTTCGCGCTTTCGTGCGCGACAGCCTGCCAGCCTCGATCCGCGAGAAGACGGTCGCCGGCCGGCGCCTTTCCAAGGACGACTATGTGCGCTGGACGCGCATTCTCGCCGCCAAGGGCTGGGGCGCGCCGCATTGGCCGCGCCAATGGGGCGGGACGGGCTGGAGCCCAATCCAGCTTTCGATCTTTCTCGACGAGACCCAGCGCGGCAACGCGCCTGAACTGGTCGCGTTCGGGGTCAGCATGGTCGGCCCAGTGATCTACACCTTTGGCTCTCAGGCCCAGAAGGAACGCTTCCTGCCGCGGATCATCGACCTCAGCGATTGGTGGTGCCAGGGCTTCTCCGAACCGGGCGCAGGATCCGACCTCGCGAGCTTGAGGACAGCCGCCCGGCGCGACGGCGATAGTTGGGTGATCTCGGGCCAGAAGACCTGGACCACCATGGCCCAATATGCCGACTGGATTTTCGTCCTCGCCCGGACCAACCCGCAGGCGAAGAAGCAGGAGGGCATTTCGTTCTTCCTCGTCGACATGAAGTCGCCCGGGATCACGGTCAAGCCGATCCAGACGATCGACGGCGGCCACGAGGTGAATGAAGTCTTTCTCGACGATGTGCGCGTTCCCGCGGATGCGATCGTCGGCGAAGAGAACAAGGGTTGGGACTACGCCAAGTTCCTGCTCGCCAACGAGCGCAACGGCATCGCCCGCGTCGGCGTGTCGAAGGCGCGGCTCGACCGGGTGCGCGAGCTGGCGTCGATCCCCCTCTACGGTTCGGGACCGAAGATCGAAGACCCGTTCTTCCGCGCCAAGCTCGCCGAGGTCGAGGTGGAGCTCAAGGCGCTCGAAGTGACGCAGATGCGCGTCATCTCCAACCGCAAGACGGCCGGCAGGCCCGACCCTGCTTCCTCGGTGCTGAAGATCAAGGGCTCGGAAATCCAGCAGGCGACGACCGATCTTTTGATGGCGGTGGTCGGACCTTACGCCCTGCCCTATGCCGAGCCGGACGCCATGACCAACGAGCCACCGGTTGGACCGGACTGGGCGGCGCCGCTTGCGCCGACCTATTTCAACACCCGCAAGGTCTCGATCTACGGCGGGTCGAACGAGATCCAGCGCGGCATCATCGCCAAAGCGATCCTGGGGCTCTGACCGCGATGGATTTCGAGCTCAGCCCCGAACAGGAGCAGTTGCGCGACAACGTCGCCCGGCTGATGCGGGAGCGCTACGGATTCGAGGCCCGCAAGACCTATGAGGCGAGCCCGCACGGCTGGAGCGACGCCTTGTGGCGCGACTACGCCGAGATGGGCCTGCTCGGCGCGCCCTTCGCCGAAGCGGACGGCGGCTATGGCGGCGGCGCGGTCGAGACGATGATCGTGATGGAGCAGTTCGGCAAGGCGCTGGCGCTCGAGCCTTATCTCCAGACTGTCGTCCTTTGTGGCGGCCTCATCAAGCACGGGGCGAGCGAACACCAGCGCGCCGAGCTGATCGGCGCGATCGCCGCAGGCGAAACGCGGCTGAGTTTCGCCCATGCGGAGAAGCAGTCGGGCTTCGACCTCAACGACGTGGGATTAAGCGCGGTCAAGGACGGCGGCGGCGGCTTCGTCCTCAGCGGGGAAAAGACGCTGGTCGGGCAGGGCGACAGCGCCGACAGGCTGATCGTCTCGGCCCGGATCGCGGGCGGACGGCGCGACCGCGAAGGCATCGGCCTCTTCCTCGTCGACGCCAATGCTCAAGGAATCAGCCGACGCGGCTATCGGACCCAGGACGGCCAGCGGGCGGCGGAGATTGGCTTCGCCGACATCCGCGTTGCGCCCCACGACGCCATCGGCGCGCCCGGCGTCGCGCTGCCGATCATCGAGCGCGCGGTCGACGAGACGATCGCGGCGCTTGCGGCTGAGGCGGTCGGAGCGATGGCGGAAGCGCTCGCGATGACGGTCGAGTATCTCAAGACGCGCAAGCAATTCGGGGTCACGATCGGCTCGTTCCAGGCGCTGCAGCATCGCGCCTCCGACATGACGGTCGCGCTCGAACAGGCGCGCAGCATGATGTATCTGGCGGCGATGATGGCGAACGAGGATGACGCAGCCGAGCGCGCAAAGGCGATGTCGGCGGTCAAGGCGCAGATCGGCCGTTCGGCCAAGTTCATTGGCCAGCAGGCGGTGCAAATGCATGGCGGCATCGCAATGACCTATGAGTACAAGGTCGGCCATCTGTTCAAGCGCCTGACGATGATCGACGCGGCTTTCGGCGACGCCGATGTCCATGTGCGCCGCCTAGCGGAGCGCGGCAGCCTGTTCGCCTGAGGACCTTTGTCGAGCGCGACGCGAACGATCCTGGTCACCGGATTCGAGCCCTTCGGCGGCGAGAGCTTGAACGCTTCGTGGGAAGCTGCGTGCAAGCTTGACGGTTGGGCGACGGGTGGATTCGCTGCGGTCGCCCGCCGCCTGCCCTGCGCCTACGACGCTTCGGTCAAGGAGCTGATCCGGGCGATCGAGACCCTGAGGCCGGACGCAGTCCTGATGACCGGCCAGGCGGCGCGGCGCGGCGTCGTCTGCGTCGAACGATTCGCCCATAATCTCGACGACGCCGCCGCGGCGGACAATCTCGGCGTCCTTCGGAAGGGGCTCAAGATCTCCGAGGGCGACCCCGAACGGCTCGAGGCGGCGGCACCGGTCAGCGCGATCGCGGCAGCCGTCAGGGCGGCCGGAATTCCCGCGCGATTGTCGAGAAGCGCCGGCGGCTTCGTCTGCAACCATCTCTATTTCGGCGCTTTACAATACCTGCGCTACACGCAGCAGTCGATGCCGGCCGTCTTCCTGCACCTGCCTGCGACGCCCCGACAGGCGCCACCGGCGGCGAGCGCAAGGCGGCTCACCGCGGCCGAAGCGGCAAGGGCGCTCAAGGCCGCGGCGGGGGCCATGCTCGACGTTCGGGCGAAAGCGGCATGAGCGCCGCGCCGCTCTATCTCGGCGTCGACGGCGGCGCCACGCGCTCACGCGCACGGCTGCGCGACGCCGACGGCGAAGCGCTTGCGGAGGCGAGCGGAACGGCGGCCAACATTCACGTCGATTTCGACGCCGCCGTCGCCGTCCTGCGCGCGGTCGTCGCCGAGGTCATGGCGAAGAGAGGGCTCGCCGCAGCCGATCGGGCGCGCATTGCGATCGGCTTCGGGCTCGCGGGAATCGAGGACCCGAGCGACGCAACGCAAGTCGTCGAAGCCTTTCCGGGTTTCCGCCTCATCCGCGCCGCCAACGACGCGGTGACCGCGTGCATCGGCGCCCATGCCGGCGCCGATGGCGGGCTGGTGATCGCCGGCACCGGCTCGGCGGCGATTGCCCGGGTCAATGGAAAGGAAACCATCATCGGCGGGCGCGGCTTCACCATCGGCGACGGCGGATCGGGATCCCACATCGGCCTCGAGGCCATGCGGGCGGCGATGCGCGCCTTCGACCGTCTGGGACCCAAGAGCGCGCTCACCGCCGACATCATCGACCGCTTCGGCGCCGACGCGGTGGAGATGATGCGGTGGGCGCGGCACGCCGCTCCGGGGGACTTCGGCGCGTTTGCGCCGACAGTTTTCAGCCGCGCCGCCGAGGGCGACCCGGTCGCGCGCAAGATTGCGCTGAGGGCGGCGGGCGCGATCGGCGCCCTTGCGCGTGGCGCAGTCGCACTTGGGGCCGAGCGGGTCGCGCTGGTCGGCGGCGCGGGCGACGCGCTGCGGCCCTATCTCGAGCCCCAGATCGCCGCGTTGCTCCTTGCGCCGCTGCACGATGCGTGCGACGGCGCCATCCTGCTCGTCGGCGGCGTCATCGCGCCGCAAAGAGAAGCCGCGCAATGAGGGTTCTCACGGGCGCGCGCATCTTCGACGGCGAACAATTCCGCGACGACTGCGCGCTCGTCATCGAGGGCGCTTCCATCGCCGCGATCGCCTCATTCGGCGATCGCCCGCGCGGCGGCGAGCAAACAGACCTCGGCGGCGGAGTTCTGGCGCCGGGCTTCGTCGATTGGCAGATCAACGGCGGCGGCGGCGTGTTGTTCAACGCCGAGCCGACGGTCGAGGGGATCGCCGCGATCGCCGCCGCCCATCGGCGCGCCGGCGTCACGAGCTTCCTGCCGACAGTGGTGACCGATGCGCCGCGCGTGCTTGGGCAAGCGCTGGCGGCGGCCCGCGAGGCGGTAAGCCGCATCCCCGGCGCGCTCGGCGTCCATGTCGAAGGGCCGTTCATCGACCCGAAACGCAAGGGCGTTCATCCGCCTGAATTCATCCGCCCGATGGAGGAGAAGGACGCCGATGCGCTGATCGGGTCGCGCGCGGGCGCGATGGTGGTCACGCTCGCCCCTGCGTCTGTTCCGCTCGAACGGATCGCGCGCCTGGCCAACGCCGGGGTTATCGTCAGCCTCGGCCATTCCGATGCGACCGCCGAGGAAGCCGCGAGCGTATTCGGCGCCGGCGCGAGCGCGGTCACGCACCTTTACAACGCGATGAGCCAGCTTGCCTCGCGCGCGCCAGGGGTTGTCGGCGCCACGCTCGCCGATCCGCACATTGTTTGCGGGATGATCGCCGACGGCGAGCACGCTCATGCTGCCGCCTATCGCGCCGCGATCGCCGCCAAAGGCGCGCGGGGGATCGCGCTGGTGTCCGACGCCATGCCGCCAGCCGCCGGCGGGCCAGACGTGTTCGAATTGCAGGGGCGACGAATGATGCGCGTCGGACATAAGCTCGTCGCCGAGGACGGCACTCTGGCCGGCGCGGCGATCACCATGCGTGACGCCGTCGACTATGTCGTGCGCACGCTCGGGATTCCGCTCGCCGAGGCGCTGACGATGGCGACGCTGACGCCGGCGCGTCTCCTGCGCGTCGACGACCGGATCGGCCGGCTCGCGCCCGGCTATCGCGCCGATCTCGTCCATCTGACTGACGATCTTCAGGTGGCCGAGGTGTGGACCGCAGGTCGAAGGCTTGAGGAGATCGAAGCCACGCCATGAGAGGCCGGCCCCTTCTCCCCTTGCGGGACAAGGTGTCGTGCGCAGGGCGACGGATGAGCGATCCTGCAGCCACGCGCCTTGTCACTTGGCCGCAAATGCGAAACCATCGGGCGCATGCCAGCGTCCGATCCCCGCGTCCTCTTGCGTTCGCTGTTCGACGCCGCCGTCGCCGCCGCCGATCCGGCGGTGATCGTGCCGCAGCATCTGCCCGCGCCGCCCAAGGGCCGGACGATCGTTGTCGGCGCGGGCAAGGCGGCGGCGGCGATGGCGGCGGCTGTCGAAGCGCACTGGAAGGGGCCGCTCGAGGGTCTTGTCGTCACCCGCGTCGGCCACGGCGCGCCGACGGAGCGGATCCGCGTCCTCGAGGCCGGGCATCCGAACCCGGACGCGGCCGGCATGGCGGCGGCAAGCGAGATCCTCGCCATGGTCAAGGGTCTCACTAGCGACGATTTCGTGCTCGCGCTCGTCTCCGGCGGCGGGTCGGCGTTGCTCGCGCTGCCGGCCGGCGAGGTCACGCTCGCCGACAAGCAGACGATCACCCGCGCGCTGCTCAAGAGCGGCGCCCGCATCGACGAGATGAACGCGGTGCGGAAACATCTTTCGGCGATCAAGGGCGGCAGGCTCGCGCTCGCAGCGGCGCCGGCGCGGGTCTTGACCCTCATCGTCTCCGACGTGCCGGGCGACGATCTCTCGACGATCGCTTCCGGGCCCACGGTCGCCGACCGCGCTACCCTCGCCGACGCGCGCGAAGTGCTCAAGCGCTACCGGATTGACCTTCGCCCAGGCGTCGCCGCGCATCTCGCCGATCCGATGAACGAAACGCCGAAGCCAGGCGACCCCCGGCTGGCGAGGGTCGAGAACCGCCTGATCGCGACGCCGCGCGGCTCTCTCCTCGCCGCTGCTCGCGTTGCCCGCGAGGCGGGCTATGCGCCGCTCATTCTGGGCGACGCAATTGAGGGCGAGGCGCGCGAATGCGCAGTCGTGCACGCCGGCATTGCGCTCAGCGCCGCGCGGAACGGCGAACCTGCCCGCCCGCCCTGCCTTCTGCTGTCCGGCGGCGAGACGACCGTGACGATCCGCGGCCAGGGCCGCGGCGGCCGCAACAGCGAGTTCGCCCTTTCGCTCGCCCTCGCGCTCGACAGGCGGGAGGGCGTCTACGCCCTCGCTGCCGACACTGATGGGATCGACGGCTTCGAAAGCGCCGCGGGCGCGATCGTTGCGCCCGACACGCTCGCTCGCGCTCGCGCGAAAGGCTTCGATCCGCGCGCGCGGCTCGACGACAACGATTCCCATTCGCTGTTCGCCGCGCTCGACGAGCTCGTCATCACCGGCCCGACGCGAACCAATGTCAACGACTTCCGGGCGATATTGATCGACCGGCGCTCGCCTTCCATCGATTAGTCAAGCGTCTCACGGTAAAGATAAGTCGCGCCGGCAATGACCACGACGGTAAAGAGCGCGATCGGCCACAGCTCGGGTACAATCTGCTCCCACTCGTTGCCCTTCAGCAACACGCCCCGCACTATTCTCATCGCGTGGGTGGTGGGAAGAATCTGGCCTATCCATTGCGCCCAGACCGGCATTCCGAGAAATGGGAATATGAATCCCGACAGAAGGAAGGACGGCATCAGCGTAAATTGCGCCAGCTGCACTGCCTGCATCTGATTGGCGGAAACCGTCGAGAACGTCACCCCGAGGGCCAAGTTGCTGGCAATGAACAGGCCAAGCGCCCCGAGCAGAAGCGACACCGAGCCGCGGATCGGGAGCGCGAAAAAGATCGCCGCGGCGCCAAGAATCAGCAGGACCTGAATGTAGCCGATCACCACATAGGGAGCGATTTTCGCGACCATCACCTCGATCGGGCGGACCGGCATTGCGAGTAGGTTTTCCATTGTGCCGCGTTCGCGTTCGCGGGTAATCGCGAGGGTCGTTACAAAGAGCGTCGAAAACATCAGCACTATGCATATGAGGCCAGGCACGACATTGAGGACGGTCAGTTGTTCAGGGTTGTAGCGCGCATGCACGACGAACTGTAAGGGCGGGACCTGCGGCTCCAACTGCCGAATCGGCGGTAGGTCCCGGTTCAGATCCGAGATGACCTGCCCGAGCGCCGAGACTGCGTTGGCGATGGCGGTCGGATCGGTGGCGTCAGCGTCCACCAGGACCCCTGGCTGTTCGCCGCGGTCGACCATTCGGTCGAAATTCGGCGGGACCTGAATCACGAACAGGAGCTCTCCGCTCTCGAGACCGGCGTTGGCTTCCGCCTCCGACCGCAGCATCCGAATCTCGTAGTAGCCGGAATTTTTCAGCGCCGCGGCGATTGTTCGCGCATATTTGGATTCATCGATCGACAACAGCCCGGCCGGCAGATGTTTCGGATCGGAGTTGATTGCATAGCCGAACAGGAAAAGCTGCATCAGCGGAATGGCGATGATGATGCGCAGCGTCATCGAGTCGCGTAAGATCTCAATCGATTCCTTGCGCAGCAGGGCGTAGACACGGGCGAAGGAGAAAGCGATCACGCTCGTCCCTCCTGCCCTCTCAGCATGTGGATGAAAACGTCGTCGAGCCGCGGGTCGACTTCGGTCCAGGACAGCCCCCCGCCGTTCGCCTCAATGGCCCGCTTCAACGCTTCCCGGTCGAGGCTCGCGATGCGCAGCGCGCGGCCAAACACCGCGGCGGTCTCGACGCCGGAGGTGTGGCGCATCGCCACTGCTGCGCGGTCGACGTTGTCGCCGACTCCCTCGAAGATGACCAGACCCGATTGTGCGACCACCGAGCTCGCGCTGCCCTGAACGACAATCCGCCCCTGAGCCAGGTAGACGATCCGCCCGCATCGCTCGGCCTCGTCCATGTAGTGGGTCGAAACGAGCGTCGTCAGCCCCTCCAACGCCATGTCGTGAATCAGGTCCCAGAATTCCCGCCTCGCCTTCGCGTCAACTCCGGCGGTCGGTTCGTCGAGCAACAGCAGCTTGGGCTGGTGCAGAACGCAGGCGGCCAGCGCCAGGCGCTGCTTCCAGCCTCCCGAGAGTTGCCCCGCCAGCTGATCCCGGCGATTTTCGAGGACCATCCGCTCCATGATAGCTTGAACTACGGCGCGCCGATCGCGCATCTCGTAGACGCGCGCGACGAAGTCGAGATTCTCGAGCACAGTCAGGTCCTCGTAGAGGCTGAAGCGCTGAGTCATGTATCCGACCTGGCGGCGAATTTGATGCGGCTGCCTGACGATGTCGTAACCTAGGCAGCGACCCGATCCCGCGTCCGGCTTGAGCAGACCGCAGAGCATACGGATCGTCGTGGTTTTTCCGCTCCCGTTGGCGCCGAGAAATCCGCAGATCTCACCTTCCGCGACCTGCAGGCTCAGACCCTCGACGACCCTGTGCGCGCCGAACGTCTTGCTCAGGCCCTCCACGTCGATGACTTTTGCGGTCATCGGGCGTCCGTCCGGGGAATAACTGTCACCGGCTGGCCGGGATTGAGGACCGCGGCTTGCTCGGGCGGCGGGCGCGCCTCGGCCAGGAAGACGAATTTGGTTCGGGTTTGCTCTGAGAATATGAACGGAGGGGTGAATTCCGCTTGCGGGGCAATGAAGGAGACCGCGCCCACAAGATCGTCTCGACAATTGTCACACTCAAATTTCACCCCGTCGCCAACGTGAACGCGGATCAGCTGCGTCTCCGGAATGAAGAAGCGCACGAAGATGTTCTGTGGCGGAAGAAGGGAGACGACCGGCGCACCCGCGGCCAGCGTCTCTCCGGGACGCGCGATCACGTCCGCCACAATCCCACTCACCGGCGAAGCGACGGAGCGCTGCGCGAGACGCCATTCGGCGTGCTTGAGCGCCGCGCGCAGAGAGTCGACCATCGACGCCTGCGCCTCGATTTCCGCCAGCCTGCCCATTGGGGCCTTGGCCGTCGCGAGCGCGGCCTTCGCCGCCGCAACCTTGGCCTCCGACGAACGGAGGTCGGCCTCCTCCTGATCGACGATTTGTCGGGTTGCAGATCCGGACTTCAAGAGTGCGGCGTTTCGACGCAGGTCCTCCTGGGCTCTGTCTCTCGCCGCTTCGGCGTCGCGCAGATTCGCCTCGGCCTGCTCAATTTCCGTAGGCTTGGCCGGAGAGTTAAGATTGGCGAGCTGGTTTTCCGCCTGCTGCAGGAGCCGGCGCGCCTGATCGACCGCCGCGCGGTCGTCCGCATCGTCCTGATCAAACAGCGGCTCGCCTTTCACGACCTGATCGCCCCGCTCGACATGAACGGCGGTCAAAAGCCCCTGTTGAGTCGGGCCGACCTTGACGAAATCCGCCTCCGCGTAGCCTTGCCAGGCAACCGCCTCAGGTGTTCTCGGGCGAAAGATCGCCCAGAGGCCCACGCCGACAACCGCAGCCATTGCCGCGAGGACGAAGATTCGTCGCATCAATTTGCACTAACGCCGAGCGGCGCTTAATCGCAACCAGGCGTCACAGGGCCTGCTCGCTTCACACCCTGAGCGGCATCAGGACGTAGAGCGCGGGCGCGCCCTCGCGGTCCTGGATCAGCGTCGGCGAGCCGGGGTCGGCGAGGCGGATGAGAGCAGTGTCGGATGAGAGCTGGCCGACGATGTCGAGCAGGTAGCGGGCATTGAAGCCGATGTCGATCGGCGGCGAATCGTAGTCGGCCTCGATCTCCTCGCTGGCCGAGCCCGAATCGGGATTGTTGACCGAGAGCGTCATCTTGCCCTCGGCGATGGCGAGCTTGATCGCGCGGCCGCGCTCGGACGAGAGCGTCGAGACGCGATCGACCGCCTTCTCGAACGGCTCCTTGTCGACGACGAGGCGCTTGTCGTTGCCTGTCGGGATGACCCGCGCGTAGTCGGGGAAGGTGCCGTCGATCAGCTTGGTGACCAGCACGACGTCGCCGAACTGGAAGCGCGCCTTGGCGGTCGAAATCTCGACCGAAACGTCCTGGCTCAGGTCCTCGAGCAATTTCTGCACTTCGCTCACCGCCTTGCGCGGCACGATGACGCCGGGGATGCCGACCGACCCTTCCGGCGCCGGCGTCTCGACCCGCGCGAGCCTGTGTCCGTCGGTCGCAACGGCGCGCAGCATCGGCTTGCCGTCGACCTCGACCGTGTGGAGGTAAATGCCGTTGAGATAGTAGCGCGTCTCCTCGGTCGAGATCGCGAACTGCGTGTTTTCGATCAGCCGCTTGAGCTCGGCGGCCGGGAGCGCGAACCTGTGCGAGAACTCGCCGGAGGTGAGATCGGGGAAATCGGACGCCGGCAGCGCCTGAAGGGTGAAGCGCGAGCGGCCGGAGCGCAGGATCAGTTGCCCCGTGTCGCCGGCGGTCTCGAGGCTCGCCTGGGCGCCGTCCGGCAGCTTGCGCACGATGTCGTAGATCACATGCGCCGGAACGGTGGTCGCGCCGTTCTGGGCGACGTCGGCGGGAACCGACTCGGACGCCTCCAAATCGAGGTCGGTGCTCTTCAGCGCCAACTGCCCATTCCCTGCCTCGATCAGCACATTGGCGAGGATCGGAATGGTGTTGCGCCGCTCGACGATGCGATGGACGTGCCCAAGCGCTTTAAGCAGGACCGAACGCTCGATGGTGACCTTCATCGCCTGAAATCCCAAGACATACGCGCCCAAACGGGGGGCGGACTTTGCCAAGGCGCTTCCCCCGGCGCAAGTGCGCGGGCGGCCGTCTCCTCAGGGATTTTCGCCATTCCGTCAATTCTGGCGCAAGCTTTACCGGCCTTTAAACCGCCCGCCTTACGCTTGTGGAGCCGGCGGGGCGCGTTTCGCCCGACCTCCCTTGAGAGCGGAGACGCCGCGAGCGGGATCAGCAATGTTCGGCCGAGGGCTCAAGAAAACCCGCAAGCGGATCGAGCCGCGCCTCAGCTGGCGCGGCGAGAGCGCTTACGACGACCTTCGCGCCGACCCGGCAGACCGTCCGCCGACGAGCCGCCGGACCAGCAAATCCGCATCGCGCCGGCCCGCCCCCGCCGCCAGGCGCAGCCGGTCCTGGCTCGGCCGACTCCTCTATTGGGGGGGCGTGCTTTCGATCTGGGGCCTGATCTCGGCCGCCGCGCTCGTAGTCTTTTACGCCAGCCAGCTTCCGCCGATCGATCAGCTCGCGGTGCCCAGGCGCCCGCCGAACATCGCCATCCTCTCCGACGACGGCTCGCTCATCGCCAATCGCGGCGACACTGGCGGCCCGGCGGTCAGGCTGATCGACCTCCCGCCCTACCTGCCGAAGGCCTTCGTGGCGATCGAGGACCGGCGATTCTACGACCATGTCGGCATCGATCCCCTTGGCGTCTCGCGCGCGTTCATTCGCGACGTGACCGGGCGGAGGGGCGTCGAGGGCGGCTCGACGCTGACCCAGCAATTGGCGAAGAACCTGTTCCTGACCCAGGAGCGCACGCTCTCGCGCAAGATCCAGGAGGCGATCCTGGCGCTGTGGCTCGAGCGGCGGTATTCGAAGGATCAGATTCTCGAGCTCTATCTCAACCGCGTCTATTTCGGCTCCGGAGCCTATGGAGTCGAGGCGGCGGCGCAGAAATATTTCGGCAAGAGCGCCCGCTTCGTGACCCTGCCCGAAGCCGCGCTGCTTGCGGGGCTGATGAAGTCGCCGACCAAGCTTGCGCCGAACCGCAATCTCAAGGGCGCCAACGAGCGCGCCGCCGAGGTCATCACCGCGATGGCCGAGCAGGGCCATATCACCGAAGCGATGGCCAAGTCGGCTCTCGCCAACCCGGCGCAGGTGGTGCACGACAAGAGCGCAGGCTCGATCAACTATGTCGCCGACTATGTGATGGACGCGCTCGACGACACGGTCGGCGCGATCGACGAGGATATCGTGGTGACGACCACGATAAACCTCAGCATGCAGCAGCAGGCCGAGCGGGCGCTGACCGAGGAGCTCAACGCGAAAGGGACGAAGTTCGGCGTCGAGCAGGGAGCGCTGGTCGCGCTCGATCCTAGTGGCGCGGTCAGGGCGATGGTCGGCGGACGCAACTATGCCGAAAGCCAGTTCAACCGCGCGGTCGCGGCCAAGCGCCAGCCTGGGTCGTCGTTCAAACCTTTTGTGTATCTCGCGGCGCTCGAAAAGGGGTTGACGCCCGACACGGTGCGCGAGGACGCGCCGATCACGGTCAAAGGCTGGAGCCCGGAGAACTATTCGCGCGAGTATTTCGGCCCGGTGACGCTGACCAAGGCGCTGGCGCTGTCGCTCAACACCGTCGCCGTGCGCCTGGGGCTCGAAGTCGGGCCGAAGGCGGTGGTCGCCGTCGCCCATCGGCTCGGCATCGCCTCCGATCTAGATCCGGTGCCCTCGATCGCGCTCGGGTCCTCCGAAGTCACGCCGCTCGAGATGGTTTCGGCTTATGCGGCGTTCGCCAATGGCGGGATCGGCGTCCAGCCGCACGTGATCTCGCGTGTGCGCACCGCCGGCGGCAAGCAGCTCTACGCGCGGCGCAATGCCAGTTTCGGCCGGGTCATCGATCCGCAATATGTCGCGATGATGAATCAGATGATGCAGGAGACGCTGCTCACCGGCACCGCGCGCAAGGCGGAACTGCCCGGCTGGCAGGCCGCCGGCAAGACCGGAACCAGCCAGGATTGGCGCGACGCGTGGTTCGTCGGCTACACGAGCTACCTGGTGGCCGGCGTCTGGCTCGGCAACGACGACAGCGCGCCGACCAAGAAAGTCTCCGGCGGCAATCTGCCGGTCGAGATCTGGAGCCGTTTCATGCGGGCGGCGCATGAGGGCGTGCCGGTCGCCGGACTGCCGCTCGGAACATGGCGCAACGCCGATGCGCCGAATCCGGACGCCCCGCTCCTGCCCCCGCTGGATCTCACCGGCGCGCAGGCGCCAACCCCGCTCCCGGGCGGTCGAGGAGGGAGCGCCCCGCAGCCGGGGGCCGCACCGCAAGCCGGCGCGCCGCCAGCGCCGGCCATGGGGCCGCGCGGCGCGCTCGGCCACGCAGCCGACTGGGCGCCGGTCCCGCCCGCTTCGATCCCGAACCTGCCTTCGTCACAGGAGAAGGGGGCTCCGGGATAGATGATTGGGGCAGCGCTCACAGAGGGGCGGGAACGCCCACTTTCGCCAGATATCGCTCAAGCTTCGGAATCTCGTCGCCGGCCACAATGGCGCCGACGTAGCCGTCCGGCCGGATGAGCGCCCATTCGCCGGACGAGAGACGAGCGAGCTCGCCGACTGGGTAGGTCGCGACTACACGACCGTGAGCAGGCAGGTGGCGAAGCTCGAAACGCTGGGCCTCGTCGCCCGAGGCCAAGCAAGACCGACGCTCGGGTGACGGAGGCCGTCGTCATTGAGAAGGGTCAGGCTGTCTCGGACATGCTGGACAAGGCGCGCAATCGGCTGGCCCGCAATGCGTTCGACGGCTGGACCAGCGACGATCTCGCGCAATTCGCGCGCCTGCTTCGCCGTTTCGCCGATAGTTTGACGGGCCGGACGAAGAAACAGTGACCCCAAGACTGAGATCCCGCATGCCGTCAGATGATAAAGTGGCGAAGGTCTGGATTGGAGCGGTGAGTCATCGTTCGTAAGTGAAATGCAAATGAGGGAATCCGCCAAGGCGGGTCGTCGCCCTTCTCTATTGAGGTCTCCCTTTAGGCTCGGGAGAGATCGGCGGTCGGCGCGGGATGTTCGCGATTGCGACCCCCCTCCCCCAGCGGGATCGTCGCGGCCAAGCCATGAGCACGGCAAATCGCCTCGAGGTAGGAT
>Ga0335076_10002491_pt1 | contig 18344 bp, 10 predicted proteins | sample Lox_Sample_25_FD_206717 | JGI IMG/M metagenome (GOLD analysis project Ga0335076, IMG submission 206717) | Soil microbial communities from Loxahatchee National Wildlife Refuge, Florida, United States - Lox_Sample_2.5 | ecosystem: Environmental > Terrestrial > Soil > Wetlands | place: USA... | reverse complement strand
TGGAGATGAGCGGCAATCCCGCGGCAATACAGCAAGGGTTCAAAGCATTACGTGCGGGAGGGCGCGCATCGCTGCTCGGCATCCCAACGGAGAATGTTCCACTGGATCTGGTCCAAGACGTAATCTTCAAGGGAGCGACCGTCCAGGGCATTTACGGGCGACGCATGTATGAGACTTGGGTTCAGATGACGGCGTTGCTGAAGGCCGGCCGCGTGAATTTAGATCCTCTTTTTGGCGAGAGGCTGGCACTCGATGATTTCGAGACTGCTTTCGCAAAACTTCAAAGCGGTTTGGCAGGAAAGATCCTGATGTATCCTGGCGGAATTCCGAAGTAGCTGGAAAGGAAAGACCACATGAGCGAAATGGCAACACAGACCACGAAACAGAATCCATTGCACTACATCTCCGAAACCCTTGCTGATCTGCGCTCCAAAGGAGTGGCGCCCAAACTGCGCATCCTGGAAGGTGAGCAAAAACCCGTTTGCGCGTTCGATGGCCACGAAGTCATCAATCTCGCCTCCAACAACTATCTTGGGCTCACCTCGCACAAAGGCTTGCGAAAGGCATCCGTCGACGCGGTTCGGAAACTGGGTGTTGGCGCAGGAGCAGTTCGGACGATAGCGGGAACGATGAGAGTCCATATGGAATTGGAGGAGCAGATCGCGCGTTTCAAGCATTCCGAGGCCTGCGTCGTGTTCCAGTCCGGGTTTACCGCCAACGCAGGCACAGTTTCGGCCGTGCTGGGAAAAGAAGACCTCATCATCTCCGATGAGCTGAACCACGCCTCCATTATCGATGGCGCGCGGCTTTCCAAAGCGACGATCAAGGTTTTCAAGCACAAAGATGTGAAGGATTGTGAGCGCATCCTTCAGGAGAACGAGAGCTTTCCTGGGAGAAAGCTAATTATTACCGATGGTGTTTTTTCGATGGACGGCGATATTGCGCCGCTACCACAGCTGTGTGACATAGCGGAAAAGTATGGCTGCATCATGATGGTGGATGATGCTCATGCTAGTGGAGTGTTAGGCCGGGGCGGACGCGGCACCGTCGATCACTTTCAGTGTCACGGACGAGTGCACATCCAAGTCGGAACGCTCAGCAAGGCGATTGGTTCAATGGGCGGTTATGTATGTGGTTCTCGCGACTTGATCGATTTCTTATATCTGCGTGCACGGCCTTTCTTGTTTTCGACTTCCCATCCTCCCGCCACCGCAGCAGCGTGCCAGGCGGCGTTTAGCCTGTTGGATTCTGCGGAGGGCGAAAAGCTGGTGAAGAAGCTCTGGGCAAATACGAAGTTCTTCAAGCGCGAATTGAAAAAACGCGGATTTGAATTCAAGGCCAGCGAAACACCAATCGTTCCAATCCATGTGGGCGACGCGGCCAAAGCCTTCGAATTTTCGCGGAAGCTTTTCGAAGCTGGTGTCTTCGCTCCTGCGGTCGGGTATCCCACGGTCGCTGAAGGCAAGGCGAGGTTGCGGGCCATCGTAAGCGCAGCGCATAAACGCGAGCATCTGCTCAAAGCTGTGGATGCCCTGGCGGAGGTCGGCAAATCCCTCGGAATCGTGTGACCCGGAACCGAGACCGTACAGGAATAAACGTAGATTGTGGGGAAGTTTTTCCGGCGCCCCGGCAATTTGTCCGGCAGGAAGAAGCGTCTTTGCCGTTTAAGTGGAAGCATTATAAGAATCGAATTTGGCATCTTGATTGCTTTTTGACCAACTGCCCCGATCCCGAGGCATCGCCAGCCCCGAACCTATAAAGTGGGAGGCTGAAACGATGTATGGATGGCCAGTTTTGATGGTTCTCGTGACAGTTTCGACCGCGACGGCTGCGGCACAATCCGAAAAGGACTTTCAACCAACAGGCACAGCGATCGCTGGTAGGACTGAGGACACCGCGGTAACTATAATTCCCGCCGGCGCACCTATTGGTGCCGCACTTACAAAATCAGTAGACTCCAAAAAGGTCAAAGTTGGTGATCCGGTAGTTGCGGAAACCACTGAGGCTACGAAGGACAACGGGACAGTCGTGATTCCCCGGGGAGCCAAACTCGAGGGTCATATTACACAGTCGTCGTCGCGGTCGAATGGAGACTCGTTTTCTACTGTGGGCATCGTGTTTGACAAGGCCTGGTTGAAAGATGGGAAGGAAGTTCCCCTGAATGTTGTTGTGCAGGCTATCGCCGCTCCACCGGAACACTTTGCGCAACCAAGCATGCCCGATCCGGGTATGTCTCCCTCCGAATCCAATCCGCAACCAGGCACACCTGCTGCTGCGCCTGGAATGGGGACGAGTCGTGTCCCTACAGGGCAGCCGGGCGAGGTCACTCCGAGTCCAAATGAAACAAATACGACAACGAACACCGACGTGGGGAACGCGAATGCCGGCAAGCGAGCCGACGGCGGTATCGATTCCACCGGGCGGCTGACCGCGAAGAGCAAAGGGGTGTTCGGTTTGCACGGAATCGGCTTGGCGGAAGCCAGCACGTCGACGCAACCATACGCGGCCGTGATCACCTCGACGGATAAAAAAGTGCATTTGGAGAGTGGGACGCAGCTACTTTTGGTGGCACATGCTCCCATGTCCGTGCCTAAATCCTGATTTTGCCGCCGCGTCACGAGGAAGCAAGAGAAGTTACCGCTCTGCTATACTCGCGCGGTGACATCTAAAGACCAGCAGAAAAAGAAATTGTTTCTCGTAGACGCGATGGCGCATGTCTATCGCGCCTTTTATGCGCCGATGGTGCGTATGAACGCACCCAACGGCATGCCGACGAAAGTGCCGTTTCTTTTCTCGAACATCCTTCGTCGCTTGATAAAGGACTACAAGCCCGACTATATCGGAATCGTTTTTGATACTAGCAAGCCGACCTTTCGCGACAAGCTATTCGAATCGTATAAAGCGCAACGGCCGCCCATGCCCGACGAGATGAGCGTGCAACTGCCGTACGTTCGGCGGTTGTGCCAGGCGATGTGTATGCCGATTTTGGAGTTGGACGGCTATGAGGCCGACGATGTGATCGGCACTTTAGCGAAGAAGGCCTCTGCCAATGAACTGGAGGTGCTGGTCATCTCGAATGACAAGGACATGATGCAGCTGGTGAATCCCAGCGTCCGTATCTTGCGTACGGGATCGGGCGGAGCCAAATCCGACACGATCGTTGATGCTGCCAAGGTTCAGGAGATACTGGGCGTGCCCCCGGGGAAAGTCATCGATCTGATGGCGCTGTTGGGCGACACCATTGACAATATTCCTGGTGCGAAAGGGATCGGCGAAAAAGGCGCCACGGAACTCATTCAGAAATATGGAACGGTAGAAAGTGCACTGGAGCACGCCGGCGAAGTAACGAATAAGCGCTATCGCGAAGCCTTGCAGCAGCAAAAAGATCAGGTCCTTATGAGCAAGCAACTTGCCGCTATCGAAACGGAAGTGCCACTGCAACTCGACCTGGAAAAGTTACGGATGTGCGAGCCCAATTCTTCAGAACTTGTGCAGCTTTACCGCGAGCTGGGCTTCAACTCTCTTCTAAAGGAATTGGTGGCCAGTGGCCCTTTGGAAGTCAATGACGCTGCTGCAAGCACCGAAGACGGAAGTGCTGGAGCCAATCATGCGGAGGTGCCACGCGATTACGCGCAATTTACAGGAACTGGGGAATTGCAGAGTTATTTGGACAAATTGCCTGCGAAGGGTCCCCTGGCGATGTGGCTAAACCTCGATCTTGGCGGAAGAGACGCGGAAGGATATGGCACTCAGTTGGCTGGCCTGGAACTCTCATCAAAACCAAATGAGGGTCGGGCCATTTGGGCCGATGAGCAGGGCCAGGTACTGCAAACGGTTCGATCGTTTTTGCGGGATGACAAGCGACTGAAGATTGTGCATGACCCGAAGCTATTTCAGTTGCTGGCGGGGAAGGTGGAGAATATCGAACACGCCACCCAGTTGTACGACTATCTTCTACGCCCTACGACCGCAAAGCACGATTTCGCGGATTTAGTATTCCGGACGTTTAACCTGCCCATTGGGGGTGGGGCCGGAGAGCGCGCGGATTTTCTCCAGCGTATCGCTCCGCTACTGCGAGAACAGGTCGAGCAGCAAGGGCTTACTGAAGTCTACGAAAAAATCGACCTTCCTCTTGCTTCGGTTCTCGCCGAAATGGAACGGGCTGGAATTCGCGTCGATCCCGAAGCCCTAAGTGAGATGTCGAAGTCCATGGAGAAGGAAGTACGGCGCTTAGAAAAGGAAATTTGGGATGCGGCCGGACTGGAATTTAACATTAACTCCCCCACGCAGCTGGCTGAAGTCTTATTCGACAAGCTGAACCTCCAGGCACCTAGCCGGAGAGGCAAAGGCAAGGTACGGTCCACAGCAGCAGATGTTCTGGACGAGCTGGCCGACCAACATGCGCTGCCCGCAAAGGTGATCGAGTACCGCGAAATTGCGAAATTGAAGTCCACCTACGTCGACACGTTGCCGAAGTTGGTTCATCAGGAGACTGGCCGGCTCCACACGAGTTTCTCTCAGACGGGCACAGCGACTGGCCGCCTGAGTTCCAGCGATCCTAACTTGCAGAACATTCCCATTCGTACAGAGTTGGGCAGAGAGATTCGTGCAGCATTCGCCGCAGAGCCGGGGAAAATCCTACTTTCTGCAGACTATTCACAAATCGAGCTGCGAATCATGGCGCATTTCTCCCGCGACCCGGTGCTGGTCCAGGCTTTCAGGGATGGAGAGGATATTCACGCGCGTACCGCTCAGGAGGTATTCGGAGTCGGGCCTTTAGCGCAGATATCGGAACATCGAAGGGCGGCGAAGGCTATCAATTTTGGGATCATCTACGGGCTCTCGGCGTTCGGCTTGGCCAAGCAACTGGGGATCGAGCAGAGAGAAGCAGCCCAATTCATCAACGCGTATTTCAACCGTTATCGAGGAGTTAAAGAATATTTGGACAATGTTTTGGTAGAGACGAGGAAGTCCGGTGTAACGAAAACGCTCTTCGGCAGAATCCGTCCGATAACGGAGATCAATTCGCCGCAAGTGCAAATGAGGAACTTCGCCGAGCGAACCGCGCTAAATTCCCCCTTGCAGGGTACCGCGGCGGATCTGATTAAACTGGCAATGATTTCGATCGAGAAACGCCTTCGAAAAGAAAACTTGAACTCTCAGATGATCTTACAGGTCCACGACGAGCTCTTGTTTGAGGTGCCGAAGAAAGAGAAGGAGCAGGTGGAGGCGTTGGTCCAGCAAGAGATGGAAGGCGTCTACGAACTCGAAGTGCCCTTGGTGGTGGAGGTATGCACCGGCCCCAACTGGCGCGACATGGACTGACCCCTTAGATCACTCGGGCATCCCGGATCTTGCCAAGGCCATCTATCAAACAGCCCTCGAAACTGTCCGGCAGTACAGGCAATCCATTGGTCACGGAGAGCACGCGACAGCCAGCACCCCAACAGCCCCGTGCTAGCCTGTAAGCGAATTAGGCGAATGAGTTCATTATGCATCGAACGGCACCCCTTGTCTTAAGCGCAATTACTGCGGTCCTGGTAGCTGGCTGCAGCGGCGTGAAGAGCTCCCAGACCGGGAGCAGCGGTACCGGCTCCGGCGTTACCATAACTCTGACCCCCAAGACAGCAACCGTCGTTATTAACCAAAGCGCTGCTTTCCAAGCTACGGTAAGTGGCTCGTCAAATAGCGCGGTTACTTGGTCGGTCAACAATATTGTCGGTGGCAACTCTACCGTCGGGACTATCGTTTCCGGACTCTATACGGCTCCTGCCTCGGTTCCGAGTCCTGCCACAGTGACGGTAGGAGCTGTGGCGCAGGCCGACGCAACCCAATCGCAATCCGCTTCGGTCCTGGTCGTCGCTTCCAACCCGAACCAGGCCACACAGAGTATTCCCATCAAACTGGGTACTTCGGGTGGAAACGCGAACGACTCCAGCGTTCAGGGTAAACTCGTGTATTGCTGTGGAGGAACATTGGGAGCTCTTCTCCAGCGCAACGGAACCTACTATATCCTGAGCAACAACCACGTTCTGGCGCGCAGCGATTCTGCCAGCATTGGCGACCCCATCACGCAACCGGATCTAATCGACGCGAATTGTTCTACGGTGGGAACCACTACAGTAGGGAATTTGACACAGTATTTAAACCTGGAAGCCGCTGGCACGAACGTGGACGCAGCAATTGCGCAAATTGTGACGGGTACTGTTGATACGTCAGGAACTGTCCTCGGCTTGGGAGCTACCGCAACCGGAGGGACTCCCGACGCAGGACCACCGCACGCGGGAAGCGGTATCGCGGCGCACATCGGTGAAGCAGTAGCTAAGAGCGGAAGGAGCTCCAGCCTGACGTGCTCCACCGTCGATGTGATCGAGCTTCAAACCTCGGTCAGTTATCAAAAAGGATGCAACACTGGTGCAAACTTCAGTGTGACCTATACTGGCCAGATTTCCGTTTCGGGCGGCGCCTTTAGTGCAGAAGGTGACTCTGGATCGTTGATTGTGGACCAGTCTACCGCAGACCCTGTCGCTCTTCTTTATGGTGGCTCCGATACGGACACCGTGGGTAACCCAGTCGCGGACGTGTTGGCTGCTCTGCAAGACGGCCAGGGCAATCGACCCACGTTTGTGGGCAGTTCATCTACCCATCCGGTCATCGGCTGCACACTGACAGCTAACGCAGTGCGAACAGCCCAAGCGCAAAATGTTGTGCCAATCCCCTCTTCTTTAGTTGCGCATGCGCAACACGCCCGAGACATGCATGCCCCTGAAATGCTTTCGAACCCCTACGTGCAAGCCATCGGAGTAGGCCGTAGCATCGATCATCCCGGAGAGCCGGCGGTGATTTTCGTGACGAATCCCAATGCTGCGCCCACCTCACTGCCCGTGCAATTGGACGGTGTCGCGACACGGATCCTTGCAGGATCTGCGACCAGTCCACATGGTGTATTCGATTTGGATGCCGCGGCTCGGATTGCGCCGGTGACGGACACTTTTGCCGTGAACGCTCTGTCGAGCGAAGAGTTGCAGCGCGCGAAGGCGGTTCATGCGGCGCACGCGGCCAGCTTGATGAAGCAGCAAGGTGTTCAAGGCGTTGGGATCACCTCCAGCGCCGATGCTCCGGGGCAGGCAGCACTGATGATCTTTCTGGTGCGCGGCGTTGCGCATAGCACCGTTCCTCTCGAGATTGACGGGGTACGAACACGCCTTCGAGAATCCAGCCGATTCACTGCGGGCCGCCGTGGCACAGAAACTGGAAGCAGTTGCCGCGTGCCTTCTGCAATGTCAGGCGTCACAGCTCTGTCAGAGTAGCAAAACCCTGCCAAATTGCTGTCTCCGCTCTATCTTTAGGCATTTTGCAGAGGTAGAATCATTTCAGATTCTCTCCGTTTCGCTCCCGGATAGCTTCTTCCCATCAGGGGGTGTTTATGCGACGAATCGGCCTATTCCTCTGTGCCGGCCTGCTTGCTATCGCAGCCGTCGGCTTTGCGCAACAGTCCAAAGATAAGTCCAAGGAAGCCCAGGAAACCGAACCTGCACCGGCGCCTATTCCCGCGGACGCTGCGGCCAAGAAAAATCCCGTTAAACCCACGCCCGAAAACCTCGCGGAAGCGCGGAAGCTCTATGGTTATCACTGCGCAATGTGCCATGGCACAAGTGGCGACGGGAAAGGTGACCTCGGCCAGGACATGAAGCTTAATCTGCGCGACTGGCGTGATGCCGGCACCATCAGCAAGTACTCAGACGGCGAACTCTTTTACATCATCACCAACGGTCGCGGAAAGATGGTTGGCGGAGAAGGCGACCGCACCAAGGAAGAGGTTCGCTGGGGTCTGGTGAACCTGGTGCGCTCTTTTGGGCAAAAGCAATCCGGGGACGCAACGGCGAAACAATAGCTCCAGGGTCCGCGTCATCTTTTCTCAAGCTCTCAGACGCTCCGTGTCTTTCGGGGCGTCTTTTCTTTTTGCTACGCTATTATCTTCATCAGCCTAGTTGCCCCCAAGGAGATACCAATGGCGCATGCACCGAAATTCCTGTCCCTCGTGAACGATGCCAAAAGACGTGTAAAAGAAACCAACGTAGACGATGTGAAGCACCGGATCGATGCCGGCGAACCCTTTGTCTTAATCGATGTGCGCGAGGAAAGTGAATGGGCAAATGGCCATCTCCCGGGGGCGATTCACCTCGGCAAGGGAATCATTGAGCGCGATGTTGAACAGCGGCTGCCGGATACCGGCGCAAAGCTCGTCCTCTATTGCGGCGGCGGATTTCGTTCAGCCTTGGCAGCGGATAACCTTCAAAAGATGGGTTACACCAACGTGGAATCGATGGACGGCGGCTGGAAGGGCTGGCTGCAGGCTGGATTCCCGACGAAAAAGGGATAAAGGAGTCATCCTCCCTCAATTGGTGCCTCATTCTTGGTGGAGTCCAACGTGAGCGTCGCCCTCCCTTTTTTTGCAACCACGACTTCGCTCAGTGAGTCCAACCGTGGATTGGCGCCGCTCACTCCGCCGCATGGAGGTTGCGGCTCGCCAGCCGATCTCGGTTGTAAGGAAGGCGGAAGATGGGCAGGCTTTTGGACTGGCGGTCTGTCGCCAGGATGGGCGCGATCTTCGCGTGTGTCGTTCTTCTCTTGCAGTTCGTGCGACCGAAACTACCTCATGGACCCGCCACTGCGGAGATTCAGGTTCCTGATGATGTGAAGGAGATTCTCAGAGCCTCTTGCTATAACTGCCATTCGAACGAACTTCATTTGTCTTGGTTTGATTATCCCGTTCCCGCTTATTGGTTGGTGGTTCACGACGTCCGAGAAGGTCGCAGCCGGTTGAATTTCTCGGAACTTGGAAGGTTGCCTCTTGGTCAACAACGGGCGGCCCTATTTGAGGCAATCAGCCAAATCGAGCTTGACGCAATGCCTTTGCCGCCCTACCGGCGGCTGCACCCGGAATCGACCATCACCTCTGAAAAGCTAGCCGTCCTCAAGAACTATCTGCGTGCGGGAATGAGCAATGCGCCAGCTACGATGGAACAGATCACAGCCGGGAACACCCAATACGCGAATTGGATTCCCAATGGAGGCCGCACCGCAGAAAAGGCAAAGCCCGCTCCAAATGGCATCGCCTTTATCCCCCAGTATAAAAACTGGACGCCGATCAGTAGCACGGATCGCACCGACAACAACACGATGCGACAGATTCTCGGTAATGACGTGGCGGTATCGGCGATGGCGCACAAGCAAATCAACCCTTGGCCCGATGGTACGGTTTTCGCAAAAGTGGCTTGGCTCAAACAGGTTGGTGCCGACGGTTCAGCAACGCCCGGTCCGTTTTATCAAGTGGAGTTCATGATTCGAGACCGTAAGAAGTACGCAAAGACCAAGGGGTGGGGTTGGGCCAGATGGCGTGGGACGGACCTGAAGCCCTACGGCAAGGATCAAGACTTCGCCAACGAATGTGTCGGCTGCCATAGCCCTCTCGCGACAGTGGACTACGTTTTCACCATGCCCATTCGGAGGCAGCAGTGAAGCGCTGTTGCGACGAGCATCCGAAGCCCGCCGGGAGCATCATCTGGGCCCTCAGCGCATGCAGTTTTCTGTTCGGTGGTTGCTCCGGCCAAAAGCCCGCATTAACGGCAAGTGTAAATGAATCTGCAAGCCTGGTCGCAGGTCTGCCGGCGAATCCTCTGCAATGGCGGATCATATCCTCGAGCCTCAATCCCAACGATTCGACTATGGCAACCCTGTATGGGAATGACGTCGCAGTCGATTACGCCAGATCTCATGCAGAACACGACTATCCAGAGAACTCTGTGATTTCGCTGGTTACGTGGAGTCAACAAGAAGATGAGCGGTGGTATGGTGCGAAAATCCCCGGCGCGGCTAAATCTGTGGAATTCTTGTTCGTGAAGGTGGGTTCCGACGGCAAGCCGTCCTATTCCTACGAATTGTACGAAGGCGCGCCGCTGGCGCTTCGTCGGGCACAACAGACGCTAAAGCCGACCGGCCGGGTTGCCGAATTGCTTTCGCAGCGAGCCGCGGTGATGCCCTAGCTTCGTCAGTAGGTGTGCAAAAGAAAACGGCGGAATGCGCGAAAGCACCCCGCCGTTGTTGGTGTGAAGTTACTTTAGAAACTAACTTTAATCCCGAACTCGATCGACCGGGGAGCGCCGATCGAGAAAACGCCGGAGCCCAAGCCTGTCTCAAGGCTGAGTGGCCGGTTGGCCGTGGTAGTTCCGTTGATGGAACCTACGGAACCATCCAGAACGCCGCTGAGTAATTGAGCCGGTCCGTTGTAGTTTTTGTGGTTAAACAGGTTGTAGAAAGCAACCTGGGGTTCGATGCTGAACCGATCCCATTGATGAATCGGCTTGATCGCCCAACTGAGGCGCAGGTCGAATGTGAAGAAATTCGCATTGCCGATTTCACCGGCTGGTGCAGGTTGAATCTGAAGCCCAGGATATGCGTTCGCGCAGCCATTGATGGGATCCAACGATGGTGTAATCGCGCACAACGCCTTGAGCTGGTCGCTGGTGAAGAGGCCTGCGGTAACCAACGCCTGACCGGCTGGGGTGATCTGATTGCCGTAAGTGTTGCTGTATTGGGCCAGGAACTTGTTCAGATCGGCGGCGGAGATATCTCTGCCGAACGAACCGACGTTCGAACCCTGAACAGGCGCAACCCCGACTTGGCCATCGCCCACCGCATCGTATTGGAAGATATCCTCAGCTCCGCCTCCCGGCGAGAAGGTAATCGTCTGCGGGAGGGCAGTGTAGAAGTGGGTGATGAAGTTCGCCCGAATTCCTGCGGGGAACTCCATGATTACCCCTGCTGAGAGCTGATTCGTCCTGTCCAAACTGCCCGGGCCGATGAATTTGGATGGATCGTTGAAGTCCAACGCGCTGTTGACGAAGTCAACGTCTTGCGCCTGGCTGTTCAACCGCGAGAGCGAGTAGGAAATTTGTGAGTTCATTCTGCGAATGAAGTGGAACGGGCTGCGAAGTTCCGACCGTAGAACGATGTCCATTCCGTTGTACACGGTACGGCCCACGGGTTCCAGCATCAGGACTTGGCCATAACCCGGGTTAATCCCGTCGAAGGCGTAGAACCCTGGCTGACCGATGGCGGCATCAGGGAATCCACCAGTGGCGTTCAGGCCGCCACCTAGGCCGTTGTTGGCATAGTCGCCGATAGTGGCGCCAGCCGCAATGGCGCAGTTAATCGCGGACGCCGAAATTCCCGTGCCGCAACCGAACGAGTCGTTTGTGGTGCTCACCGCCGCCACTGCGGCGTCGTAATGGAGGTATTTGGCGTCGCCCACATGGTTATGGTCGATGCCCAATAGAGTGTGCAAGCCCACGTTACGCACATAGTCCACGCTGAGCACGGTGCCGGGTTTCAGTTCTCTCTGGACACCGACGTTCATCTGGATGGAATAAGGCGAACGGAAGTCTGGTGCGAACATGGAGCCGGTGTTGGAAGTAGTCAATGCGTTTCCAAAATAAGCGCCATTCGCCTGTGGGCCAGCAGTCACCGTCGCGGCCTGATAGGTTTTTTGGAGGTCCGCAATAGCAGTTTGCACAGAGCCAACTGCCACCTGGTCCCCACAGATCTGTGTTGGAATGTCCAAGCCATCAATGGAGCTCAGGAAGCTTCCGTCTGGCATCGAGACGCCACCTTGGGTGCAGACTTCCTGAACCTGGTTAAACAAGCCAGTTTGCAAACGACCGGGCCGGTCGAACAAAACGTTGTTGAAAACACCGTTCTCGTAATAAAGACCGATTCCCGCGCGAATCACGGTTTTGCCGCTTCCGGTGGGATCCCAAGCCAATCCGAGAGAGCCGCCGAAGTTCTTGTTTGGCTGATTCACAGGCCGGCCCAAACCAGCCTCGAAGTCGTTTAGAGATTGAACAGCAGGCAAATCGGCATCGCTACGGCCGGTGTCGCGATTGTATCGGACGCCATAGGAGAACGTCAGGTTTGGACGGATCTTCCAGGTGTCGCCTACATACCACTGGAAACGAGTGTCAAACTGTCCACCGCAGTCTTGGCCGAATTGCGCAATTTCGGTGAAGCAGCCTTCGCCGTTCCCGACGTCAATACGGTGCACTGGCCAGTTGAGAGGGTTAGATTCCCCGCCAGGGAATGCCGTGCTCGCGGCCGCAAATGCCTCCGTGTTGGGGTTGACGGCGGCGCGAACGGCTGGTGAGATACCGAAAAAGTTGGCGAAGCCGCCGCCGAGGATGCGGTTTACGCCGATGCCGTAGCGGATGTCGTGTTTGCCCCAAATCCTGCTGCCGTCATATTTAAATTGTTTGTTGGTTTGAAACGTCTTCTGGGGCGCCAAAATATTAGGGCCAGAGCAGAAGAGGTTTCCGGAAATAGTGCAAGCGGTTGAGGCATTTCCAACGACTAGAGTTAGATCTGGTGCAGGATCAATAATATTTGTTCCTGCCGTGGCATCAACGATGCCGTTCCGGAACTTGAAATAGCCAACACGAAAGCTGTGTGTCCAAGCTCCCGTGTTGAAGTCGACGCCGCCGGCATACGCCGGGGTGTTATCGACGTTCGCGAACGGAGAGTAGGTATTGGGAATGTAGGATGCAACGTCGCGGTTCTGCTCGTAACCGTATTTGAAGAACGCGTGCATGCTTGAAGTGATGTTGTAGTCCAATCGCCCAAGGAACTGCTGGTCGTGAAACGGAGCGTTAAACGATCCGGTCAGGTCGGAGGTATCAAACGGCGCAATTGGATTCACCGTGCTGAGCAGGTCCTGCGTAGTACGTTCCCAGGAACCGAACGCAAACAGTTTGTCCTTGATGATTGGACCGCCGAGACTCGCGCCATATTGCTTGCGGTTGTAAATCGAAGCGGGATCACCAATGGCCGCGCCTGTGCCGTCACTGCGGTAGTTAAAGAAGCCGTCGCCATGAATGGTATTGCTGCCAGATTTGGTAGTGATATTTACAGTGCCGGAAGACGTCAATTCCGTGGCGATGTCCATGTTGGACTGGCTAACCTGGAATTCCTGGATCGAATTCACGGGGACGTTCTGAGTCGTTGTTCCAACTGTCTCGTCGGAGATGTCCAATCCGTCCACTTCGATACGAGCGGTACGCCCGAATCGTCCCCCGAACGAAATCGAAGAGAAGCCCTTCTTGGTCGGATCGAAGTCACCACCGTCCTGAATTTGGACACCTGGCTCCAACTGTGCCAGGTCGAGGAAGTTGCGTCCATTGATCGGAAGATTCTCGATCTGGGTGCTCGTGATAACACCCTGAATTGTCGCCTGGTCCGTGTTGACACGAATCTCTGAGGCGGCAACTTCTACCACTGTGGAACTTGAGCCCACTTCCAATTTGACGGTTACCGGAGTGACGGTTCCTGTAAGAACCGTCGTCGGAATTTCGACCGTTTTAAATCCCGACGCTTCCACGCGCACGGTGTAAGCACCAGGCGCTAGCGGACCCGAGGAGTAGTTTCCGGCAGAAGTGACGTCTACGGGAATGGAAGCCGCGGTTCCTTTACTGACGATGGTGACCTTCGCCGTCGGTACCGTTGCCCCGTTTGGATCGAGAATTGTTCCCTGAATGCTCCCTGTCGATGTACCTACTTGAGCCTTGGCCGGACTAACTATAAGGATAAAAAGTACTGAACACACCAATGCATACCACAAGCGTTTACTCGCACGCATTCTCCCCCCTTAAATTGCTTGCGCAATGATCGAGCCTGCACCACAAGTCCGGACCCCGGCGAAACCTCTCCGTGTCGGCTCAGCTGGAGCTTCCGGAAACTACAGACCCAAAGTCGGGATAGAACTCCGCTTTCGGGCAACCTTGACCGTTTGGAAAACTTTAGCAAGATAATCGCCAATGTTAGCGACACTGCAATGTTGATGATCTGGCAGTAGATAATGGCGAAGTGATCTTGGCTCGCTCAATTTCATCCATTGTTCCGTATTTATATACAGAATTTGGAACCCTCCGTGCCGGCTCGATATCCCGCATTCGATCTAGGCCGAGGTCGACTTACTGAGCTATGACCGTGACTGTCCCAATGAGTTAGGTCTGGTTCGACCGCCAACGAGGCGGCCAGAGACACCGGGTAATGTGAGGACACCGAGTCGGAAGATTGGCTGGGGCGGAAGGATTCGAACCTTCACCATCCTCATTAACAGTGAGGTGTCCTACCGGTTGGACCACGCCCCAGCGGATTGTGAGACTGCTAACGGCAAAACCGAAGCAGGCAGGCTTCGCTACGGAGAGCGCAGCAGAAGACGTATCGAAGAATAGCATGCGGAGGGCCATCACCAAAAGTGGAATGAAGTTATCTCATCATAAGGATTGCTTATCGCGGCCTTTTAGCGATTCCGTACCACGGCGGCACGCTTTTCCATTTTGGACGATGCCACGTGCGTTTCCTTTTTTTGTTTTTCAGAATTTTTGAAGGATAAAACCGGTTTGCATTTAGTAAGTCGTTCCCCTTTCAGAGTTGCAATCCAAGAAATTTTGATAGACACTATGCGGTCGCAACTCGGACCCGGACACGCGCTGTCCGGCATAGGAGTGAACACTTCTCCTGCGATTGACGGCCCTGGGAGATTTAGGTTCCTCTGGCGCAAAAATTTTGACATGGCTCAAATTTTTCACCGCAGTGCAAATTTAATCGCGCGGTTCTCTGTCCTCGGATTGGTCGTTCTTGCGAATCTTGCTCTAGGCGTCGTTTTACTGGTTGCAAGGTCTCCTTACATTACGAACGAACGCGTTACCCGCGAACAGCCGGTGCAATTCAGCCACAAACATCACGTGGGAGATGATGGTATTGATTGTCGTTACTGTCACAACAGTGTCGAAACTTCAGCCTACGCCGGAATTCCCCCTACCAAAACCTGCATGAATTGCCACTCGGTTCTTTTTAATGATTCTCCTTATCTGGAGCCGATTCGCGAGAGCTATCGTAGTGATCAGTCCATTGAATGGGTAAAAGTCCACCGGTTGGCCGACTATGTCTATTTCAACCACAGCATTCACATCAACAAGGGCATAGGCTGCTCTTCCTGTCACGGACCGGTTAACGACATGCCATTAATGTTTCAGGCTTCGCCATTAAATATGCAGTGGTGCTTGGACTGTCACCGCGACCCGGCCAAGAATATTCGCCCTCGAGATCAGGTTTTTAACATGCAATGGAAAGCCCCTGCCAATCAGGAAGAGCTTGGCAGGAAGCTAGTGGCGGAGTACAAAATCCGGACAGTGAGCGAGCTGACGAGCTGCTCGACCTGTCATCGCTAACGGACGATATGAGCGACCAGATAATAGGGAAAAAATTGCCTATCCTGCAACCGTTGCCGACGGATGAGCACGGGCACGATCACGAAGATCAGGAAGCAATCTCTGCTGAACGAGAGAGCCAACTGGATCTCGCGATGGTGCGCGAGAAGTTGCGCGATAAATCAGGCAAGCAGTATTGGCGCGCTCTGGAAGAGCTGGCGGAAGACCCGCATTTCGATGATTTGCTCCACCGCGAGTTTCCGCGGCATGCATCCGAATGGGATGATTCGGTGGACCGACGCGATTTCCTGAAGCTCATGGGAGCGTCGTTGGCACTGGCGGGTCTGGCCGGTTGCGGGCGCCCGGATATAGACCACATTGTCCCCTACGTCAGACAGCCGGATGGGATGGTACTCGGCCGTCCTAACTTCTACGCTACGGCAATGCCGTTTGGGGCGTCCACCGTTGGTGTGCTCGTGGAAAGTCACGAAGGCCGGCCCACGAAGATTGAAGGTAATCCCGACCACCCTTCGAGCCTCGGGGCGACCAGTGCGTTGACGCAGGCGGCCATCCTGAATCTTTACGATCCGGATCGTTCGCAGACGGTACAGCAGGCTGGCGAAATCCGTTCCTGGTCCGCGTTTCTTGATACGGCGCAGGGCCTTGCGACAAACGCGAAGGCCACCAATGGAGCGGGGTTCCGAATCCTCTCCGGTGCCATCACTTCGCCGACATTGATTTGGCAAATGCGGAATCTTCTGAAAACCTGTCCAGAAGCCAAATGGTACCAATGGGAACCGGCGGGCGGTGACGGTGCACGCGAAGGAGCAATGCTGGCCTTCGGTCGCAATGTCAACACGGTTTACGAAGTCGAAAAGGCCAACGTCATTTTGTCCTTGGATTCCGACTTCCTGGGAAGTGGCCCGGGGCATATTGCGTACGCCAAACAATTTGCGCGTCGTCGCAAACTTAACGGCCCCGGCGACAGCATGAATCGTTTGTACGTCGTCGAACCTACTCCCTCTGTCACCGGTTCGTCGGCAGATCATCGGCTTCCCTTGCGATCCAGCGAAGTTGAGTTGTTTGCGCGCGCCCTTGCCGCGAAGCTTGGAATTGGTTCCGGTTCCCCGATTTCGGGTGAAGCTGCGAAGTGGGTCGATATTGTCGCAAAGGATTTGCAATCCGAGCGGGGAACTTCGATCGTCGTGGCGGGTGCGTATCAACCTGCATCCGTTCACGCTTTGGCACATGCCATCAATGCCGCGCTCGGGAACGTCAGTAAGACTCTCTATTACACAGAGCCTTTGACCGAAGATGCCGGCAACCTGGACTCGATCCGTAATCTCTGTGCGGAGATGGATCACGGTAAGGTCGATCTGTTGCTGATTTTAGGCGGAAATCCAGTCTACGATGCGCCCCATGACTTCGATTTCGTGAGTAAGATGAAGCGTGTTTCGACGGTCATTCACCTCTCCCCTTATTTCGATGAAACCTCGGCATATTGTCAGTGGCACGTCGCGGAATCTCATTTCCTTGAAACCTGGAGTGATGCGCGCGCACACGATGGCACCGCCACAATTATTCAGCCGCTAATTTCTCCGTTGTATTACACCCACTCGGCACACGAGATCGTTGCTGCATTCAGCGATAAGCCTGGCATGCCGGCGTACGACTCTGTACGCGCGTATTGGACGGAAGTCTCGCCACATTTGCCGACCTCTATTGACGCAGGCTGGCGCAAGTGGCTGAATGACGGAGTCATTCCCGGGACCAAGGCCGTACCGCTCAACGTCGAGGCAAAAGTCAACTCAGCAACTTTTCCTGCTGCTCCACAGACATCGGCAGACCAAGTCGAGTTTATTTTCCGGCCGGACCCGAACGTGTACGACGGACGATTTGCCAACAACGGTTGGCTGCAAGAGCTCCCCCGTCCCGTAACGAAGCTTACGTGGGACAATGCGGCCTTGGTCAGTCCGAGATTGGCGCAACAACGCGATTTTGCTCACAAAGTGCAATCGCGCGGCGGCGAGCACGGACAAGTGCGTACGCCTTTGGTCGATATCGAACTGAACGGAAGCAAAGTGACTGCGGCGGTTTGGACCTTGCCCGGACAAGCCGAAAATACGGTGGTGTTGCCACTTGGGTATGGGCGTTCGCGTTCCGGTTACACGGGGACGAACAAGGGATTTAATGCCTACGTCGTGCGCACATCGAATGCTCTGTGGAACGCTGCCGGCGGCAAGATGACGGCGACCGGAGACAGTTATCCGCTGGCTTGCACCCAATACCATTTCAATATGGAAGGTCGCAAGATCCTTAGTACCGCGACTCTCGCCGAATATCAGAAAAATCCTGATTTTGCGCACGAAGGCGACGAAACACCGGCTAAGGACGACACCCTGTACAAGGCATTTTCCTATGATGGTTACGCTTGGGGAATGGCCATCGACCTCACGAAATGCAACGGCTGCAACGCTTGCGTGGTTGCCTGCGTTTCGGAAAACAACATTCCCGTGGTGGGCAAGGATCAGGTAATGCGCGGTCGGGAGATGCATTGGATTCGTGTCGACCGCTACTATGCCCATACGGAGTCCGCGACAAGCGGAAAAGCCACTGGTGATCCTTCCGAGTACAACCAGACGCTCGATAACCCGGAGACCTTCTTCCAACCCGTGCCGTGCCAGCAATGTGAGAACGCCCCCTGCGAGCAAGTTTGCCCTGTGGGCGCGACAGCCCACAGCGCGGAGGGCCTCAATGACATGGTCTACAATCGTTGCATCGGCACGCGCTATTGTTCGAACAATTGCCCTTACAAGGTCAGACGCTTTAATTTCCTGCGATTCCAGGATTGGGATACGCCACAGTTCAAATTGATGCGGAATCCGGAAGTGACCGTGCGCAGCCGAGGTGTGATGGAAAAGTGTACGTACTGCGTGCAGCGCATAAACAATGCCCGGATTGATGCCGAGAAGCAGAATCGACCGATCGGCGACGGGGAAATCGTGACTGCTTGTGAAGCGGCCTGCCCAACGGAGGCCATCGCTTTCGGCAACGTCAACGATCCGAACAGTAAGGTCGCCA
>Ga0335076_10002490_pt1 | contig 18347 bp, 19 predicted proteins | sample Lox_Sample_25_FD_206717 | JGI IMG/M metagenome (GOLD analysis project Ga0335076, IMG submission 206717) | Soil microbial communities from Loxahatchee National Wildlife Refuge, Florida, United States - Lox_Sample_2.5 | ecosystem: Environmental > Terrestrial > Soil > Wetlands | place: USA... | reverse complement strand
AACTCGCCACCCAGGCGCAGCGGGTTGCCTTTGCGGCAGGCCTATGAGCGACGCGATGAGGGGCCAACTCGAAGGACGCACAGCGCTGGTGACGGGGGCGAGCCAAGGTGTCGGAAAGGTGATCGCCGTATGCTTCGCACAAGAGGGCGCGAGGGTGGTCCTGGCGGCACGGTCGCGTGAGCGCCTCGAGACCACCGCTGCGGAGATCACAGCGGCCGGCGGGTCCGCGCTCGTCGCGCCGACCGACCTTCGCGAGCCCGGCGATGTCGACGCGCTCGCACAGCGGATCGACGCGGAGGTAGGCGGCCTCGACGCGCTCGTGTGCAACGCGGGCATAGCCGGTCCCACCGCCGAGCTGTGGAACGTCACCCTGGAGGAGTGGGAGGAGACGCTGCGGGTCAACGTCACCGGAACCTTTCTCCTGTGCCGAGCACTGCTCCCATCGATGTTGCGGCGCCGGTCGGGGACCGTGGTGGTCATCGGCTCCGCCACCGGCAAGCGCCCGTTCCACGGCCGCACGCCGTACGCCACGAGCAAGATGGCGCTCGTCGGGTTGGTCCGGACGCTCGCCCTCGAACTCGGACCCGCCGGGGTGCGGGTCAATCTCATCTCACCCGGCGCGATCGACGGGCCGCGAATCGAATCAGTCATCCGGGCGCAGGCGCAGGCCACGGGGAACTCTTATGAGGCGATGTACGACGAGTTCACGAAGGCAAGCCCCTTGAGGCGGCTCGTCGCGCCCGCGGACATCGCCGCCGCCGCGCTGTTCCTCGCTTCTGACGCCTCAGCCTCGATCACCGGGGAAGACATGAACGTCTCGGGCGGGCTGGCGATGTACTGAGGCGGGCCGCGGCGTCTTTGGCGTGGTTCCTGCCCAGTCGCCCGGTGGGCGGCTACCAGTCAGTCGCTAACGGGCACCTAGGTCCAAGCGTCTCGCGCGCTCGAGCGCTTCGACGTACCGCCGCAAGCCGCGGTTCAGTGACCGCTCGAGCTGTCGCGAGAGCATCCTGCTCAGCAGGCGCCCGGTGCCGGGCAGCCTCGGCCGGAAGCGGATCGTCCACGTCAGCTCGGTTTGGTCACCATGGGTTCGAAGCCGGATGTCACCCTGATGACAGATGAACGGACCGCCCTTCGTCACCCGGTACCGGTACAGGGTCGGCCGCTCGAAAACCACCACCTGCTCGGTCACCTTGGCCCCGCCCCGAAGCGTCAGCAGCCGCTCAGACCCGCGACCAGCCGGATCAGTCCTTCCCTCGCGAATGCGCCTGACCGACGCGCCGCTCCAGGCCGACATCCCGTCATGATCGGCGATCACCGCCCAGGTGACCTCAATCGGGGCCGCGATTTGCACCGTCACCTCAGCCGAGTGCGTGTCCGCCCGCGGCCTCCTGCCCCCCGGTCGCGGCACGAAGCCGCACCATCTCTCGGCCGACGGCGAGAGCCACATGAGTTCGACCGAGAACCGCTGCGGGTCGTTGACGTAGGCGCCACCGCCTCCGGGCAGCCGGGTCGGCTTGCTGTTGAGCGATCCGCCGGCTTCCGAGGCGCGCCGGAGGATCGACTCGTTCTCGTGTCGGCTGCGGACACCGAAGGCGATGTTGAGAATTCCCTGATCTGAGATCCGGTAGTCAGCCGGCCGATCCCGCCCCATCGGATCGAGATATTGCCCCACCTCCAACAAGACGCTCCCGCCGTCGAAGACGCGATTCTCGGACCGCGCCCCCGGCAGCCCCCAGACCGCCTCGTGCTCGGGTGCTCGCAGCGAGACATCGGAGTGCCCCAGGCCGAGCCCGGAGAAGAACGCTTCCGATCCCGCCAGATCCTTCACCGACATGGAGACCGACCGCAACGCCACCGGGCAGCTCGACCGCCCCCCAGCCAGCCCCGCACCCGACAGCGGATCATCCTCCATCACCTCCGCATAAACCCCGTCCGGATTTCGCACGCACGCGCGGCGCTCCCCGAGCGGCCCGACCACATCCCCCATAGGGGGCGAGCCAAGACGCTCGAGTCGCGACAGCGCCTCATCGAAGTCCGCCACCCAGACACCAATACGCCGGTAACCGACATCACACGCCCTGACCTCATCGTCCATCAAGCGCGCCAACGGGCGCTCGAACTGAAACAACTCCAGCTGCACAAACTCACCACGCCCCACCAGCCACCAGCAGGTCGACGCGGCACGAGGCAGCCCCGTCCCCGCCGAGTACAGCGGGCCGCGCAGGGCCAGCCGCGCACCACCCGCCGGGACGAACCCGAGCCCATCCCGAAACCACCGCTCAGCCGCCACCAGATCCACGACCGAGAACGCGACCTGACACAAGACAGGCCGTGCTCCGTTCGGCGCGGCGGAGACCTCTCCGATCATCTCTCTCTCCCATCATCTGGGTGGAGGGGCCAAGCTATCAGGATCGGCACCGAATAGGCTGACGGTCGTTACCAGATGTGGTAGCGTGACCGCGGCAAACACACGGGTGCGAGAGAGGGTGTAATGGCAAACAGCGACGTCCTGCTCGTCGGCAGCCTGCCGTACGACACGGCCGAGGCGGCGTTCCGAGCCGCCGGCTCAGAACTGGATGGACACATCGGCTGGCTTCCCGACGGCGAGCCGGGACCACGCCAAATGTGGGTGGGGATGCTGCTGGCGCTCGTGTTCTCAAAACATCCGGACATCGAGGAGACCAAGGCTCCGCAACAGGGCGAGCTCACCCCGCCTGACCCGAACGCGCCGCCGGTCGAGCTCGAGGGGGACTGGCTCCTACGGGTCAGGCCCGGGCGCGCGATCCGCTTCGACGACCTCAAATACGGAACCTTCGCGGCCGAGTCCTACCAGGTCTTTCGCCGGCTCCGCGACGAGGGCGCGATCGCCCCCGGCGTACGCTTCCAGATGAGCCTGCCGTCCCCGCACAGCTCGCTCGAGGGATGCTTCGAGGACCCCGATCAATGGCCGGAGCTCAACCGCGCATACGTCGACGGCATCCGCGGCGAGATCCGCAAGGCGCTCGAGACGATTCCCGCCGATGACCTCGTGATCCAGTGGGACGTGGCCCTCGAGCTCCTCGACCTGTCGCTGGGCGAGCGCAACTACTTCCGGTTCTGGCCGAAGCTCAGCGCGCAGGAGAAGTTCCAGCGCCACATCGCGCAGTTCGACGAGCTGTGGCAGGAGATTCCCGATGAGACCCTGGTCGGGATCCACTTGTGCTTCGGGACCTGGGGCGGCTGGCCGATGGCGGACCTGCCCGACCTGGACCTGTGCGTGAGGATGTCCAATGAGGCCAAGCGCCGCTTCGGCCGCCGGCTTGACTTCGTGCACATGCCGGTCGTGACCGAGCCCGACGACGCCTTTTTCGCACCGCTCGACCGGCTTGACATCGGCGATACGAAGGTGTTCCTGGGCATGGTCCACCACACCGACGGCATCGAGAACTTCCGCCGCCGGCGCGACTTGGCCCGCAAGCACCTGAGCAGCTTCGGTATCGGCAGCGTCTGCGGCTACGGACGTCTCGATCCCGAGACGCTGCCGGACGTCCTGCGAATCCACGCGCAGGACGCCGCTGAGCTGTAGGTCACGCGCCGTCCGGCCGGGCTTTCGTTCGGCCCGGCCTGGCGGACCCTCACGCCGCGGCGCGGGCGATTTGGGCTGCGGCCAGCCCGGCGAGGCGCGAGCGGTGTGTGTGGCCGGCGCCGAGGTGCTGCGCCGACAGCTGCGCACGCTTGAACAGCCAGTGCACGTCGGCCTCCCAGGTGAAGCCGATGCCGCCGTGCGCCTGAATCGCGTCGGCCGTCACCTGCCGGGCCGCGTCCGAGGCGGCTGCCTTGGCCAGCGCCGCCGCCTCGGCGAGGCGCTCGGGCGCGGCGTCCGCAGCCCACGCGGCGTAGTACGTGGCCGAGCGCGCCCCCTCGCTGGCGAGCAGCATCCCGGCGCACTTGTGCGACACGGCCTGGAACGCGCCGACCGGCGTGTCGAACTGCTTGCGGTCCTTCACATACACGACGGTCATCTCGAGCGCACGCTGAGCCACGCCGACCAGCTCGGCGCTGGTGGCGACCGCCGCTTGGGCCACGCCCGCGGCCACGTCGCCGGGCAGCTCTTCGAAGCCCGAGAGGTCGAGGGCGCGGCCATACCGACGCGTCGGGTCGATCGTCGCCAGCGCCTCGATGGCGGCACAGGGACCGAGCACCGCAGCGTCGCCGTCGATGACGATCGCCACGTCGGCATCGGGGCCATCGGGCAAGAGCTCGCGGGTGCCGAGGGTCCCACGTAGCTCGCCGGACGCGAGTCCAGGCAGCCAGCGCTGCTTCTGCGCCTCGCTCCCAGCCTGCGCGAGCACTATCGCCGTTGTCGCGGTTCCGAGAAACGGCACGCTCCCCAGGGCGAAGCCGAGCTCCTCGCAAAGGATTACGAGTTCGACCACGCCGAGGCCGGCGCCGCCGTGCTCGTCGGCTACCGCGATGCCCGGCCAGCCGAGATCACCGAGTTCACGCCACAGGGCGTCGTCATACCGCCCCTCCTCCGCATGCTGGCGCACCTGAGCCCAACCGCTGCGCTTCACCAGCAGATCGCGCGCCGTTCGCTTGATCTCTTTCTGGTCGGGCGTGAAGTCGAAGTCCATGATCGCTCTCCTCAGCGCGCCTTCGGCAGACCCAGCACCCGCTCGGCCACGATGTTCTTGAGGATCTCCGTCGTGCCGCCCTCGATCGTGTTGCCGCGCGCGCGAAGCAGCTCGTAGGACCAGCGCGAGCCGAAACACAGCGCCTCGGGGCCCAGCAGGTCCGCGGCCAGCTGCACGAGCAGCTGGTTTGACTCGCTCCACATTAGCTTCAGCAGCGAGCCCTCCGGTCCCGGCTGGCCGTATCGCTCGATCGCCGTTAGGCCGCGGTATGCGGTCAACCGGAGGATCTCGGCGCGCATGTGCAGATCCCCCAGCCGATCGGCAACGTACCCGTCCTCGATCAGCCCCCGGCGAGCAGCCTCCTCGATCAGCTCGTCGAGCTGCTGGCGCAACTGGACCTGGAGGAAGAAACCGAGCCCCGCCCGCTCGTTCATCAACGTGGTCAGGGCGACCTTCCAACCGTTGCCCTCCCCGCCCAGGAGGTTCCCGTGCGGGATTCGGACCTCCTCCAGAAACAGCTCATTGAAGTGCGCCTCGCCGGTGATCTGCACCAGCGGGCGGACCGTGACGCCCGGCTGCTTCATGTCCATTAAGAAGTAGGAGAGGCCCTTGTGCTTGGGCGCGTCGGGGTCCGTTCGCGCCACCAGCATGCACCACCTCGCGTGCTGGGCGTCGGACGTCCAGACCTTCTGGCCGGTGACCACCCACTCGTCCCCGTGGCGGACGGCTCGGGTCTTCAGGCCGGCGAGGTCCGATCCCGCGTCCGGCTCCGAAAAGCCCTGACACCAGATCTCCTCGGCCGACAGGATCGGCTGGAGGTAGCGCTCCTTCTGCTCCGCCGTCCCCCACACCATGATCGTCGGCCCGGCCAACAGCATGCCGAGGACGTTTGCGGGCAGGGGCTCGCGCGCGTGCCCGAGCTCCTCGAAGAAGATTGCCGACTGCGTCACCGATGCCCCGCGGCCGCCGTACTCGGCCGGCCAGTGGACTGCCGCCCAGCCGCCGTCGAACAGCCGGCGCTGCCACTCGCGCCGCCACGCGAAGACGTCCTTCTCGTCCACCGGCGGATCGCCGGCGGAATTCTCGGACAGCCAGCGACACAACTCGTCCCGGAACGCCGCCTCCGCTTCGGAGAAGGTCATGTCCATCAGACCAGCTCCAAATCCGGGAGGACGACTCCCGACGTCTGGGCGAGCTCGGCCAGCCGATCCTGCCACGCGCGGGCCACCGCCTCGGGCGTCCACCCGCCCTCGCGCAGCTCGACGCGCGCCTCGGCCGGGTGGGAGTACAGGGTCAGGACATCGCCCCCGATGCCGATCGCCTGACCTGTGACCCCGGCGGCCGCGTCCGAGGCCAGCCACACCGCGAGCGGCGCGCAGTCCTCCGGCATGCCGAGCGCGTGCGCCTGGCGGACTTGGGGCGGGAGCGGCTCCCCTCGTTCGACCCGCTCGGACAGCGGCGCGTAGAACGGGATCGACGCCGTCATCGCGGTCCAGGCGGTCGGGACGATCGCGTTGACGGTCACCTCAGCCCGGCGGAGCTCCAACGACCAGGTGCGCGCGAACGCCACGATTCCGGCCTTGGCCGCTGCGTAATTCGTCTGGCCGAAGTTGCCGTGCTGACCGGCCGGGGAGCCGACGAGGATCATCCGGCCACCGTGACCCTGCTCGCGAAACCGGACGGCTGCGGCGCGTCCGCAGGTGAACGTGCCGCGCAGATGCGTGCGGATGACCTCGTCGAACGCGTCGTCGCTCATCTTCCACAGCACCCCGTCACGGAGGACACCGGCGTTGGTGACCATCACATCCAGCCGGCCGAATGCCCGCACCGCAGCCTCGACCAGCTCGTCTGCGACCTCCGCGCTCCCGACCGGCGCGGCCACCACGGCGGCATTTCCTCCCCTCGAGGTGATGCGGTCCATCACCTCGCCGGCGGCGTCGCCATCCACGTCGTTGACCACGACCGCCGCTCCGGCGGCGGCGAGCGCTTCGGCGTACGCGCGGCCCAGGCCCCGGCCCGCCCCGGTGACGACGGCGACCTTGCCCTCGAGTCTGATCCGCTCGGCCATCACGCGTGGCGGCGGAACAGGCGGTCGGCGCCGACCGCGGGCTTAGGGGCTCCACTGACCTCCCCAGTCACCACGAGCCGGATGGCGATCATCGGTCGACCGTCTCCGCTCGGAATCCGGCCGCGCTCCCGGCAAGGCTCCCGGTCACGAAGCCAACCACCTGCTCGATCATGATTCGCACCTGGTCGCGCAGCGGCCCCGCAGGCACCCCATGGTCGTCGTATTCGATCGAGCCCGAGTTCACCGCGACTCCGAGCGGAGTCGGCCAGCCGCGGAGCGCGTGGACCACCGACCGGATCGAAGCGAGCGTCGTCGCGGTCGCCTGCCAGCCGGAGGCGCACACGATGATGCCGACGGCGCGGCCCTCGAGGTACGGCGGGTCGGCATCGCGCAGATCCTCGATGTAGTCGATCGCGTTCTTGAGCTGGCCCGAGATGCCTCCGTGGTAGCCCGGCGACGCGATCACGACGCCGGCCGCGACGGCGAGCGCGTCGATCAGCTCGCTCGCAGGCGAGGCGTCCAGCGCGTGGCCCACCGGATCGTAGGGCGGGAGCTCGAGCTTGTCGGCCGCGAACAGTCGCGTTCGAGCCCCCGCTCCCTCGGCCTCCAGCAGGGCCAGCCGTAACAGGCGCTCTGTGGAAGAGTTCGGGCGAGCCGTGCCGCCGATCCCCACGATCAGCGGACCAGGTGAAGCGGACTTGAAAGTTACGCGGCCGCGGTCCATTACAACGTCCATGGGCCGAAGGTGACGGGGTCGGGACTGCCGTCGAAGAGCTGCTCTCCCAGGGTCGGGGCTGTTCTCAGCCGGCATCCCCAGTCGTGCCAATGTCTGTCGTGCCTCCCCGGTGACACCTTGCGTTCGGATTCCTGAGCTCGCCTCAAGCCCGCGATCGGCTCCTCGTGGATCGCCTCAGCCGGCAGGGCCCATCGAGTTCGGTGTCATCGAAGCTGCCGAACCGAGTGCACACGGGCAGACCCTATCACAGCGCATAACGAAATGTGCAACGACCGCAAATGGATCTGTAGTGCATCTGACCGACCGCCGCCCAGCCGCTAGAGTGACGCGGGAGATGGCATCGACGGCCTCCCCCACTAAGGCGCGCACCCCGCGGTCAGCGGCGAACACCGCGCTTGAGCACGAACATCGCCTCCCCCGCTCACAGGTGGGCACCAACCCCCAGCATTTGCTCATCACGCTGTCGGGTGACTACTGGCACGGGCGTACCGAACACATCCCGTCGGGCGCTCTCGTCGACCTCCTGGCCGAGTTCGATATCAGCGAGCCAAGTGCCAGGGCAGCGCTCAACCGGCTGACCAAGCGCGGCCTGCTGCTCTCCTCGAAACGAGGACGACACACCTACTACGGGACCAACCCCAGTGCGCTTCCGCTTCTCCTGGGGACGTTCAAGAGGATCATCGCGTTCGGAACCCACGACTCACGAGCCTGGGACGGCGATTGGACACTCGTCGCCTTCTCCGTGCCCGAAGCGCAACGCCAGCTTCGCCACACGGTCCGGACCAACCTGCGTTGGCTGGGCTTCGCGGCGCTGTACGACGGGCTGTGGTGCTCTCCGTGGGATGAGCAGGAGGCGGTCCTCTCGAAGCTGTCCGAGCTGGGCGCGCATTCCGTCACAGCGATGCGAGCCGCGGTTGACTCGCGAAGCTCCGTGCAGCCACTCTCCGCCTGGGACCTCGATGCGCTGAGGCACAAATATGTCGAGTTCGAGGAGGAGTTCTCCCCCGTCCTCGAGGAGGCCCGCCGCGGGGCGTTGACGGCCTCGCAAGCGCTCGTTTACCGAACCCGGGTGATGGACAGCTGGCGCAACTTCATCGGCCTCGAACCCGATCTACCCGCGGAGCTGCTCCCTCACGACTGGCCGCGCTCACGGATGCGCGCACTCTTCTTCGAGCTCCACGACAGCTTGGCCCCGGTCGCCCAGGCCCGCTGCCAACAGATCTTCGCCCAGTATTCACCCGAGCTCGCGCCCCTCGTGACGCGCGAGATCGCAGCCGATCTCGCTCGCTGACACAGCCGAGGCGCCGGTCGACGGTCAAGCTGGTGGGACGCGCGTTGCCGTATCGCGTCCGGTACGAGGAAACGCGACCCGCAGATCAGGCGCCGAGGGCGCGAAGCTCGGCGAGCTGACGCTCGCTCAGCGATTCGACGACCTCGACCGCACGTAGGTTCTCGACGATCTGCCCCGGGCGCGTGGCGCCGAATAACACGGTGCCCACGCGCGGATTCGCGAGAGCGAATGCCATCGCCAGATCCCCCGGCGCTACACCGAGCTCCCGGGCGAGATTTACCAGCGGCTCTACGATCCGTTTCCCCGCCTCAGCCTGCGGAGCACTGAGGACCCCGCTCATACGTCCCGGCTCGCCCCGGGCGTACTTGCCGGTGAGGACTCCGCCGAGCAGCACGTAAGAAGCCACGACGCTCGCCCCGCACAGCTCGAGGGCGTCCGTCATCGCGGCGCCCTCGACCCAGTCCCGTTGCACGAGGTTGTAGGGAAGTTGGACCGCACATGGCAACTGGATGCCTTGCTCGCGGGCGATCCGACCCACCTCGGCAACCCGCTCGCCCGGCCAGTTGACGACCCCCCAGGCCCTGGTCTTTCCGGCCGCGATCAGCTGGCCGACGGCGGCGACAACCTCCCACAGCGGCAGCGCCCCGGGCGGCGGATCGGAGTAGAGCAGATCGACATGGTCGAGCCCAGTGCGCCGCAGCGACGCGTCGAGCTCGCCGGCGGCGGTCTGCTCGGGCCAGAACTCCCACCACAGCTTCTCAGCGATCGTAACCTCGTCACGCGGCCATCCCGATCCGCGCAAAAGCTCGCCGAACACGACCTCCGAGTACCCCGTCGGGATCGGCGCCTTGCCGGTCTCGTCGTTATAGCGAGCCACCTCGAGGAAGTCGATCCCGGACGCGCGCGCCCGCTTGAGCACGGCCACGCCGGCATCCCGGGAGATGCGCTCGTACGTACGCCAAGACCCGAGGGCGAACACGGATACCTCGATGCCAGAGGAGCCGAGCGTGCGGCGTGGCAGGCCGTGCGAGGGACCCGAAACCTCGTCCGCCGCGCCAGGCCCGGCGTCAGAGGCGAGACTCGGTTCAGACTCAGGGATGGGCTCTTTCATGGTCTCAGGAGCTCCCGCGCCAGAACGACGCGCTGGATCTGCGACGAGCCCTCGTAGATCTGGTGGAGCTTGGCGTCGCGCATCAACTTCTCCACCGGGTACTCCGTCATGTACCCGTAGCCACCGAAGACCTGCACGGCGTCGGTCGTGACCTCCATCGCCGTGTCCGCCGCGAAGCGCTTGGCCATCGCGGAGTACACCGTGGCCCGGCGCGGGCCCCCGGCGTCGGCCATCCACGCCGCTTGCCAGGTCAACAGCCGCGCCGCCTCGATCTTCGTGGCCATGTCCACGATCGGGAAGCTCACCCCCTGATTCGCGGCGATCGGCCGGCCGAACTGGACGCGCTCGACGGCGTAGCGCCTTGCGTGCTCGTAGGCCGCCCGGGCCACTCCGACGGCACCGCTCGCCGACGTCGCCCTCGTCGTGTCGAGCGTGGCCATCGCGATGCGAAACCCATCGCCTTCCTGGCCCAGCCGGTTCGCCGCGGGCACGATCGCGTCCTCGAGCCCGAACGCCGCTGTGTTGGACGCGCGCTGGCCCATCTTCGACAGATGCTTCTCGACCACGACGCCGGGCGTGTCCATCGGCAGGATGAAGGCCGACAGGCCCCGGTGGCGCGCTGACGCATCGGTCATCGCGAAGACCACCGCCCAGGCCGCGTAGCCGGCGTTGGTAATGAACGTCTTCGCTCCGCGGAGCACGTACTGGTCGCCGTGCCGCGCGGCCGTCGTTCTGATCGCCGCGACGTCCGATCCAGCCCCGGGCTCGGTCAGCGCGAACGAGCACAGGAGGGGTGCCTCGAGCAACGGCGGCAGCCAGTGGCGGCGCTGCTCCTCCGAGCCGGCGAGCAGCACCGGCGTCGCGGCCAGGTTGTTGCCCCCCAACGTGGTCGCGATGCCCGCACACCCCCAGTGCAGCTCCTCCTCGATGAGGACGCTCTCGAATAGCGACAGGCCCGGACCGCCGAGCTCCGGCGGTATGTGGCGATTGAGCAGCCCGAGCTCGTGGGCCACCGCGAGCAGATCGGCGGGATGGGTCGACTCCTCGTCATAGCGCGCCGCGCGCGGGCGGATCTCGCGCTCGGCGAAGTCATGCGCGAGCTCTCGCAACGCCTTCTGCTCGTCGCTCAGGGCGAAGGACACACCCGGTGCGGGCATCGTCCTGGAGGTCACGGCCTTGCCTCGGTCTCGGCCCATGAGGCGGCTAGGGACTCCGACGCCGATCGGGCCGCCTCCTGCTTGGGCTTTAAGGGCGGTCCTGGCCCGAGGAGATCGTGACTACGCTCTGGCCCGACCAGACATGCCAGCTCGACGCCGATCCGGCGCGAGCGGCGGGTGACCGGCGTGGTCTTGCCGCGAGGGGGCCAGCAGGAGTTGCGCACACCGGGCCGAGCCGACCTCGTCAAGGTGGTCCTAGGCAGGCCGTCGGCAGTGCCGCCACTCGGGTGCGACCCGCCCGGAGCGCATCGATCTCCGCGTGCGGACGACGGGTCCCTACGACGGTTGCACAAACGTCGGTCTCCTGATGTGGCGCCGCCAACTCTGCTCGCGACACGCAAATGTCTCGGTCCGACCGAGCCCAACGCGTCCGCTGCGATCGATCATAGCAACAACCAACACCGATTATCTTGACGGTCGCTACTCGATATGCTGTCAATTTCTCCACTTGGCAACGACGCGGGCAAAAGGAGAATGGAATGAGCACGGGGCTGATGATCGACGTGGCCGGTCTTACGGCGCACGCGCGTGAGCATCTCGGTTACACCGAGTGGCGGTCGCTGACCCAAGAGCAGGTCGACCGGTTCGCCGATCTGACCGAAGACCACAACCCGATCCACATCGACCCCGAGCACGCAAAGGCATCGCCCTTCGGCACGACGATTGTCCATGGGTACTTCACCGTCGCGATGCTCGCACCCCTCATCAACGAACTGCTCTCGGTCGAGGGTGCCTCGACGTCCATCAACTACGGGATCGACAAGCTCCGATTCCCCTCTCCGGTGCCGGTCGGCGCGCGCTTCCGATGCGGCGCGGAACTCGCGGAGGTCACCGAGATCATGGGCGGGGTTCAGATCAGGGTCGCAGCAGTCGTGTGGGTCGAGGGCATCACCAAGCCGGCGCTCGTCGCGGAGTGCCTGTTCCGTCACTACGCGTAATGACCGGGCAAATCGATCCGAACGACGCCGGCCACGCGCGCGGTCACGCGGTCGATCTCGCCGGACGAGGCACAGGTCCAGATCGACCCGGCGGCATCGCGACCTCAGAGACCAGGAGCAATCCAAGGCGCACCCGCAGGTCGTCAGGATCGACGCGTCGCGTCCGCTCGGCCTGACCTGAGATGACCCCGTACGACTTTCGCTACGAGGCGCTCCCGATGCGGGTGCGCTTCGGGGCCGGAGCGGTAAGCACGCTCGGCGACGAGCTGAGCCACCTAGGCTTTCGCCGGGCGGCGGTCGTCTGCACCGGCGCCGAGGCGGATCTCGCCGGGCGAGTGGCCGGCACCGTCTGCGATGCCGTCGCGCTGGTGCTGCCTGACGCGGTGATGCACGTCCCGGTCGAGGCTGTCGAGGCGGCGCTCGACGCCGTCATCGGCAGCGCGGCGGACTCGCTGGTCCCGGTCGGCGGCGGGTCGGCAGTCGGCCTGGCCAAGGCGGTCGCGCTGCAGAGCGGCCTCCCGATCGTCGCGGTCCCGACGACCTATGCCGGGTCGGAGATGACGCCGATCTGGGGGGCTCACCTCGGGCGGCGTCAAGCGGACGGGACGCGACCGTCGCGTCCTCCCGCGCTCGGTCATCTATGACCCCGACCTGACGCTGACGCTTCCGGCCCACGTTTCGGGGGTCAGCGGCATGAACGCCATCGCCCACGCCGTCGAAGCCCTGTACGCGCCGGACGGCAGCCCGATCGTGACTCTCATGGCGCTCGAGGGAGTCAAGGCCCTGGCCGAAGCGCTCCCTGAAGTGGCGATGACTCCGCACGACCGCGAGGCTCGGGCGACGGCGCTATACGGCGCGTGGCTGTGCGGCGCCTGCCTGGGCAGCGTGACGATGTCGTTGCATCACAAGCTGTGCCACGCGCTCGGCGGTGCGTTCGACCTGCCGCACGCCGACCTCCACGCGACCGTCCTCCCCTACGTTGTCGCCTACAACGCACCCGCCGCACCGACTGCCATGTCGCGTCTGGCGGCTGCGCTGAGCGACGGCGACCCGGCCAGCGCGCTATGGCGGCTCGGGCAGACTCTGGGCGCGCCACCGTCGCTGGCGACCCTCGGCCTGACAGAGAGAGACGTGGAGCACGTCGCCGCCCTGGCCGTGGCCAACCCCTACGCCAACCCCGGGCCGGTGACTGAGCCAGGCGTCCGGCAGCTCCTCCTCGCGGCGCTCCACGGCGGCGAACCCGCGCCTCGGCCAGCCTGACCTGGCCCCGACGGACGCCGGGTCGCGAACAGCGACGGGGCATGGACCTGACCTTCACAGACCGGCGCCTGGCACCGCGAGGAGCTGAGGACTGACAACCACACGGCCGCGGGGACCATGTGTGCGGCTGGGCGGCCGGGGCATCTCGATCAGGCTCGGATCGTGCCTCGACCGAGGATCAAAAGTCGAGCCGAGCGCTCATCGTCTCCCTCACAGGTAAGCCGAGCAGATCGTGCCCATCCGAGGGCGCTGGCTTGGTTCGCTACAGCGTTGCGGGCGTGCCCGTCGGCGAGTCACTCGATGCGGCGTGCGCCCGTAGTTCCTGGCGGGCGATCGAGCGCTTGTGGACCTCGTCGGGTCCGTCGGCCAGCCGCAGTGTGCGGATGTGCGCGTACATCCAGGCCAGCGGGAAGTCGTCGGACACTCCGCCGCCACCGTGGACCTGGATTGCCCGGTCGATGACCTTGAGCGCGACGTTCGGCGCGGCGACCTTGATCGCCGAGATCTCGGTCCGGGCGTGCTTGTTGCCGACGGTGTCCATCAGCCAGGCCGCCTTCAGCGTCAGCAGGCGGGCCATTTCGATCTCGATCCGCGCCTCCGCGATCCAGTCCTGAATGTTGGCCCGCTGGGCCAGCGCCTCGCCCCAGGTGACGCGTGAGGACGCTCGCGCGCACATCAGTTCTAGGGCGCGCTCGGCCGCTCCGAGGCAGCGCATGCAGTGGTGGATGCGACCGGGCCCGAGCCGGGCCTGGGCGATGAGGAATCCGTGGCCCACCTCGCTGATCAGGTTCGAGGCGGGCACGCGCACATCCTCGAAGCGCAGCTCGGCGTGCCCCTCCTGATCGATGTAGCCGAACACGGGGAGGTTGCGCACGACGGTGAGCCCGGGCGTCTCGCGGGCCACGAGGATTATCGACTGCTGCTGGAACGGCGCCGCTTCGGTGTCGGTCTTGCCCATCACGATCAGGATCTGGCAGCGGTCCCGCATCGCGCCCGAGATCCACCACTTACGGCCGTTCAGGACGTACTCGTCGCCGTCGCGGTCGATTCGCAGCTCGATATTGGTGGCGTCCGAACTGGCCACGTCGGGCTCGGTCATGGCGAAGGCCGAGCGGATCTCGCCCTCGAGCAGCGGGCGCAGCCAGCGCTCCTTCTGCTCGGCCGTCCCGAACTGGTTCAGCACCTCCATGTTGCCGGTGTCCGGCGCGGCACAGTTGAAGGCCTCCGGTCCGATGTGGCTCCGTCCCATGATCTCGGCCAGCGGCGCGTAGTCGAGGTTCGAGAGCGCCGGCGCCAGTCCGTCCTCGTCGCCGTCCGGGAGGAACAGGTTCCACAGCCCGACCTCCTGGGCGCGCGCCTTCAGTTCCTCCATGACCTGGGGCTGGCCATGGGGGTCGCCGGCGGCGATCAGCTGTTCGTGGTAGACCGGCTCGGCCGGATAGACGTGCTCGTCCATGAACGCGAGCAGGCGCTCACGCAGTTCCTGGCATTGGTCGGAGAGCTCGAAATCCATTACGTTTCACTCCTGCCGCTAATCGAGGATGGTTGGGTGTGCAGTGGCGGGGCGGCCTCGCGTGTCTGCGGTATCCCGAGTGCGTTCACCCACAGACGCGTGAGCACCCGGACGAGCGCCTCGCCTGACGCGTTGCTCGAGCCTTGTACGTATCGCTGATAGGCCATCCGGCTGACCATCGCGCTGACCGCCTGAGCGGCCAGCCTCGGATCGAGGCTGGGATCGGCGAGCCCCTGCTCCTGGAGCCGCGAGATCGCGCGGGCGTTACGCTCGACGAACGCACGAGTACGGCGGTGTCGTACTGCCCGGAACTGTTGATCGATTTGGGTGACCTGCTCCATCAGCCCCATCAGCTTGGCGTTCCGGCGGTAGGCGGCGAGGTAGGCGCGGTGGGCGGCCTCTATCACTGCGACGGGGTCGTCGCGGTCGGCGATTGCCCTGAGCCGCGGGTGGAGCATCTCCTCGTTGAGTTGTTCGATCACCGCCGCGAAGGCCTCTTCCTTGCTCGTGAAGTAGGTGTAGAAGGAGCCGGCCGCAACGCCCGCCTCGGCGGCGATGTCGGTGATCCGGGCCTCCAGGAAACCGTCGCGCTCGAACACTCGCCGGGCGGCATCGATGAGCGCCTCCCGGGTCCGAGCCCCGCGAGCACTCGCCGGCGGCTGACCGGTCTGCGAGGGGAGGGTTCCGCGCGTCGCCACGAACGCCATCGTAGCGAAAAGTTGAAACCGGCTTCAACTTCAACTACGGTGCCACGATGCCGCCATCGACCGCCCGGACTGGCCCTCAGCTCCTTTTGCTGTTGACCGAGAACCACACCATGGTCGCTCCGCGCGACCTGCGCGCCCTGGTCCGGATGGCCGCCGAGGCGGAGGACGCCGGCTTCGACGGGGTGATGGCGAGCGAGCACATCGCCCTCGAGCCCGACGCCGATGCGCACGGTCGCATGCGCAATCCGCGCGACATGGCGATGGCCTATAACCAGGATCCCGCGACGCCGTGGCCGAGTTCCATCGTGCTACTGAGCGCGGTGGCCGCGGTCACAACGCGCTTGCGGCTGGTGGCGGGCGCGGTCATTGCCCCATTGCGGCATCCGCTGCTGCTGGCCAAGCAGTTCGCGACGCTCGACCTGCTGTCCGACGGACGGCTGGTGGTCATCCCAGTGGTGAGCTGGAACCGACAGGAGTACGAGGCGCTGGGCTTGCCCTGGAGCGAGCGAGGCGCGCGCCTCGACGAGCACCTTGCCGCGTGGCGGGCGCTGTGGCGCGACACGCCGGCGTCGTTCGAGGGTCGCCACTACCGATTCAAGGACGTGTACCTCGAGCCCAGACCCGAACGGTATGACGGTCCGACCTTGTGGATCGGCGGCGGCCAGGTTCACCCGCGGCTCGTCCGCCGGCTGGTCACGTACGGCCACGGCTTCGCGCCTCTGCACGGGGTGCGGCGCGAGGACCTCGCTCGCATCGCTGCGGCGATGACGGAGGCCGGCCGCGACATTTCCGAGCTTGAGCTGGTCGGCGGGACGCCGGCCCGGTTCCCGGCCGACGACCGCGTCGCAGACCTCGACCAGGCGCTCGCGGCGATCCCACGGCAGCTAGAACGCGGGGTCGGGACGATCGTGATCAAGCCGTCTCAGTTCATCGACGACCCACGGGAATTCGGGCGCTGGTGCCGGGACGTCATTGCGCGGGTCGCGCAACTGGGCGCCACTGCGACGTCGTAGTCCGTCGCCGCGCTAACAGCAGGCACGCGCTGCTACGGTGGCACCCCGTGCTTCGGGAACGAGGCACACGACTTCGGCGAGACCGATGTCCACCTTCTCCACAGCCCCGCAGGGCACCGCATGACCAGGGCCTCATGGTGCGCAGTTCCGACAACGCCCCATCGGTCCAACCGCCGGACGGTAGCTGCCGTGGATCACCGGCCGCGCCGCGCCGAGCCGATGAACAACTCGCCGGCTATGCCGCAGGAGCTCGCGTCTCAACTGGCGGGTCCGTGCGCGTCGGCTGGCTGCTTGACGAGTCGACCCTGCGGTGCGCGCGGTGAGCGGTCCGGTACGGCTCGGAACGCGGTGGCAGCGACTACGGGCGCGACACGGTCTTCAGCGCCAGGTCGACGAGCTCGCAGCCCGCGCGTCACGACCCGATGTGACCGTGTGGCGCGCGCAGCCGGTCGTCGAGGTTTGCGTCGCGACGCACTACCCGGTCTGGCGCAAGGCGCGCGAGCGCGCCTGGAAGCGGGACGGCAACAGGTACTCGGTCCACAGTTGGCCAGAGCGGATCGCAGAAGGCGAACTGGCAGCTGTGCTGCTGATGCAGTCCCACGGCGGCCATCGGCGGGGGCAACCGGCCGAGATCGCGGTCCCAGGGTTCGCGCACGGCTTTCCCGCCCGCGGGCACGACGTCGAGCATCCGTACGAACCGCTCGCGCTGGCCCTCCTGGTCAGCTGGATCAAGCTCGCGCTCGCTGATGAGCGCCATGCCGGGCTGCTCGCGCCGCCGCTGATCGACCTTGTCGGGCGGGTGCCCAAGCCTCGCGTCCCCCGCGATCTCGGCATCAACTGGCCGCTCGAGGTGAGCGAGCGACACATCCGTCCCCGCCGGTGCTGACGAGCCACGCCCGTCGCGGCCAACAGTGCGCAGCCTGCGACCGGGGCAAGGGTTCCGCTCGCGCCCCGGTGATCGGGTGGACAACCCTCTCCTCAGACGACGCGTCAAGAAGCGAGATGGTCGCGGGTTGTGGGTCGCTCCGGAGAGGGAATCGCCTGACCAGTTCCATCCGCGATTCTGCACGGCCAGCCTACGTTTGTCGCCCGTTTGTCGCCCTCTGGCTGCACGGCGGCCCGCCGTGACTGCTAGTGACTCTCCTATTAGCAGGGCTTTTGTAGTCGGGGAGACAGGATTTGAACCTGCGACCGCCCGGCCCCCAGGCGGGAGCCTGCTGAAAGCGCTCGATCGACGTAGAGGCGTCGGGTCCTGTGCCAGGTACCTGTCGAACGAGATGCCAAGCCACTTCACTGAGCGCTGGAATCGGCCCACCGGCCACCCCGTGTATCGAGAAGCTTGCGACGCACCCTGCCGTCGAGAAGCCCAAGTTTTTCGCACGTGACGCCTTCATGCCGATGCGACGGCACCCGTCGACGCAGACGATTCCGGGGCAGTCGAGGTCCTGGGGGCCAAGAACTGGTCCAAGGCCCTCGAGCTCACCAACGCCACAGAGCCGAAGACCACAGAATGGCTACCCGAGCTCGTCTCGAGTGATCACAGGCCGTATGGCCCGGGCAATATGAGCGCGATCCTGGACGCGCTGGTCACGGAGCTGATCGACGGCGACGAAGTGGCGCTCGCCCAACTCGCTGACCGGCTTGCCCCGCTGCTCGCGGAACGCCTCATCCAGACGACCTCCGTAGACGGCTGGCTTCGCGGTGCTGACCAAATCGCCGCCTACATCGGGAGCCCGCGCAGCCGGGTCTATGCGCTCGCGTCCGCTAGGCGGATTCCCGTGCAACGTGACGGCTCGGCGCTGGTGGCCCGTCGCTCGGAGCTTGACTCCTGGCTGCTGTGCGGCGGCGGGAAGCGGCCGTGAGGCAGGCCCAACCGGTCA
>Ga0335076_10002488_pt1 | contig 18348 bp, 14 predicted proteins | sample Lox_Sample_25_FD_206717 | JGI IMG/M metagenome (GOLD analysis project Ga0335076, IMG submission 206717) | Soil microbial communities from Loxahatchee National Wildlife Refuge, Florida, United States - Lox_Sample_2.5 | ecosystem: Environmental > Terrestrial > Soil > Wetlands | place: USA... | reverse complement strand
CACGCGGCATCACCGTGATCGAGGACGCCGCCTGCGCGGCTGGTGCCCGGTACCGGGGCAGGCCGGTCGGGGCGGGCAGCTACCTGGCCGCCTTTTCCTTCCACCCGCGCAAGCTGCTCACCACCGGCGAGGGCGGCATGCTGGTCACCCACGACGCCGAGGTGGCGGCCCGGCTGCGCCGGCTGCGCGAGCACGGTATGAACGTCAGCGCCGCCGACCGGCACAAGAGCAGCCAGCCGGTACTCGAGAGCTACCTGGAAGTCGGGTTCAACTACCGGATGACCGACGTCCAGGCCGCCATCGGGCTGGTTCAGCTGGGCAAGCTGCCCACGCTCGTGCGCCGGCGCCGGGTGCTGGCCGAGCGCTACACCGAACTCCTGGCCGGCCTGCCCGGTGTGGTGACGGCGGCCGACCCGGACTACGGGCAGACGAACTATCAGAGCTACTGGGTCGCCCTGCCCGATGACTTCCCGGTGAGCCGCGACGAACTGCTGCGCTTGCTGGCCGACGAGGGCATCTCCGCCCGGCGGGGCATCATGGCGGCCCATCTCGAGCCGGCCTACGCGGACGTGCCGGCCCGGCCGCTGCCGGTCACCGAGCAGCGCAGCCGGAATTCGGTTGTCCTGCCGCTGTTCCACGAGCTGACCGAAGAAGATCAGCACCGGATCGTGTCCGTTCTCCGCACTGCCGCGCAGCGCCGCCCGGCCCGAGTGTGACCACGTGTCCGGTGCCCGTGCTCCCGCCCCGCGCTTCCCGGGCGCGCTACCCCGGGAAGCTGGGCTGCACGGAATACAGCTGCCCGTCCCGCTCCTGGTACGTCTCTCCAGTTTGCGGGCAGGTGAGCACGCCGCCGGCGGCGGGTTCCAGCGGGACGCCCGCCCGACCGACCCAGCCGATCCGGCGGCCCGGCACCCCGACGACGAGCGCGAAGTCGGGTACATCCGTGGTCACCACGGCGCCGGCGGCGACGAGTGCCCAGCGGCCCACCACCACACCGGGCAGCACCACCACCCGGGCGCCCAGCGAGGCGCCTTCCAGCACCCGCACGCCCTGCGCGGTCCAGTCGGCCGGCCGCTTCAGCTTTCCGGCGACGTCGGTCGACCGCGGGTACATGTCATTGGTCAGCACGGCGGCCGGCCCGATGAACACCCCGTCACCAAGCTCGGCCGGCTCATAGACCAGCGCGTAATTCTGCACCTTGACGTTATCGCCGATGGTAACCGCGGGGCCGATGTACGCACCCCGGCCGATAATGCACCCGGCCCCGAGGCGGGCATCTTCGCGGATCTGCGCCAGATGCCAGACCACGGTCCCGGGACCCAGCACCGCCCCGTCGTCGACATCCGCCGAGGGCTGGACCTTCGCCGCGTCCACCTGGTGCGTCTCCCCTCGTGCACCGGCCCAGCGCGCCACCACCGGCCGGCTCGCTGGCCCTGAACTGAACGTACTTCGCCAAGATGGGTGCTAACGTGACAACCTCGCCCGGGCCCGGCCTGGCTGCGCTGCCGATCGGGCGGGCCGCGAAGCGGACAGCCGATACGCCTGGCCAGTATGTCGCGCCAGCTCGTACCGCGTTGGCTGTTGTACCAGAAACTGGCGGAATTAGGACTACGCGTGCGATTCGACCGGTGACTGCTGCGCACCTTCCGGCTGGCCGCAGTGTCTGACGACCTGCGCCACGCCGACCTCAACGGCTCTGCGCCGCCCTCAGCGGCGGCCGGCCCGGACGGGCTGGCCGCCGCCGGGCTGCACCAGGGCAGCGGCGGGCTGACCCGGATCCCGTCCTGGATCCGCTGGATCTTCATGGATGCGGTGTCCGCACGGTTCGGCACCATGGCCCTGGCCCTGGTGCTGGCCCGCCTGATGACACCGGCCGAGTTCGGCGCGTTCGCGGTCGTGGTCATCGTCCTGCTCGCCGCGCACAGCATCGGTCAGCTGGGCGTTGGCGGGGCCATCATCAGCTGGCCGTCCTCTCCCGCGGACATCGTGCCGACGGTGATGACGATCTCCTTCAGCACGAGTCTCATCCTGTACGCGGGCTGCTATCTGGGTGCCCCGGCCATTGCCGCCGCGATGGGCGTCCCTGGCACGGTGACCACCATCCGGCTGGTCGCGCTCACCGTGGTGATTAGCGGCGCGGTCGCTGCCCCACGGGCCATGGTCGAGCGCCGCGCCCCACGGCGCAGGCTGATGATCGACCAGATCGACAACTGGGCCGGCGTGGTGATCACCCTCGTCGCGTTCCACTACGGGCAGGGCCTGCTGAGCCTGGCCTGGGGCCGGCTGGCAGGCAGCCTGATCTCGGCCACCATCTTCGTCGTGCTGTCGCCGCGCTCGCTGCGCCCCGGCTTCCGGCGGGACCGCGTCACCGCCCTGTTCGGCATTGGGCTGCCGTTCACCGCGTCGGCCGTCCTGGTGTTCGCCATCACGAACAGCGACCAGATCGTGGTGGGCCACATCCTGCACGCACGCAGCCTGGGCTTTTTCGTACTGGCCTATTGCCTGGCCAGCTGGCCGGTCACCGTGCTGTCGCAGCAGATCCGCGACTTCGCGCCGGCCGCGTTCGCCCGGCTGCGGCGCGGCCCGCAGGTGGTCGGCTCGGCGTTCATGTCCTCGGCGAACCTGCTCGCCTGCCTGACCCTGCCACCGTGCGCGCTGATCTGCGTGGCCGCCGGGCCATTGATCCATGTGCTGTACGGACCCGGCTGGGCCCCGGCCGCGCACGTGCTGACCTGGCTGGCCCCGCTGGCCGAACTCCGCGTCCTCTACGCCCTCGCGAACGACTACTTCGCAGTGCTGGCTCCGTCCCGGCGGGCGCTGACCTTCCAGCTGCTCTGGCTCACCACGCTGGTACCACCCATGATCGTGGCGCTGAAGTGGCACGGCATGGTCGGGCTGGCCGTGGTGCAGATCCTGATCGCGCTGCTCTTCCTGCTGCCCTGGTATCTGACCGAACTGAAACCGGTGGCCATCTGGCCGCGGATGCCCACCGCCCGGCTTGGCCTGTCCACCGCGGCGGGCGTGGCGGTCGGCCTGATCGCCTACGGCGTCGGCCGGCTGACCCACGACGACGTGCTCACGCTCGCCATAGGTGGCGCGGTCACCCTGGCGTTCATGGGACTGCTGGTCTTCCGGCTGCGCACCGTGCTGGCCGCGGTGCACGGGGTGGCCGCAGGCGCCATGGCGCGTGGCCGGGTGGCCGACACGATCGGGCCCGCGCTGGAATTCGTCTTCGAGCCCGCCATGTACCCGGTCACCTTGTCCCCGGGGCAGCAGCGGACGCTCCGTCCGGTGCCGGATGGCGCCGCCGACGACCTCGGCCAGAAGGTCCGGTCCGGAGCGCGCTGGAGCATGCTCAACACCGTCGTCATCCGGATCAGCAACTTCGCGGTTGGCGTCATCCTGGCGCGGACCGTGTTCGGCCCGACCGTGTTCGGCCTGTACGCCGTCTCCCAGGTCGTAATCACCATCCTGCTCAGCGCGAACGAGCTCGGCATCGACGCCGCGATCGTCCGCTGGGACGGGGATGTGCGGGTCTTTGTGCGGACCGTATGCACCCTGTCGGTGACGTCCAGTTGCGTCATCTATGCCGGCCTGTTCGCCTGCGCGCCGGCCATCGCCCGGCTGCTTGGCTCGCCGGATGCCACCGCCATGCTCCGGGTGCTGTGTGTCTGCGTCATCATCGACGGATTCGCCTGCGTCCCGCTGGCCCTGCTGATGCGCAACTTCGCGCAAGGCCGCCGCATGATCGTCGACCTGCTCAACTTCGTGGTCAGCTCGACCGTAACGGTCTGGCTGGCCTTCTCCGGCGGCGGCGCGATCAGCTTTGCCTGGGGCTCGGTGGCTGGCTGCCTGGCCGCCCTCATCGCCGCCACCGTGCTGGCGCCGTTCGTGGTGCTGCCCGGCTGGAATACGGCCCAGGCCCGCCAGCTCCTCGGCTTCGGGCTGCCGCTGGCCGGAGCGAGTCTGCTGACGCTCGGCGTCATGAACGTGGACTCGGCCATCGTCGGCGCCACTCTGGGCCCGGCCATGCTCGGGCTGTACCAGCTCGCGTTCAACATTTCCAGCTGGCCGGTCAACAGCATCTCCCAGGCTGTGCAGCGGGTCTCTTTCGCCGGCTTCTCCCGTGTCGCTGACTCCGCCAAGCGCCTTACCGAGACGTTCGCCCGGTCTTTCACTCTGCTCATGACCCTGACCGTGCCGCCCTGCGTACTGCTGGCTACCCTGGCCCAACCGCTGATCAGGAGCCTGTACGGCCCGCGCTGGACTCCGGCGGCGCACGCCCTGACCCTGCTGGCCATCCTGGGCCTGATGCGGGTCGCTTACACGCTGATGTACGACTGCATGGCCGCATCGGGACGGCGGCAGGCGCTGATGGGCGTGCAGGCGCTATGGATGGCCGCGCTCATTCCAGCCCTGCTGCTCGGTGCGCATTTGCGCGGCATCACCGGGGTCGCCGGTGCGCACGTCATTGTCGCCGCCGGGCTGGTCGGCCCGGTATTCCTGTGGTCGTTCTCCCACGCCGGGCTGCGGCTACGCTCCCTCGCCGTGGCCTGCCTGCTCCCGTTCAGCGGCGGCCTGCTGATGGCCGCGGTCTCGCTGGTTGTCATCCACCTGACCGGCCCGGGCTGGCTCGGCCTGTTCGCCGCCGGGGCGGCCGGCCTGGCCGTATACCTGCCCTTCGTCTATCCGCTGCGCCATCTGATGCGCCCCCGCCGGGCAGCGGCGGAAGAGAGCCCGGCACCGGCGGCCCAAACCACGGCCCGCGCGGCCAGTGAGCCGGGCGCGGTCCGCAGGGCGCCCGCGGACCAGGCAGGCCAGCACCGGTACCGGAACGTAGGGCAGCAACGTGATTCAGCGTGACACAGCACCGGGCCCGGCCCTGGCAGAACTCCGCGGTCCCGGAACCCCCGGCCGGAGCCGGGAATACTGGCAGGTAGCCCGAATCATGATGTGCTTTTCGGTAAAATTCAGTGCTAGCTGTCCCCGCCCATCGCATCTCAGGAGTCATGTGTGAAGGTCCTGGTTTACCCGCACACGATGGAAATTGGCGGCTGCCAGCTCAATGCCGTGGAAACGGCGGGAGCGCTCCTGGGGCGCGGCCATAACGTCAGTGTGATCAGTCAGCCCGGCCCGCTGGTCGAACTGGTCCATCAGCTCGGGGTCGAGCACATCCCACTGGACCCGAAGACCGGGCGCCGGCCCTCGCCACGCGCCGCGAACCAGCTCATCCAATTGGTGCGAGAGCGGAAATTTGACATCGTTCACGGGTACGAATGGCCGCCGGGATTGGAAGCATTCGCCGGGCCAGGATTGCGACTCGGTCACCGGGTTGTGTGCACGGTGTATTCGATGGCGGTAGCCCCTTTCCTGCCGCACACCATGCCGCTGATCGTGAGTACGGACAACATCCGGCACCGGGCCGAGGCAGCGGGCTACGAGAACGTGACGCTGCTCGAACCGCCCGTTGATGTTCATGCGAACTCACCGGGCTATGATCCCGGCTCGTTCCGTCAGGATGTGGGCCTCGATCCCGAGGTCCCTCTGCTCGCGACGGTCACCCGGCTGGCCCCGGAACTGAAGCTGGAGGGTCTGCTCGCGGCCTGTGCGGCAGTTGGCGAAGTGGCCGCTTCCGGTGTTCCGGTGCAGTTGGTGATCGTCGGTGATGGGTCGGCCCGGGCAGAGGTCGAGAAGGCGGCCGCGGCCGCGAATGCCCGCGCGGACCGCGGGGTGGTGGTCCTGACCGGAGCCATGCAGGATCCGCGGCCTGCCTATGCCGCGGCCGACCTGGTCATCGGAATGGGCTCGTCGGCCGAGCGCGCGCTGGCCTTCGCCAAGCCGCTGATCGTGCAGGGCGAATACGGCTTCTGGAAATTGTTCACCGCGGATACCATGCCGATTTTCCTGCGGCAGGGGTTCTACGGCATCGGGGACGACGCGGGTGACGGAGCCGCTGGTGCGCGGCACCTGAAAGAGATACTGCTGGGACTGCTCGGCGAGCCCGCGACCTGGCCCGCACTCGGTGAATTTGGCCGGACCGTCGCGGTCGACCGGTTCAGCCTGGAGCACAACGCGACGGTCCACGAAAAGCTTTACCAGTCGATATGTGAAGCGCCCCGGCCGGCCGCCAGCCGGCTGGCCCGCGATGTGGTTCGCGGGAGCGCCAGCCTGGCCAGGTACAAGGTGCACCGGAAATATCAGCGCTGGCGCGGGACGGCACCCGTCGACGATTTCAACTCGGTCACCACGATCATCCGTCAGGAGGCCCGCGGTGCAGCCGATACCGCTCGTTGACCTGGGCACACAGCATGCGGTCGTCGCGGCGGAGGTCGCCGACGGCTGGCAGGAAGTGCTCAGCCGGACCGCGTTCATCGGCGGCCCGCAGGTCGCCGCGTTCGAGCAGGAATACGCCGCGTTCACCGGGGTCCAGCACTGCATCGGCGTGGCGAATGGAACCGACGCGATCGAGATCGCGCTGCGCGGGCTGGGGATCGGGGCGGGCGACGAGTGCATCCTGCCCGCCAACACGTTCATCGCCACCGCCGAGGCGGTGCGCCGGGCCGGGGCCAAACCGGTCCTGGTCGACTGCGCTGATGACGACAGCTACCTGATCGACGTCGATGCCGTGGCCGCCGCGGTGACGCCGCGCACCCGGGCCATCATCCCGGTCCACCTCTACGGGCAGGCGGCGCCGGTGGAGCGACTGCTGCCGCTGGCCGAGCGGATCGGCGGCTGGGTGGTGGAAGACGCGGCCCAGTCCCAGGGGGCCAGCCGCCACGGCATACCGGCCGGCGCCCTGGCCCACGCCGCCGCCACCAGCTTCTACCCGGGCAAGAACCTCGGCGCGTACGGCGATGCCGGTGCGGTGCTCACCAATTCCGCGGAGTGGGCGGCGCAGATGCGGATGATCGCGAACCACGGGTCGCCGCGCAAGTACGAGCATGAGGTGTTCGGCTTCAACAGCCGGCTGGACACGTTGCAGGCCGTGGTGCTGTCGGCCAAGCTGCGCCGGCTGGACGGCTGGAACGCGGCCAGGCGGGCGGCCGCGGATCACTACCATCAGCTGCTGGCCGGGCTGGACGAGGTGATCTGCCCGCGGACGCTGGACGGCAACGAACACGTTTGGCACCTGTACGTGGTGCGCGTGCCAGACCGCGACCGGGTACTCAAGGAACTGCAGGCGGCTGGGATCGGCGCGGGCATCCACTACCCGGCGCCCATTCACCTGACGGAGGCTTTCGCCGGCCTGGACTACTCGGCCGGTGCCTTCCCGGTCGCCGAGCGGACGGCCGGGGAACTGCTCAGCCTGCCCCTGTTCCCGGAGATAACACCAGGACAGCAGCAGCGCGTGGTGACTGCGCTGCAGAGCGCGCTGAGCTAACCAGGCACAAGGGGGGTACACCGTGACGGCGCACCGGCGAGCCAGTGGGCGGAGCCGCGTTATCATCCTGTCCGTGGTGGCCGGGCTCGTGATCGTGGCGGCCGGCACCGCGCTGGCCGCGACACTGATCACGCGCCCCGGCCACCGGCACCCGGCGGCCAGCGGCCGGGCGCCATCCCCGGGCCAGACGGTGTCGCAGCCCCCGTCCGCCATCGCACCGGCACAGCCGACGAGCAAGAAGGTCGCTCGGTGCACCGGCCAATCGTCTCTCTGCGGCGCCTACCCGGACGCGACCAATACCGGGGTCCCGGCAGGGATGAAACTGCTCGCCGTTCCCGGCCAGGTCTCCAAGGGACCGGGCTGGTACTACGATCCGCGTGGCTGGGTCGAGGTGGATGGGGACGGCGCAGTCCTGGAAGGTCTGTCCATTCCCTACAACGTGGACGTGACCGGATCAGACGTCACCATCAAAGACGACGCGATCAGGGTGACCGGGAACTCCTTCGGCGTCAGCCTCCGGCATACCCACGATGTGACCATCGAAGACTCAGATATATACGGCGGGAACACCGGCTCCGAGCGGCTGATGGAAGGCATCAAAGATATTTTCGGGAACTGCTCTGGCACACGGGTCCTGGGCAACAACATCTGGTATACCGACACCGGCATCCAGATATACGGCGGCCTGATCCAGAACAACTACATCCACGACATGGGCTACATTAGCGGTGACCATATCAATGGAATCACCTCGAACGGCAGCACAACGCCGCTGACAATAAAGCACAACACCATTCTCGTGGACCGGAGCCAAACTGATGCCATCGGGCTGTTCGAGGACTTCGGTGTGGAAGCCAACGTGCTCATCATCGACAACCTGCTGGCTGGCGGCGGATACACGATCTATGGCGGGCAGAACCCTGGCGGCCCGGCCAGCTACAACATCCGCATCATCAACAACCTGATCAGCCGGGCGTATTATGCACAGGGCGGTTATTTTGGGCCGGCCACCGCCTTCAACCCGGGCGGCTCGGGCAATGTTTGGTCTGGCAACGTATGGTTCGGCGGTGCAGGGGCGATCTCCGCACCCAGTAACAACTAGCTGATCTGGTAGGACCGGGCGAACTAATACCACTCTTCCCAGTTGTCGTAGGCGCCGGCCAACGCAGCACGGAACAGCATTGGCTTGTCGATCCGGGTGATGAATGTGCGCGGGATGGTGCCGGACGGCCGGGTATTGACGGACTGCGCGTAGACGGCTCGGTAGCCGGCCTCGGCCGCCGCCTGGCCCGCGGCATCGGTCCAGTTGGCGGACTGGCCGAGCGGAATGGCGAACTCGTCCGTCACGATGCCGAGCATCCGGTGCATCCGCTCGCGGGACTCCTCGAGCTCACGGCGGGCCTCGGCCGGATCAAGCTGGCCGAAGTCAGGATGAGTGACCGAGTGGCTGGCCAGGGTCAGCCCGCCTTCACCCAGTGCGTTCACCCCGGGCCAGTCCAGTACCAGACCCTCGAGACCCGGCGGCGCGTGATCCGCCCAGCCGGTCACCACGAATGCGGTAGCGGGGACCCCATGATGGCGCAGCACCGGCATGGCGTTGCTGAGCACGCTGGTCAGGCCATCGTCGAAGGTCAGCGCGAGTTGCTGCTTGTCCGGCTCAGCCAGCACCTCGGCCGGCGTGGCGAAGCTCCAGCCTTCGTCTATCGCCACTTGCAGATGCCGCTCGAAGTCGTGCGGGCGGACATCGTTTACCCCCCACTTGGGCGTGCCGACGGAATGATAGGCGAGGATCCGCCCACGCTTGGCCGCGCCGCGTCCCGGCGAGATTCCAGTGCGTACCGCCAGGAAGGATCTCTCGGCACACATCCGTGCCCGGACCGTACCGCGATAGGCCAGCCGGTCCGGCCGGTACCCGCTCAGCACATGACGCACCGATTCCATCCGCATACCGCAGTCCAATCTCCCCCGGCCGACGGCCGATCCGGTCAGCCCGCTGAGGCGGTTCGCCGCTAGCTCGCGCGCAGGCGGCCCAGCCAGTGCCCGCCGCGCCGCATCACCTTGCTCGCCTGGCCCGCGAGATACTGGCTGCGCTTCGGGCGCCATCCCCGGTAGGGCGTCTCATCCAGGTTCCTGAACCACTCGTCACGGAATGGATGGGTGCTCTCGTAGTGCCACGGCTTGACGGACGTGGTGAAGTGCACGATCCACGGATCCTTCAGCAAGCCACGCAGCTCATCTTCGCTGTAGGGCAGTGTGGCCTGGAAGCGCTCCTCAAAATTCTCCGTCTGCTGGTTCCAGCGGGGATCAATATGGCCGATCCGCCCAGGCAGGACGGCGTTGATGGACTCCTGATCATGCAGGAACCGGTGCCGGCCGTCAGTGAGATAGGCGATGGCCGCGGCGGTGAAATCTTCCTCCCGCCAGACCGGCAGATTCAGCAGCAGCACGCCAGAATTGAAATTGACCTCATCGGCTGCACGCCCATAACGTACCCAGAAGGGGACGCCGTAGACAGACGAGACAAAGGGCGAGCCCGCGTCGGCTACCCCCATCGCGGCGAAGTCGCCGATGGGGGTATCGAAGAGATCGCCCACACACCGCCGGACGATAAGGTCACAGTCGAGATAAAGAACCTTCTCCGTGTCCGGTGGCAGTACCTTGGGGATGAATAGCCGCCCATACGCCGCGCGCGAGATGTGCTTGATGTCCGCTGGCAGGTTCGAAGTCTTTTCCGCGAGTGACGAAATCCACCGGAAGTTCACCCGGTCATGCTGCGCGACGGACTCGATCCTTGACCGATTCGCCGGGGTTATCCCCATATCGCAGACATACAGGTCCAGCGTCCGCTCAGGGCTCAGCTGGGAAACGATCGACCGTATGGTCACAGCCAGGGGTCGGCTAAATCGATCATCGGCGTTGAGAACCACCGTAACTCGCGCATCAGCCATGCAGGGCATTATGCCATGTCAAAGTAGGCGATACGTTGTTGTTCCAGGCACCGGTAGCGGGGCGCCTGCCTACTTCATGGCGGCCATGCTTTGACTAGCCCGACGCCGCAAGCATCTCGGAATGAATTTCTTCCAGCCTGCTTACCTTGCTGTCCCACAAGGCGATCTGACCGGCGCGGTGACGGGCGCCAGCGCCGAGTGCGTGACGCAGCGACCGGTCCTGGACCAGCCGGGAGATCGCGTCGGCCAGATCGCCCGCGTACTGGCCCGGCTCGACCGGATGCAGCCTGATCCCGGATGACTCGTCGACCATGTGCGCGGGACCGCCCCGGTCGCTGACGATCAGCGGCAGGCCGTGGCTCATCGCCTCGAAGACCACGCCACCGCCGGGCTCACGGTAACTGGGGAAGACGAAAATGTCGGCCGCCCGATAGAAGCTGTCCACCTGGTCGCGAGGCAGGCGGCCGTGGAATCGCACCTGGTCCGCGAGCCCGAGATCGGCGGCCAGCCTCTCGCAGGCGGTGCGGTCGAAGCCGTCACCGACGATGTCCAGGGTAATCGGCAGGTCGCGGGCCAGGCCAACCGCGCTGATCGCGTCCCGGGCCCCTTTGGTCCGGATCAGCCGGCCGACGAACAGCAGCCGCACGGTCCCGTCCGGCCGGGCCGCCCGGTCGATCGGGGGCGGGAGTTCCTCGATGCCGACGTCACTCATCACCTCGAACCGCTGCAGCGGAACGCTGCCCAGCAGATCGGCCACGTACGGTGCGATGCCGAGCACGCAGCCGGCCCGCTGATAGGTCTGGCGCAGCAGCCGATCATGCTGGATGCGGACACTGTCGAAGCGGCGCAGCCCCACATACCAGGGGGAGGTGTCCTCACCGGCGTCGAACGCGGGGAGCGAAGGCAGACTGCCCCCGACCGGCCCAAGGGAGTAGGGGATGCCCAGCCCAGCGGCTGGCGAAGGGTAGCGCAACGCTAGCGGGACCGGCTGATGTGCCACGTCGAAATGCTCGCCCCGGGCCTGGGCCTGCCGGATCCACCGCCGCGCCTTGAGGTAGAAGGGCACATAGCCGGGCTTCATCATGCTGTTCAGCCGCTCGGCCCGGCCGAGCCCCCGGGGCTCGGCCCATTCCACCACCCGCACGCCGCTGAGCTGGCGCGCCGCGGGGGTCCGCCCGCGCTTGTGGTAGGTCAGCACGGTGACCTCATACCGACCGGCCAGACGGCTGGCCCACTGGTAGGCGTACCACGCCTCGCCCACGTCTTCCCCGTCACAGGCTGGGGCGATAAGCAACAGTTTGAGCACCACGCAACCGTACCCGGTGCAGTCGGCCCTGAGCAGGCCCTTCCCCGGTTTGCAGCTGCGTCTTATGCCGCCACGATGAGCCTGGAATCGAACACTACGGCGCGCAAGCTGGCCAAGGCTGTCGGGCGCGCCGGCTGGATGAGCCTGGCCTTCGAACTTGGTAACAGCCAGACCCTTTTCCGCGATTTCTGGTCGCTGCTGACTCCGCTGGGACACGCCCCGTACCGCATGGTCCCCGGCGGACGGACGCTCAAGATCTCGCACTACGACGAAACCCCTTGAATTCTTCCGCGGGCCACGAATTACCTGGCGGTACTGGGCCGATCCCAGCGGCTCAGCCAGCGCCAGCCGGTGCCCAGTGCGGGCCGGGCCGGTCCCTCGCGTTCGCCCCAAGTTGGGCCGCCTGGCGGGATTCGCCACGGTAAAGTGCCGCTGGCGCGTTGCCAAGCTCACCTTCGCGGTGCGGTCCGGACACCACGGCCGGCGCCGCGTATAACAGGCCAGGGACAGATGACTGATACAGCAAGCCGGCACCAGGGGACAGCCGCCGCCCGATCGGCCCTGACACCCGGGCTGCCTCATCTGGTGTGGATCGCTCCAACGTCGTGGCACGGCGTCATCGGCACGGACCGGCCGATGGCCGAGCAGATGACCCGGTACGCCAACGTGCTGTGGGTGGAGCCGCAGAGCTCGGTGGCCACCTCCGCCCGGCGGCACGGCAAGCTCCGCGACGGCATCGCGCCCGCGCTGTCACCGATGGCCGACCGGCTCACCTGCCTGTCGCCGGTGGCGCTGCCCGGTCTCACCCGCCCGGGAGTGCGGCAGACCACTTCCCCGCTGCTGCGGGCCCAGATCCGCTGGGCGCTGCGCCGGCTGGACATCCGCCCGTCGGCTGTCGTCTGCGGCTACCTGGCCGACGTGCTGGGCCGCTGGGACGGGGCGGTCAACGTGCTCTTCTGCTCCGACGACTGGGTGGCTGGTGCGCAGCTGATGGGCATGTCCGCGACGTGGCTGGTGGCCCAGGAGCGCGCGGCGCTGAACCGGGCCGATGTGGTAGCCGCGGTGTCCACCGGGCTGGCCAGTCACTGGGCGGCGCTGGGCGCCAAGACCGTGGTCATCCCCAACGGCTGTCCCAGCGTCACCGAACCAGCCCAGCCCGCGCCGTCCGCGGCCGGCCTGCCCGGCCCCGTCGTCGGGCTGGTCGGGCAGTTGTCCGAACGGATCGACATGGGCATCCTGACCGCCCTCAGCGACGCCGGCTATTCCCTGCTCATCGTCGGCCCACACGATTCGCGCTGGGAGCCGGAGCGGTTCGCGAGCCTGATCGCCCGGCCGAACGTGCGGTACATCGGCCGCGTCCCGGCCGAGGAGGTGCCCAGCTACCTCGCGGCCATGGACATCGGCATCACGCCGTACACCAACAGCCCGTTCAACCAGGCCAGCTTCCCGATGAAGACGCTCGAGTACTTCAGCGGTGGCCTGCCCGTGGTCGCGACCGACCTGCCAGGTTCCCGGTGGATCCAGGCTGACCTGGCCGGTAGCGACCCGGCCCCGGACGAGATCATGGCGCTGGTGAGCAGTCCGGCCGACATGGTCAGCGCGGTGTCGCGCATGGTCGGCGCGCCGGGTGGGGCTGGGCCCGCCCCGGGCCAGCGCGACCCAAAGCGCAGCGCCCGGTGCCAGGCGTTCGCCACCCGGCATTCCTGGGCCACCCGCGCGGACACCCTGGCCGCCACGATCGGCCTCAGCCCAGCGCCGGCGTCATGACCGCCGACGCCCGGTCTGACCGGCTCGGGCGCCCTATGATCACGAACGTGTCGCCCGAGCTGAACGTGGTCATCGTCACCTATAACAGCGCCCCGCTGATCGGTGATCTGCTCGACTCGCTGCCTGCGGCGCTGGATGGGCTGACCGCGGACGTGGTCGTGGTCGATAACGGCTCAACCGACGGGACCGCAGATCTCGTGGCCGCCCGCGGGGATTGCCGCGTCGTGCGGTCAGCCAACGTCGGCTACGCCGGCGGCATCAACAAGGGGGTACGGGAGGCCACCCGGGCCGAGGCCATCCTGGTTCTCAACCCCGACGTCCGGCTCCGTCCCGGCTCGGTGCCCCCGCTGCTGGCGGCGCTGCGCCAGCCGGGCACCGGGATCGTGGCCCCCCAGTTGCGGTCCCCGGACGGCACCCTGGAACGCTCGCTGCGGCGTACCCCCTCGCTGCTGCGGGCAGCCGGGCTGGAATGGACCGGCGCCGCCGCCCTCGGCGAGCGGGTGAGCCAGGCCGCGGAGTACACCTACCCGCACCCGGTGGACTGGGCGACCGGAGCCGTCCTGCTGATGTCCCGTAAGTGCTTCGATGCGCTCGGCGGCTGGGATGAGTCCTTCTTCCTGTACTCCGAGGAGACCGACCTGTCGCTCCGGGCTCGCGACATCGGGTGGCTCACCCGCTACGAGCCGGCGTCGGTAGCCGTGCACATCGGCGGCGGATCGGGCCGCAATGACCGGACGCACGTCATGCAGATCGTCAACCGGGTCCGGCTGTACCGGCGGCGCAACAGCGCGCCCACCGCCTGGTGCTACTACTGGCTCAACGTCGTCAGCGAGTTCTCCTGGCTGATCCGCGGCCAACCGCAGTCCCGGGCCGCGATCCTGGCCCTGCTCCGGCCCTCGCTGCGGCCGGCCGAGATGGGCTGCTCGGACCACCGCCTTCCGGAGTAGTATCCGGTCATTTGACCTGGACGGAACCGGCTTACCAAGTATCCTGGATCCGGACATTGTCAGGATTGACGACCCGCCCGGGTGCGGGGAGGCAGGCACCGGGGGGTCGTAGCTGGCCTTACCCGCTGTGGCCACCGAGAGGGGAGCTCTGTGACCGCGCAGGTAATGGACCTTCAGGCTGAGGAGACGAGCCGGAAGCGCAGCACCGACGCGGTGACGCTGCTCACCGTCTACCTATTCCTGCTCATGGCGATTCCGTCACCGCTGGAGTTCGCCCCGCTGGGCGGCGCCGGCGGCCTGGACACCATATTCGGCGTGGTTCTCTTCGTGGGTTACCTGGTCACGCTCGTCGTACCGCCGCTGGCCCTGGACCGGGGCCGGCAGCCAATCCGGGTGGCCGCCGTCATATTTGGCTGCGCCGTCATAGCCGCCTACATATCCGCGAACCGCCGCACGCTGCCCTCACTGGAGCAGAATGGTGCCGACCGCGGCGTCATTCTGCTCCTGGGCTGGCTCGGCATCATGCTGGTGGCCGCCGATGGTATCCCCAGCATGGAGCGGCTGAAGACCTTTCTCCGCCGGATCATTTTGGGCGCCACGGCCCTTTCGGTTCTGGCCATCATCCAGTTCTTCACCGGGCTGAACCTCTCGAACTACATCAAGATCCCAGGGCTCACCACCACGGTCGCCTTCACCGACCTGCTCACCCGGAACAACCTGAACCGGCCCTCGGCCACCGCGACCGACCCGATCGAACTGGCCTGTGTACTGGCGATATGCCTGCCTATAGCACTGCACTGGGCCCGATTCGCGCCGCCTGGCCAGGCCAAGCGGCGCTGGCTCCAGGTGGCACTCATCGGGATCGCGCTGCCGATGACGATCTCCCGGACCGGAATTATCGCGCTTGTCGTCATCGCTCTGGTGCTGCTGCCCGTGTGGCCGACGAAGGAGCGGCGCATCGCTTACGGGGTCATCGCGGTCGGCGTTGTTGGCATGTATGCCACCATCCCTGGCCTGCTCGGCGAGTTCCGTTCCCTCTTCGGGGAGGTCGGCACCGACACCAGCAGCCTATCGCGCACCGATGCATTCTCCTCGGCCGTGCCATTCGTGTCTCAGCATCCATGGTTCGGCCGGGGCTTTGGCACATTCCTGCCCGCTACTTATTTCTTCACTGACGACCAGTATCTCTTGTCGCTCATCGAAATTGGGTTCATCGGCCTGCTGACTCTGATCGGCCTTTTCGTGACGGGCTGGATGTGCGCACGGAACGCGCGCCGCCTGTCCACCGATCCAGAGACCCGCCACCTGGCGCAGTGCCTGGCGGCCACCGTGGCCGTTCCCGCGGTGGCGTGGGCGACGTTCGACGCGACGTCTTTCCCGATGGCCGCCAGCCTGACCTTCTTGATGCTGGGCTGCGTTGGCGCGCTCTGGCGGCTGGTGCGGGTGCCGAGCCCCGATATCAGTGACACCGCCCCGATCCCGGTGATCCGGGACCCGATCGCCACCCGCTGATCCGGCGCCGGCCGCCAGCCGGCCACGCCCCGGGCACCGGGACACTGGGCACCCGCGACACTGGGCACCCGGGACACTGGCCCGCCCTAACCAGCCGTTCCCAACGTCCCTGACCAGCCTGTTCCCACCGTGCCCGCGACCGGCGCATACCGGCTACGCACCACCCCCGACGACCGCCCTACGGTGCTGGCGATCCATAGTGCGGCGCCGGCCATCGGCCGGGCAGGCCGGGACTGGGCGGAAATGCCAGCGGGTCAGGTAGCTGAGCTTGCGCCCTGCTACCTGACCCGGAGCTATCTGACCGGAGCTACCTGACCCGGAGCGAATGCCGGTTCAGCCCCGGATGTGACCGAGGCCCGCCGACGATTTCTGTCAGTCCCAGTTGGGGCCGTACTGGGGTGCCTTGAGCCCACTAGCAGGCCCGCCCTGCGCCCGGTAGCCAACCGGCTGCGACTCGCGCACCGGCCCGGACTGATGTGGCCCACCCGCTGGCTGCTGCGGCCTGGCCACCGGTTGCTGCGGCATGGCCGATGGCTCGCGCGTCGCGGGCGAGGCGTCCTCCGCCGTGTGCGTGGCCCACTGCTCTCGGGCGCTGGTGACGAAATCCGGCGTGGCCCGCCGGCCCCCACGGCGGCTGCGGCGGCGGTTGATCTCAGCGTCCACGACCTGCGGGATCGCGTAGGTGAGGATCAGCCCCAAGCCCAGGACGAGCACCACGAGACGGGCCTTCTTGCTGACCAGCAGGTGTGCCGACGGGTCCCGCGAAGCGACCATGCTGGTAATCCGGTCAGTGGGCTTGAGGTAGGCCTGCAGCGCGGTCAGCTTGGCCTGGGTCGCGGCGGTCACGCCCTGCAGGGTGCTCTCGACCGCGCTCTGGTTACTGCCGGTGACGGTGATGTCCAGGATCGGGCCCGTGGTGGCCGGGTCATCGACGATCTCGTAGGACTCGCCGTAGCCCTGGGCGGCCAGGGCCGTGACCGCCTGCGGCGCCATCATCTGCCGCAGCACGATATCGCCGGCGATATTTTCAGACCCACCGAAACTGAGGTAAGGGTTATTGCCGTTAAGGAGTGACGACTGATGCGACGGGATGAGAACCACCATGGACTCAGCCTGGTAGGGGCCCGGCTTCTTGACCCAGATCACGGCCGTCCCCAGCAACGTCAGCAGGAGCAGGGAGGTGGTCAAGATCCACCGCCTGCGCAGCGTGCGCATCGCCGCTACCAAGTCCATTCATCCACTCCCCTGTTGAGGCCGCGCGCCATCCGCACGCTGGCCGACCCGCCCAGCCGGCGCCACACCGTTATCAGAACGCGGCCAAGTCTCCAAGCAAGCCCAAACACAGACTTGACTCCATACTACCTACAAGACCCCCACAGCGCTGCATATTGAGCCACTCAATTGACTAGGCCTTGATCAATTTTAGGGTTTCTATAACTTTCGTCTGACAGATAGCTCCGGTAACGGTCCGCGCACTGTATTGTGCAAGGAGGACCTATGGGGAGTATCGGGGGGTTCGGGTATGCGGGAGGACGGAATGAGGCACCGGTCATGAGCCTGCCGGCGATCTTTGGGCTGCTGCGCCGTCACCTCATCGCCGTCCTGGTGGTGCTCGCTGTCGCGGCGTGCGTGGACTACGAGTTCAAGCACACAACGGCCAGCTACGCGGAGACCTCCACCATGGTGTTTGTCCCGCCGGAGTCCGGGGTCCACCCCAATCCGCTGGAAGCTGTCGGCGGCGCGCTGACCGAGAGTGCAGGCGTTATCGCCGTCCAGGCGATGAGCCCGGCCGAGCAGCAGGAAGTGCAGCGGATGGGTGGGGCGGCCAGTTACGACGTAGAGCTAGTAAATAGCTACAATCTGCAATATCCGGACTTTAGCCTGCCCTACCTGACGATTACCACGACCGCCGCGGACCCATCGACCGCACACAGCACGTACACAATTCTCACCAAGCTGATCACGAATCAGTTCAAAGCTCAGCAGGCAGGCTTGGGCGCGCGAAGTAACAACCGGGAACAGATCGTGGTCGCTGGGGACACTGGCCCGCTGATTCAGCAGGGTTCCCCAAAAAGGGCACTTTTCGGACTGATTCTCCTGACGCTTGTGGCCGTGTTCAGCGTGGCCACATTCTTCGACCGGCACCCGGTCCGGATAAGCCGGCTGTGGGCCAGGGCGGGCGGGCAATCCGTTCCGCTGGGCGGCCGGCCGGCTAGCTCGGCTGACAGCTAAGCCCGGTCCGCCGGCTGACAGCTAAGCCCGGTCGGTCGGCCGCGGGTGCCCAGCCGGGCCGCCGCCGCCGAGCAGGACCGCGGCGATCCGCTGGCCGGCCCGGCCGTCCCACAGGTCCGGGCGGCGCGCGGCCGGCGGTGCGTCCAGCACGTCGAACGCGGTCTTGACGATCCGCTCCGGGTCCCGGCCGACCAGCTGGTTGGTGCCCTCGGTCAGCGTGATCGGGCGTTCGGTGTTGTCCCGCAAGGTCAGGCA
>Ga0335076_10002487_pt1 | contig 18349 bp, 12 predicted proteins | sample Lox_Sample_25_FD_206717 | JGI IMG/M metagenome (GOLD analysis project Ga0335076, IMG submission 206717) | Soil microbial communities from Loxahatchee National Wildlife Refuge, Florida, United States - Lox_Sample_2.5 | ecosystem: Environmental > Terrestrial > Soil > Wetlands | place: USA... | reverse complement strand
GATTCCGATCCACCGGGCCTGCTGTACCAGGGCGTGCCGGCGGAGCTTCCGCAGGACGAGGGCGTCGCCGGCTTGCGGTTGGAGATTTTGCGCCTCGGTACGACAGCGCGCTTGATGCAGGTCGTGGCGCATCCGGATGACGAAGATGGCGGCCTGCTGACGTTAGAGGCGCGCGGGCATGGCGTGAGCACTTTGCTCATGACGCTGAATCGCGGCGAGGGCGGGCAGAACAAGATCGGCAGCAATTTGTCGGACGTGCTGGGGGTGCTGCGGGCCGAGGAACTGCTGGCTTCTGACGAATACTATGGCGTGCAGGAACGGTTTTCGCGCGTGGCCGATTTCGGATTTTCGAAGAGCTCTGACGAGACATTTCAGAAATGGGGCGGCCACGATATCGCACTTGGCGACATGGTGCGGGTGATTCGGACGTTTCGTCCTGATGTGCTGGTTGCGCGGTTCTCAGGAACCGAGAGAGACGGGCACGGGCATCATCAGGCTTCGAGCATCCTGGCGGCCGAGGCGTTTCGGGCGGCAGCGGATCCAAAGAAATTTCCCGACCAGATTGGCGAGGGACTTGAGCCGTGGCAGGTGAAAAAGTTCTATCGCGGCAACGTGTGCGGGTTCGGTGCCATGACGTGTCCCGATGCGAACTGGAGCGTGAAGTTCAACACCGGGGCGCGCGATCCGCTGCTGGGCATGTCGTATGTGCAGTTTTCGATGGAAGGGCTGCGGCATCAGAAATCCCAAGGCGCGGCCAACTGGACGGTCGATGATGGCGACCGCTTCACATTTTACAAACTGGTTGATTCGGTCGTGCCTTCCTCCGCCGGCAAGGACGGCCACGAGAAAAGCTTCTTCGATGGAATCGACACGTCGTGGACAGGATTGGCGGCGCAGCTTGGAGCAGACGAGAAGAAGATTCCCGGGCTGAGGGAAGAGTTTTCCGCGATTGCGACCGATGTGGCCCGCGCGGCGGATGCCGCGAAAGGCAGTGATGGTTCGGCGGCCGCACCTTTAATGAAAATTGTCGCCGCCCTCGATCGCGTAAGCGGGCGAGTGAGCAGCAGCAGTCTGAGCGATGCGCAAAAGGTGGAGTTGCTCACAACGCTTAAAGAGAAGCTGGAGCAGGCCGAGACCGCCCTGAATCTGGCGCTGAATGTGTCGCTTCACACTGACGTGACCGAATCGGTTGGAACGGGCACAACCGTGAAAGAGGAATCGGTGACAACCGTTTCTCCCGGCGAAGAATTCACGGTGGCGGTGACGTTTCATAACGGATCGAAATTGCCGCTGGTGATCGACCACATCAAGATGGAAGTTCCGGCGGGATGGAACACAGTCAGCGGGAAGACGAGGCCGGAGACGGTAAAGCCGGGCGAAGATCTGCATGCGAATTTTCGCTTTCGCGTGCCGAAGGATACGGCGTACACGCGTCCGTATTGGCACCGTGACGATCCCGATCGCGAGGCTCTGAATCACATTGACAACGAGACCTACGCGACACTTCCCTTCCCGCCTCCGGCATTGCGCACGCGCGTGGAGTATTCGGTAGGAGAAGCTGGGGCAAAAACGAAGACGCGAAATGGAATCACAAGCGCGGTGATCTCGCATTTCAAGGATGAGGACGGCAAAAAGAGCGCGAGACCGCTGGCCATTGTTCCGGCATTTTCCGTAATGCTGGAACCAGGGACGCAGGTGATTTCCACGCACAATGGATCGACCTCGACGGTGACAGTCGGGGTGACGAGTGATCTGGCGCGCGCGGTGAAAGGGGTGCTACGGCTGGAGTTGCCTGAGGGATGGTCGTCGGAGCCGGCGCAGATTGATGCCGACTTCGCGCATCGCGGCGAGAAGAAGGATTTTCAGTTTAAGGTGCTGACCGCCGGATTGCAGGAAGGACGCACCACGGTGCGCGCGGTGCTCGATTCGGAAGGCGAGAAATTCAGCGAAGGGTATTCGCTGGTCGCGCGCGAAGATCTGGGAAGCTTCTATTACTATCAGCCCGCGCGGCAACGGGTGAGCATTGTTGACGTGAAGGTACCGCACGAGTTGAAAGTGGGTTACATCATGGGCGCGGGGGATGACATTCCCACTGTGCTGAAGCAGGTGGGACTCAACGTCACCATGATTGCTGCGGAAAGTCTGGCCTCGGAGGATCTCAGCAAGTACGACACGATTGTCCTGGGAATTCGAGCTTACGACACGCAGAAAGATGTTGCGACGAATAACAAGAAGTTGCTCGATTTTGTTTCCGCGGGCGGAACGCTCGTGGTGCAGTACAACACAGGGGTTGGGGACTTTAATGCCGGGAAGTTTACGCCGTATCCGGCGGATTTGAGCCGGGCGCGCGTGTCGGTGGAAGAAGCGCCGGTGGAGATTCTGGCGCCGGAGGACTCGATCTTTCATTCTCCGAACGAGATCTCGTCGCGCGATTTTGACGGCTGGGTGCAGGAGCGCGGCCTGTATTTCATGGATCACTGGGATGAACACTTCAAGCCGCTTCTGGCATGTCACGATCCGGGGGAAGATTCGCAGAAAGGCGGATTGCTGCGCGCACAGTACGGCAAGGGAACATATATCTATGCCGCTTACGCGTTCTTCCGGCAGTTGCCGGCGGGAGTGCCAGGCGCGGTGCGGCTGTATGTGAATGTGTTGAGTGCGCGTGAAAAGCAGTGATCAGGGGGCGGGGGCGAAGTACTCGGTACTCAGTATCTGGTACTCAGTCCACAATTCGTCCTTCTGAGTACTGAGTACTGATCACTGAGTACTCATCATTGATCACTGAGTACTCACCGCTGAGTACTGCGTACTGACTACTGAGTACTAGCCTCTGGCCTCTGACCCCTGTTTCTCCAATGCCGACGCCCACAGAAAGTTCGTCAAACAATCCGACACTGATTCGCGGGATGGGATTGTGGAGCGCGACTGCGCTCAACATGATCGACATGATCGGTGTTGGTCCGTTCATCACCATGCCGCTGGTGCTGAGCGCGATGGGCGGACCACAGGCGCTCCTTGGATGGTTGGCCGGCGCGCTGCTTGCCGTTTGCGATGGGCTCGTGACGGCGGAACTGGGCGCGGCTCTGCCTTCCTCCGGCGGATCCTATCGCTTCTTAAGAGAGATGTATGGGCCGAAAACCTGGGGACGGCTGATTTCGTTTCTCTTCATCTGGCAGGTTTCATTTTCCGCGCCGCTTTCGATCGCGACCGGCTGCATCGGGCTGGCCGGCTATGCGGCCTACTATTGGCCGGAACTCGATGCGGTTTACGCGCACCACGAAGCCGCATTTCACATTCCGTGGGCCGGATCGCTGCAGGTGAACTGGATCGTCACCCCGGGCACCGGCGTTGCGGTTGCGATCTGTCTGTTCACGATGCTTTTGCTGTATCGCCGTATCACGGCGATCGGACGGCTTTCCAAGTTGCTCTGGTTTGGAGTGATGGGCACGATCGGCTGGATTATTTTTGCCGGGCTCACCCACTTCAATCGCGCTCTGGCATTTGATTTTCCGCCGGGTGCATTCAAGTTATCGCACCAGTTTGGCACAGGGTTGGCCGGAGCCTTGATGATCGCGGCTTATGACTATTGGGGTTACTACAACGTCTGCTTTCTGGGCGATGAGATCAAGGAGCCAGAAAAGAATATTCCCCGGGCGCTGTTGCTTTCCATTCTGCTCGTCGCCTGTCTATACCTCATGATGAACGTGTGCATCCTCGCCGTGGTGCCGTGGCGGGAAATGCTGCGGGCGGGACAGAACAACACTGGCCTGTATGTTGTGTCTCTCTTCATGCAGAAGGTGTACGGGACGTGGGCGGCGAGGCTGGTGACGGCGCTGGTCATCGCAACGGCGTTCGCGTCGGTGTTTTCGCTGATGCTGGGATATTCGCGTGTGCCGTACGCCGCAGCCCGAGATGGCAACTACTTTCGAGCATTTGCGAAAGTGCATCCGGTCTACCGGTTTCCGCACATTTCGCTGATGGCGCTGGGAGTGGTGGCAGCGGCTTTTTGTTTTCTGCGGTTGAAAGATGCCATCGCGGCGCTGGTGGTCATTCGGTTGATTCTGCAGTTCCTGGTACAGGCGGTGGGAGCGATTGTGTTGCGCATTCGTCAGCCACAACTGCCCAGGCCTTTCCGAATGTGGCTGTATCCTTTGCCGGCGTTACTGGCTTGCGCGGGATTTCTCTTCATATTGTTCAAGCGGGAGAACTGGCAGAAGGAAATGCGGTACGCGGTGCTGATCCTGCTGACGGGAGTCATCATTTACCTGATCCGGGCCTGGAAAGATTCGGAGTGGCCGTTTGCCGCGGCACAGTCGAAACTATGACGCTCATCGTGCCGACGACGCAGAGGGTGCAGGAAGCAAATGGCTGATCAGGCTTCGCTTCCGGCTATTCCGGGCGCCGGTATCGCGCGCCGTGCCGATTCGCCATGGGCTCCGTTGGGTGAGCCGGTATTTCGCTCGCTGTGGATCGCGGCCGTCATTTCTTACACCGGAACCTGGATGCAGAACGTGGGCGCGGGCTGGTTGATGACGCAGCTCACGAGTTCACCGCTGATGGTGAGCCTGGTGCAAGGCGCGTCCGCGATTCCTGTTTTCCTGGTAGTGCTTCCTGCCGGCGCTCTTGCCGACATGGTCGATAGGCGGCGCCTGCTGCTGTTCACCCAGGCCTGGATGGTGGTAGCCGCGGCCGCGCTCGGTATATTGACGCTCATGAATCTTGTGAGTCCATGGATGCTGCTGGTCTTCACGTTCCTGATGGGGCTGGGCGCGGTGATGAACGATCCGGCATGGCAGGCGATCACGCCGGATGTGGTCTCGCCCGTGCGGCACGCTTCTGCGGTAGCGCTGAACTCTGCGGGATTCAACGTGGCCCGGGCAGTGGGGCCCGCTTTAGGTGGGTTGGTAGTTGCAGCAGCCGGGTCAGGATGGTCGTTTCTGCTCAATGCGGCTTCGTTTTTTGGCGTGATCTATTTTCTTTACACATGGAAATACGTGGCGAAGGAAACTCTTCCGGCACAGAGCATTCGAGAATCGATCGCGGAAGGATTTCGCCACGTGGGAGCGGCTCCGCAAGTGCGATCGGTATTGATCCGCACGGGAGCGTTCAGCGTGGGCGCGACGTCGCTGCTGGCGCTGCTTCCGTTGATTTGCCAGCCGCACGGCGCGCAGGGATACGGCTTCCTTCTGACGTCTTTCGGGGTTGGAGCACTGGCGGGTGCGGCGGTGCTGCCGCGTTTCCGGCTACGCTATTCGGTGGATGGACTGGTGGCTGGAGCCACTCTACTCTTTGCTGCCATGACCTTTCTGGCCGGCCAGGTGCATATCTTTGAGGGGCTGTGTCTGGTATTGTTTACGGCAGGAGCGGCCTGGATCGGCATTCTTGCCTGCTTCAACGTTGTGGCGCAGACGATGTGTCCTTCATGGATGCGCGCCCGGGCACTCTCCATGTACCTTCTCGTTTTGCAAGGCGGCATGGCCGTCGGAAGCGCGATCTGGGGACAACTGGCCGCGTGGCAGGGCGTTCCCGCAGCGCTGGCATGGTCTTCGCTGGCGATGATAGCGGGGCTGACCAGCATCCGGCGCCATCGACTGACAGGCTCGGAGTTGAAAATGGCTCCGGCGGTGGTACGAGACTAGATCTTAAGGAGTAGCAAGTTTTTGGGAGGATCCATGATTCGACGACGCGGGTTGGTGGCAAGCGTGCTGCTGCTGTTGGTAGTGGGAGCGGCGGCGGAGGCCAACAAACCCACTGAAGAACGTCGTACAGTGAAGATGATTCTGGATCGAACGGTCAGCAATCTGGAGCATGATTTTGTACCCGCGGCAGAGGCGATGCCTGAGGAGAAGTTCAACTTCGTGCCTTCGCCGACGCTGGGCGAGTTCAAAGGAGTGCGAACGTTTGCCCAGCAGGTCAAGCACGTTGCGGCCGTGAACTACGAACTCGGCGCTGCGCTGCTCGAAGAAAAATCGCCGGTAGACATTAATGACGAAACGGGTCCGGCGTCGATCACCAGCAAGGCCGACATCCTAAAATATCTGAAAGAGTCCTTCGAATACGTCCACAAGGCGATCGCCACCATCAACGATCAGAACGCGATTGAGACGGTCAGGAGCCCCTTCGGCGAGGGCAAGGTCAGCCGCATGGGACTGGCCAGCACGGTCGCGTGGCACGGGTACGATCACTACGGTCAGATGGCGGTGTATTTGCGTATGAACGGGATTGTTCCGCCGGCAAGCCGCTGATCAGGCGCGCGAGTGCGAGGGGTCGATTTTCGCGGCCTCGATCAGACAATGCTCTTCGAAAGTGAGTTCTGGGTTTTGGGCAAAGTGATCGGGATACGAGCGCAGAGCCCGCACGAAGTTGTTCATCTCGCGCAGTGCCTGCTCGTTGAAGTCCGGCCGATTTTCCCCAGGGGCAGTCGAAAGCATTTCTTCCTTATGCATAGCCGCGTCAGTCCATCCGCACTGGGGCGGCGCATGCAGGTTCTTGCCGCATTCTTTCCATAACACGGCTGTTGGCAGATAGTCTCCCCACTATAAGATCAAATTCAAAGTATCGAGGGTTGTTCGCGGAGTAAATGGCACGGTGCGGCTAGGGAAAGTTCTGTATTGCGGAGCTAGCGGGACCGTGCGCCCAGTAGCGTGATCGAGGTGGAAATCAGCTCGGCGGCAAGGCCGCCGCGAGAAATCTGTTTGGCAACGGCGGCGCGGGACTTCTGCAGCGAAGTCTGAGGCGCGAGGAAAACGAGCACCGACGGGCCTGCCCCGCTCAGCGCCGCGCCGAGGATGCCGTCGCTCCCTTTCATTTCTTGCAGGCATGGCAACAGCGGGCAAACCTGGGAGCGATAGCACTGGTGAATGCGGTCTTCCAGAGCCGCCGATAGAAAATCTGGACGACCCTGGCTGAACGCCGCCAGCAGCAGCATGGAGTTCTGGATGTTGGTGACCGCATCGGCGCGCGAATATTGCTCGGGCAAGACCCGGCGAGCTTCTTCAGTCGAAAGCGGCTGCGGAGGCACGGCCAGCAGCAGCGGCCACTTCCCTTTCGGGCGGACGACAGCCACCTGCGCTTCGGATTCCGAAATCATCCGCGCGACCGTGAGGCCGCCCATCCAGCATGCGGAGGCATTGTCGGGATGGTGCTCGCGCCGCGAAGCTTCGCCGATGATCTGAGCGTCGGTCCAGCCCAGTCGCCCAAAATGCACGGCGAGGGCGATTCCGGCAAGGCGTGCAGCAGCCGAAGAGCCGCATCCCTTACCAATGGGAATGTCGTTTTTGATGCGCACAGAAAGAGGAGTGATCTCGCGGGCGTTTGCTTCGAGAACTTCACGGTACGTCCGGAGAATCAGATGATTCTCGAGCTTGCCGCAGATGTTTTCATCGCGCCCGGTGGCGGAGATTGAGAAGTCGCGGGCGCCACGAGCGTCAAGGTCGATGTAGAAGCCCATGGCGAGTGCAGCCGCGTCAAACGCCGGGCCAAGATTGGCCGAGGTGGCGGGAAGAGAAATTCGCAGCGACGACTTCGAGTTCGTTTTCTTGCCAGACATGGTTGTCTTTGTAGTGCGACTTCAACGCAGCTCCGGCCTCCGGCCGGCGGCGGCGAGGGCTTACTTTGCTCTCGCTGCCTACGCAGTATCGAGAAAAATTGTCGAACAACAGCAGCGGCGTTACTGCGCTTGTTCCAGCGTTTTCATTACGGCTTCCAGCGAGGCATCGAGAACAATCGGCGGACGGCGCAGGCGGTCAAGCGAGGTACGTGCGCTTTCATTCTCTTTCAGCAATTCGCCGCGATGAAAGTCGATGGTGAAGTCCGGGTCTTTCAGCAGATTTCCGGTAAGAACCAGAACCACACTTTCATTCCGCTTTACAAATCCCTGGGTCAGCAACTTCTTTAAACCTGCAAGCGTGACCGCCGAGGCAGGCTCGCATCCGATGCCCTCGGCGCCGATTTCCGCCTTGGCCTGGGCGATCTCGACTTCGCTAACCTGCTCGCAAGCTCCTCCGGTCGCTTCCAGAACGTGGACCGCCTTCTTCCATGATGCTGGATTGCCGATGCGAATTGCCGTGGCCCGGGTCTCGGCCTGCACCGCGACCAGGCTCTTGCCCCCGGATTCGCGAATCGTGCGCACCAGCGCATTGGCACCTTCGGCTTGGATGACAGAGAGCTTCGGCAGGCGCGAGATCAGGCCCAGGTCGAGCATTTCGACCAGCGCCTTGCCGATTGCGGAACTGTTTCCGAGATTGCCGCCCGGAACAACGATGTGGTCAGGAGACTGCCAGTTCAGTTGCTCGAGCAATTCGATGGCGAGCGTCTTCTGGCCTTCGAGGCGAAACGGGTTGATTGAATTTAACTGATAGACAGGAGCGCGACGGACGAGTTCCTGCAACAGCCGCAGACATCCGTCGAAGTCGGTGCGCAGTTGGCAGGTGACGGCACCATAGTCGAGGGCTTGCGAAAGCTTGCTCCAGGAAATCTTTCCTTCCGGCACGAGGACCAGGCTGCGCATGCCTCCGCGCGCGGCATAGGCAGCCATGGAGGCGGAGGTGTTTCCGGTCGAAGCGCAGGCCACCCACCGGAATCCGGCGCGACGGGCGAACGTGGCCGCCACAGTCATGCCCGTGTCTTTGAACGATGCCGTGGGGTTCATGCCTTGATGCTTCGCGTAAAGACGCTCGACTCCCGTGATGCGCGAGCATTGCGGAAGTTCGTAGAGCGGCGTGTTGCCTTCGCGAAGGGTGACGATTTCATTGTCGTCTGCGAGCGATGGAAGCAGTTCGCGGAAGCGCCAGACTCCGCTGAGATCCGCGGCAGATTGCGAAAGGCGACGCTGGCACCAGGCCAACTTCAAGTGCGACGGGTCGGGACCAGCGCTTCGCCAGCCGGGATACGTAATTTCAAGCAAGTCCGAACATTTGGCGCAGCGGAAATCCTGTCCAGCAGAAGTGGCGAGATCGCCGCAGCCAATACAGCGAAAAAAGAATTGTTGCGGTTGCACGCCCGGACCGGAGGGTGAGTTCATGCTTGCAATTTACTCTTCCAGTTCCTTGCGGAGATATAGGTCGGTCTTGTTGATCCAGTCGGCGCGAGGCGGAGCAAAGATATCGAGGTCGACCGTGTCTTCGAGCGCTTCCGCCTTATGCGGCATGTTCGATGGAATGCAAAGCACTTCTCCCGCGCGCACGACAATCTCGCGATCGTCGATCCAGAATTTAAGCGCGCCTTCCACGATATAGGTAAGTTGCTCGTTGTGGTGGCTGTGCAGGGGGACGATGCATCCTTTTTTCAGCAGCACGCGCGCCAGCATAATTTCCTGGCCGACGACGAACTGGCGCTGCAGAAGAGGATTGAGGTCTTCCAGCGGAATCGTGTGCCAGGGGATGTATTGCAGACCGGGACTGCCGGCAGCATGCTTGGTGACGGCGCGTTTCGCGCGAGCGTGCGGCTTCGCCTGAGACTTGCGAGGAACTTTGGGCTTGGATTTTCGCATAGGGTTGTGTCGCTGCTGTTGAATTGGTGCCGGTCTCGAGATCAGTCCATTCCTTCGACGAACCTTACGTCGCGCGCAGCGTGACCCTTCAGGACCTGGTACGCGGCTTGATAGCCCGGGCTTTCGTAGGCGGCGATGGCGCGATCGACGCTTTCGAATTCGATCACAATCGATCGCTGGCTCAAACCAGATTCGTAGGTCCGGACAGGATTACCCCGCGCAAGAAAGCGGCCACCAAAGGCCTGAATCGCCGGGCCCGCCAGTTTGGCATATTCGGCCAGTTTGGCGGGATCAGACACGGAGTGATACAGGGTGATCCAGTATCCCTTGGGCATTAATGTACTCTCCCGTCGTAGAGTTTCACGGCCGTGTCGTGCAGATAAGCGTGAGCGAGTTCGAGAGCGCGCGTTTCGGTGACCTCGCCTTCCGAGATCATTTCGGCCAACGCCGCGGCCAGCGCCATGCGCGACGATTGCGCCCCGAGCCAATAACTCTCTTCCGCACCTAATATCTGATTGTAAGGGAAACAGTCAGTACCGAAGGTGACCTTGTCGGGAAAAGTTTCCAGCCACATCTTGAGAGTGTCTTTGAATGCGGAAGGATATTGCGCGAGTTCGCCGAACGAGGAATCGAGGTAGACATTTTTCATGGCCGCCAGCCAGATCGCTTCGCGTTCCAGCGGATATCCGCCGTGGATCATGACGAACGTGGTCGAGGCATAGCGCGGATCACGCAACACGGTCTCGAGATTCATGATGTTGCTTTGCGAGAGGTTGAAGTAGTCGCCAATGCCGATCGCAGTATGGATGTGGACGGGCAGGTGAAGGCGTCCACCTTCCTGCACGAGGTAACGAAAGATGAAGTCCTGAAAAGTACGGTAGTCCTTTTCGCTGGGAATGCCGCCGACAACGTAGCGTTGGTAGATATCTTCCGCCTGGGTGCGAGGAGGATCGCCGAACGTGGTGGGACGGAAGTAGGCGACTTCGAATTTCATCGCGATACCGCCGCGCTTGGAGTTGTCCTCGAGGACCTGTGAGATGAATTTCAGGTAGTCGCCGAAAGTGGCGGGGAGCTTGGCGACATTTTCCTGCTGCATCCAGCGGTGCAGCATTTTTTCCTGCAGCGGAATAAAGACGCCTTCGTCAGGATTGCGCCCGGTTTCGCGCTCATTGTTGAAAGGCCACATGAATGAATCGGCAAAGAAAACCCAGGGAAAGCGTTTGGGATCGAGATAGTCGGGCATCATGGCACGATTCGCGACTGAGCTCTCGATGTTGATCTTGTCGAGGATCGAATTGAAGTACGCCGGGCCCGCGAGTTGCTTCTTCAGATCATTTTTTTTATCGAGCAGCCATTTGGCGTGCTCAGGAGAAAGATCGTTGTAGGGATATCCGAAGAGAGCCTTGGCGGCGGCGGCGAGTTCCGGATTGTCGTCGCGCGTGCGCAGCGCTTCGCTGGCATTGGGAGGCGCGGCCATGGCATCGACATCGGGATCGTCCGCGTATCCGGGATGCGCGTGGTGATCGAAGGCGGGAATCTTTTCGATCTGCGGCAGCAGGCGTTGATAGATCTGCTGCACATCCGGGCCGGGAAATGGGCGAGCTTGCGCCGCGACGAGCGTAGGAGCGGCAGCGATGGTGCAGAGTATCAAACTGCGGTTGAACCGGTTCATATCTGTCCTCAGGTCACCGATGTCTCAATACTGCGGGGTCCTTCAAATGCAGGATGATCGACTGCCGAACTTAGCGAAGCGCCGCTGTCCTTTGCCAAGCCGAGGAAACTTTGCTGATGCGCTCGACGGCTTCATGCAGGATCTCCCTCGATGAAGCAAACGAGAAGCGGACGAAGTCTTTGCCGGACGCACCGAAGGCCGCGCCCGGAATGGCGGCGACTCCGGCCTCTTCGAGAAGAATGCGGCAGACCTCTTCCGCGGTCGTGCCTGTGCCGGTGATATCGACCCAGGCATAGAACGCGCCCTCGGGCGGAAGGCAGCGGAAGCCGGGAATACGGTTCAACTCTCGAGAGAATTGCTCGCGGCGGCGGGCGAACTCCGCGACCATGTGTTCCGTGTTGCCTTCGCGGTCGCGCAGGGCGTCGATGCCGGCATACTGGGTAAACTCGGCACAGCAGGTATATGTATTGACGGCCATCAATGCAAGGGCAGAGACGACGTCGGGCGGAGCCACGGTGTATCCCAGCCGCCAGCCGGTCATGGCAAAGCTCTTGGAGAATCCATCGATGATGAGCGTTCGTTCGAGCATGCCGGGGTAACGCAACATCGAGAGGTATTCGCCACCATAAATGATGCGGGCATAAATCTCGTCGGACAAGACCCAGAGATCGTGCTTGACGGCGAGTTCGGCGAGGGCACGCTGTACGTCGTCGGTGTAGACGGTTCCCGTCGGATTGCCGGGTGAGTTCGTAATCAGCATGCGGGTGCGTGGCGTGATCTTGGCCGCGACTTCGGCGGGATCCGGCTGCAAGAGATTTCCCGCAGAGAGTTCAAACGGAACTGGCACGGCGCCGAGCCCAAGCGTAATCGATGGATAGCCGGGGAATCCGGGATCGGGATAAAGCACTTCGTCGCCGGGTTCGAGCAAGGCCATCATTGCGAGGAATAGGGCGATCTTGCATCCGGGAGCGATGACGATGTTGTCGGCCGAAACGTCGATACTGCGCGTGCGCGCGAGGTAGGCCGCTAGTTCTTTGCGCAGCGCTGGAATGCCGATGACTGTGCAGTAGCGGTCTTTGCCTTCAGCAAGGGCTTTCGTCGCGGAGTCGATGACGGATTGTCCGGGATGGAAATCGGGTTCGCCAAGTTCGAGGTGGATGATGGAGCGGCCCTGAGCTTCGAGTTCTTTCGCTCGCGCGAAGACCGAGAGCGCGCCTTCCCCGCTCATGACTGACATTCGTGAAGCAATGGATCGCATAGTTGTATAGCTTTCAGCTATTAGCTTTCAGCTTGGAGATATGAGGGCTAGCCACTGATGGCGCCCTTGCTTATCCCCAAAAAGCAGGTTCCTCACTGCCGCTACGCGCCAGTTCGGAATGACATCCCGTAACTCGAGGGCAACTCCAAGGGCCTGTCATTCCGAACTGCCGTTCCCACCTGTCGTTCCCAACTTTCATTCCCAACTTTCATTCCGAGCTGTCATTCCGAGCTGTCAGTCCGAGCCGATCCGAAGGAGCGGCGAGGAACCTGCTTCAGCTCGTGGCTCGCAGCTCGGAGCTCGCAGCTCTTTCACAATCCTTTATACATGCCGCCGTCGGCGAGGATGGTTTGGCCCGTGATGTAGGACGCGCGTTCTGACGCGAGCCATACAATCGTCTCGGCGACTTCGCGCGGCTCACCTAGTCGCTTCAGTGGAGCGTCGGCAGCCCAGCCATCGAAAATCTCTTTCTCGCTTTTGCCCGATGCCGCGGAACGGGCTTTAGCCAGCTCTTTCAGCCGGTCAGTCGCTGTGAAGCCCGGACCGACGTTGTTGACCAGGATTCCATCTTTGCCAAACTCGTTCGCCAGGCTCTTCACCAGTCCCACAACGGCCGCCCGGACCGCGTTCGATAAGACCAGGTCAGGCACCGGCTGTTTTGTGGTGATCGAAGTGATAGTGATGATGCGTCCCCAATGTTTGCGCTGCATGAGCGGAATGACTTCGCGCGCGAAGTAGACCGTGCTGAGGAAATTCGCGTCAACTGCGCGCTGCCAGTCTTCGAGAGTCGCCGCCAGAAATCCCTTGGCGGGAGGTCCCCCGGCGTTCGTCACGCAGATGTCGACGCCACCAAACTTCGCGGCAACCGCTGCGACGAAGCGAGAGACGGCGGCAGCGTCGGTAACATCGAAGGCTTCGGCCATCACTTCTGCGTGATGCGAAGCTCTGAGTCTTTCGGCAGCCGCGTCGAGGGTCTGCCGATTACGCGCGCACATGGCGAGGCGGCAGCCTTCGGCGGCGAAAGCTTCGGCGGTGGCGAGGCCGATTCCCTGGCTCGAAGCCGCGACAAGGGCGACACGGTTTTTGATTCCCAAATCCATGGCGTGAGGCGAATTGGGCATTATAAATGGGCATTCAGGGCTTTTGCTTGCGGCGCCGAATCGCGGGAATTACCCTTGCCATGGAGAGGTATCGATGAAGAAGAAAAGTCGCCGCCCGGAAACGGCCGCGGTACGTGGCGCTTCGGACTTCGAGAAAAGAAACGGTCCGGTCGCTCCTCCGATTTATCAAACCTCGACGTTTGAAGTCACTGATAACGACGAGCAAGAGCGCGTGACCACGACCGACCGGTACTACACGCGCTGGGGAAATCCTACGATCACGCTGGCCGAGGAAGCGGTCGCGGCGCTCGAAAACACAGACGGGGCGCGGACTTTCGCCTCGGGCATGGGAGCGGTCACCACGACCGTGCTGGCATTGCTGAAGGCCGGAGACCACATTGTGGCGCAGCGCGACATCTATGGCGGAGTCACGAAGTTCTTTTCGCAATGGTTGCCGAAGATGGGCATCGAGACCACGTTCGTCGACACCAACGATTTCGAGCAGATGAAGCTGGCGATCCGTCCGAATACGAAGTTGCTGCACCTGGAGTCGCCGACGAATCCGCTGCTGCGGGTAGTCGACTTCAAGAAAGCTGCGGCGGTGGCCAAAGAACACGGCCTGTTCAGCATGGTCGACAGCACGTTTGGTACGCCGATCAATCAGCGCCCGGCGGAGTATGGCATCGACCTGGTAATGCATTCCGGCACGAAATATTTGAGCGGACATGCAGACCTGACTTGCGGCGTGGTGTGCGGGCGTCGGGAACTGATGGACAGGATTTATGACACGCGGACGACACTGGGCAACTGCATGGATCCGCACGCGGCGTGGCTGCTGGTTCGCGGGCTGAAGACGCTGGCGGTACGAGTAGCGCGGCAGAACGAGAATGCGCTGCGGGTGGCGGAATTTCTGGAGCAGCACGCGAAAGTGCGGCGTGTGCATTATCCGTGGCTGAAAAATCATCCTGAGCAGGCGATTGCTCGGGAACAGATGAGCGGCGGAGGAGGCATGGTGACGTTCGAGGTCGACGGCACGGGCGACGATGCGCGGCGGGTGAGCGAGGCGATGCGGATGTTCGCTTTGGCGACCAGCCTGGGCGGCGTGGAGTCCCTGGTATCGATTCCGGTGATCACGTCGCACGCGATGATCTCGGCGGAGCAGAGGGCGGAGATGGGAGTTACCGAGCAGATGGTGAGGCTATCGGTGGGGATCGAGAGCGTGGACGATTTGATTGAAGATCTGGAGCAGGCGCTGCGGGTGGTGGGTGGAGGAGTGCGGATTCCGGCGGGGGTTAGGTCGTAGTTGGTGGGGTCCGCGGTTTTGTGGATGTCTTGGACGTGTCGGTTTCTTAGGCGACGTTCTTCGGGTGAGGTTTCTTTCGCCCCTTCGGGGCTTGCGGTTGACGGAGTCTCTGGCCCACGGCTTGCGCCGTGGGCTGCGTTCTTTCGCCGCTTCGCGGCAGGTTGGGTGGGCTCCAAGCCCACTTCTGGCAAAACCGGCCAGAAGTGGGGCACCCTTGTTGGTGCTGAAGCCCTTTTTATCTGGATTCTGCGGTGCGGCTGAAGCCCCGCCCCGTTACGAACCTCCCTCGGCCTGTGAATTTCTTTCGCCCCTTCGGGGCTTGCGGTTGACGGAGTCTCTGCCCCACGGCTTACGCCCTGGGCTGCGTTCTTTCGCCGCTTCGCGGCAGGGGGTGGGCTCCAAGCCCACTTCTGGCAAAATCGGCCAGAAGTGGGGCACCCTTGTTGGCAGGGGCTGAAGCCCGCTTTTTGTCTGGATTCTGCGGTGCGGCTGAAGCCGCGCCCTGTTACGGACCTCCTTTCGACCCTGGTGATTAATTGGCTCTCCTCGTCGGGACACCATGTCGGAGAGAGGTTTTCTTAGGCGACGTTCCTCCGTCTGCGAGGTTTCTTTCGCCCCTTCGGGGCTTGCGGTTGACGGAGTCTCTGGCCCAGGGCTTGCGCCGTGGGCTGCGTTCTTTCGCCGCTTCGCGGCAGGTTGCGGGTGGCTCCAAGCCCACTTCTGGCAAAACCGGCCAGAAGTGGGGCACCCTTCTAGGCAGGGGACTCCGGTCTACCGTCCTGCGCACAAACGAGTGGACTGGCCATCAGGGAGAAAGATTTTTGGAGGTCCCACGTCTCGCGAAAGGGGCGAGACGTGGGCATCCGAAGGGTTGATTCGCTAGAAGAGGAACTTCGCGCCGAACTGGAGGACGCGAGCCAAGTGGGCTCCGCCGGTTTCGAGGAAGCCCGTTCCAGCCAACGTGCCGGAGGGGCCGGTCCATTCATCGTGATTGAAGATGTTGAATGCTTCCGCGCGGAACTCGAACGCCAGGTTCTCCTTGATGGCAAAGTGCTTGAAGAGCGCCATGTCGAAGTTCGTGCGATCCGGGTTACGCAAGAAGTTGCGGCCAACGGTCCCGAAAGTGAGGCCTGTGGGAACCGCAAAAGCGTTCGGGTTGTACTCAAATTTGGTGTATGCGCAGCTGCCGGTAGGCTGGCAAACGGAAGTAATCGTGCCTGAAGACGGAATGTTCGCGTACGGATCTCCCACCAAGTCAGGATACGAACCGGTTCCTACACCATTTCCGACACCGGCATTGTCTCCGAACGTACTGCCGTTGGTGACGTTGAGAGGAGTACCCGTCGAAAACTCCACGATTCCCGACCACTCCCAACCTCCAAGCGCAGTGTGCATGGGGCCACGCGTTTTGAAGAAGGGCAGGTCGTAAACGTAACCGATATTGAGCATATGCCGCTGGTCGAAGCTCGAACTGGCGCGACTGGAGGCGATGTCATACGAGTTGACGAAGTCGCCGTTGTAGCGATCGGACGAATCATCGATCGAGTGGCTGTAGGTGTAGGCGAGGCTGAGGTTCAGAGCGCCCACGCTCTTGCGTGCAGAGACCTGGAGAGCATGGTAGGTTGATGACGCTTTGTCCTCAAGGCGAGTGATCGTAGAGACTCCGGAGAATGGACGGAAGTAGTCGGCGATCACGCCGCAACCGGCTACGCCCAGATTTACGGCCGGGCTCATGACACCCAGTCCTCCGTAAGGCACGGGCACGCCGGTCGACGTCATTGCGTTTGTCGGAACGCCATAGACGTCCTGAGCGAATGTGCCGCTTCCGTTGTCTGGGCCGCAATCGGGTGAAGCGGAAGTGCCGTTGGCGTACGTAATCTGATCGCTGATCGGTTGACCCTGTGTGTAGGGATTCTGTCCGGCTCCAACAGGGTGCAACTGGTTGAGGTCGGTCTGACGTCCAAGATGCGTTCCCTTGCTACCAACATAAGAGACGGTCACGACCGTGTGGCTGGGCAATTCATGCTGGATGTCGAGGTGCCATTGCTGCATGTAAGGCCACACGACCTGATTCGGAATGGAGTAAAAGCTGCTCGGAAACGCAGGGGCCAATCCGGTCAGAGCGGTGTTTCCGATATTCAGGTATCCCGGGATATTGTTCTGGGTTGAGCTTTGGAGCAGAGGAGAAGTCTGGCCCTCCATGCCTTCGGTGTTGGCTTCGTTGCCGTTGGCGTGCTCGAAGAAAATACCGTAACCACCGCGGATCGCGGTCTTGCCTTTTCCCCACGGATCCCAAGCAAAGCCGATTCGCGGAGCAGGGTTGAAGAGGTGGCCCTTGGAGCATCCAACATTCGACGTGCCACCGACCGCAGCGCCGGGGAAGCCGGGCATGCTTACAGGACCGCCTGCCGAGCCGCAAACGACGAGGCCGTCTAGCGGGTTCCCGACTCCAGGAATGAGCGCGCCGGCTGCTCCAGTGACCGAACCGCTGGCATCGTCAAGCTGGGGAGCGCTGGCCGCAGAATAGACATTCGGGTCCCAGTTGTAGGCGTGTTTGTAACGATCGCGATAGGTACCTTCCAGACTGACGCGCAAACCCAGGTTCAAAGTCAGGCGATCTGAAATGCGCCAGTCATCCTGGAAATAGGGCTCGAAAATTTTGTAGCGGTTGTAGAACTTGAGCTGGTTGCTACCTTGGCCGAAGCTGGCAATGTTGCCCAGGAGCATGTCGGCAAAGGCGTTTCCGCTGCTGAACTTAGATCCAGTATCGAAAGTCAGAGATCCGTTTACCTGCACGCTACTCAACTCGTTCTTCTGAGCGGCAACAAAGTAGGCCCCAAACTGCAGGTTGTGGCGACCAATGATCTTGGTCATATTGTCGCGATACGTGTAGGTGGGATTGGCGTTGTACGGTCCCTCCGGCCAGATGCCGTCGGGATCTTCGGCGATCCCGTCGTAGATGCCGCCGCTAAGGTTGATGGCTGGGAGCTTACCTCCGAAACCGTTGTTGTACAGATATCCCATGGCCAAGCCGCTGGGGCGCTGGAAATAGCCTACGGATTTGAAAGAGATGTGATCTGTCGTGTAGCTGGCGACAAACTCATTAAGCAAAGTGGGAGAGATGGTGCTGGTCAAACGGGCTACCACGCTCACGCCAGGTCCGTTGAAAGCGGTTTGAACGGTTGGGAACGATGCGGAATCCCAGATCGGACCGGGTTCGATGGTGTTCCACGAATCGTGGATGTAGCGGAAGGTCAGCCGCTCGTGATCGGTGAGGTTGTGGTCAACGCGGAACAACTCTTCGCGCCAACTCGTCGGCAGCGTGGTGTTGGTCACATAGTTGGACGCGCCTGGTGTATCGATGGTGCCGACTGGGATCAACGGCAGGAGAGCGGCGGCAACGGGATCAACCGGAAGAGGTCCCAGGCTGCCGTCGAATGGCGCCCCTGTTCTCGGATCAGTGGGGCAGTCATCACTCGAGCCGGTGGTGGGGTTCGGGCACAGATCGCTGAAGTCGCCATTGCGC
>Ga0335076_10002486_pt1 | contig 18353 bp, 18 predicted proteins | sample Lox_Sample_25_FD_206717 | JGI IMG/M metagenome (GOLD analysis project Ga0335076, IMG submission 206717) | Soil microbial communities from Loxahatchee National Wildlife Refuge, Florida, United States - Lox_Sample_2.5 | ecosystem: Environmental > Terrestrial > Soil > Wetlands | place: USA... | reverse complement strand
ACCGAGCGGGAACGGCAGGTGCTCGAGCGGGTCGGTGCCGGGCTGTCCAACGCCGAGATGGCGGCGGCACTGCATGTCAGCGTCGCCACGGTCAAGACGCACGTCAGCCGGCTCCTGGCCAAGCTCGGCGCGCGCGACCGCGCCCAGCTCGTGGTGGTGTGCTACGAGCTGGGCGTCGTCTCCCCGCGGGCCGCGCCAGACTGACGGCCCGGCCGGTCAGGACACCGCCCGGCGGACGACACTGGTCGCCCAGCCGAGAGTCAGCGCGCACAGCGGCATCAGCACGGCCGCTGCCTGCCACACCGCGGTGCCCGTGAGCGTCCCGCCGGCCAGCACGCGCGCGGACTGCACGAGGTAGTACAGCGGGTTGAAGTGCGCCAGGACACGCAGCCAGGCCGGCCCGAGCGACATCGGGATCAGCACTCCCGCCAGCAGCAGCACCGGCAGGTTGATGCCGTTGACGACGGCCGCGAACCCGCTGATCTCCTTCGTCAGCAGCGCGATCGCCACCGAGAACGCCGAGGTGATGACCATCAGGATGCCGAGGAACACCGCGAGCAGCAGCAGCCCGCCCCAGTGCACCGTGAACCCGAACCCGACCCCGACGGCCACGACGACCGCGTCGAACACGAACATCATCAGCATGCTCGCCACGATCGGCCCCGTGAGGATCGCGAACCGGCTTGCGGGCGTCACGCGCAGCCGCTCGATTACGCCGCCCTTCAGCTCGAAGATCGTGCCGAAGCCGGCCGACACGCCGGTCGAGAACGCCAGCAGCGACAGGATGCCCGGCAGGAACTCGTCCAGCACCGCGTTGCCCGGCAGGCCGGCGAGCTGCTTGAGCAGCGGCGTGAACAGCGCCAGGTACAGGATCGGCGTCGAGAAGCCGACCACCAGCCAGACAGGGTTGCGCAGCAGCTCGACGAGGTGACGCTGGAACAGCAGGGCCATGTCGCGCAGGACCTTCACCGGGCCAGCTCCTGCTGCTCGGGCTGGCTGTGGTCCGGGTGCGCCGGCTGCTCCCCGCTGTCGCCGTCCGGCCCGCCCTCCCGCAGCGACCGCCCGGTCTGGCGCAGGAACACGTCGTCGAGGGTCGGCTCCGACATCGCGATCGACCGGATGCCGATGCCCTCGTCGTCAAGCAGCCGGATCAGCCGAGGCAGCGCGGTCCCGCCGTCGTCCACGTAGAGCCGAAGCTGGCCGTCCCTGGCGGACAGCTCGCGCACATACGGCTCACGGCGCACGACGGGCTCCGCCCGCGGTGCGTCCTGCGCGGCCTGCCGCAGGCTGATCACGATCGCGTCGCCGGCGACCTGCTGCTTCAGCTCCCGTGGCGTCCCCTCGGCCACGATCAGCCCGTGATCCATGATCATGAGGCGGTCGCACAGGGCGTCGGCCTCCTCCAGGTAGTGCGTCGTGAGGAACACGGTGGTGCCGCCGTCGCTGAGCCTCCGGATGTGATCCCAGAGATTCGCACGGCTCTGCGGATCCAGCCCCGTCGTGGGCTCGTCGAGGAACAGCACCGCGGGCTCATGCACGAGCCCGAGCGCGATATCCAGCCGGCGGCGCTGGCCGCCCGAGTAGGTGATCACCCGCCGGTCGGCGAACTCGGCCAGGTCCAGCAGCCCTGCCAGCGCGCTCGCCCTGGGCATGACCTGCTCCTTGCTGGCCCCGTACAGCCTGCCCTGGAGCAGCAGGTTCTCCCGGCCGGTGGCGAGCTCGTCGGCGCCGCCGAGCTGGCTCACGTACCCGGTCCTGGTGCGTACCTGCTGCGGCTGGCGGCCGACGTCGAAGCCCGCGACGGTCGCGGTGCCCGAGTCGATCGGCAGCAGGGTGGTGAGCATCAGCAGCGTCGTGGTCTTGCCCGCGCCGTTCGGGCCGAGGAAGCCGAATATCTCCCCCTGGCCGACGTCGATGCTGACCCCGCGCACCGCCTCGATGGTGCCGCCCCTGGTCCGGAAGCTCTTGCGCAGGTCGCGTGTCGTGATGATGTCGTTCACTCGCCCTCCTCGCCGGCCGGCTGCGCACCTAGGAACGGCGGCACGTCGTCCTCGCCGGTGCCGTCGTGAATGGCCTGCCACCACTCGATGCCCTCCAGCGCGCCCGACTCGATGTCGCGGATCAGCCCGCGGACGTACCCGAGCTCGGCCTCCCGCAGCACGCCGCTGAACTCGGCCTCGACCCACACCAGCCGGGGCAGCCCGTGCTTCTGCACGAGCTCCCTGGCGGCGGCCGCCGTGGTCAGCTCCGCCTCGAGCCGGCCGGCGCGCTCGCGCAGCAGCGCGACCACGTCGGCGGGCGGCAGCGCGGGCAGGAAGGACAGCGCCGCCTGGAACGCCGGGTAATCGCGCTGCGGGGTCGAGATGAGGTCGGTCAGCCAGTCGTGCAGCTCGATGCTCCCGGCGTCGGTCAGCCGGTACACCGTCCGCTCCGGCAGCCGCCCCTCGCGCCTGGTCTCCTGCGCTTCGATCAGGCCGCGCTTCTCGAGGGCCTCGACGACGCCGTAGAGGGATCCGTAGCTGAGCCGCACGCTGTCGTGCTTCTGCCGCTGCCGCAGCGTCGTGGCCACCTCGTACGGGTGCATCGGCCGCTCGGCCAGGCAGACCATGACCGCCAGCGCCAGCGGGTTCGACCGGTTCCTGGCCGGCATCTCCGTCACCTCCGCGACACACCCCGAAACGGGTACTCGAAAAAGAGTACCCGAGGCCGAGCGGGACGTCGAGCAGGTGCGGCGGATCACGACCGCTCCGGATACGCGGGACGGGCGGGCGTGTAACCGGGCCGTAGCGGCGGTGAAACCGGGCCCGCCTAGCGTGGCGGCAACGAGCCGGTGAGGGATGGAAGGAAGCAGCCGATGACGACAGCCAGCGTGACCGCCACCGGCCTGGTGAAGGCCTTCGGCGCTGTCCGCGCCGTCGACGGTATTGACCTGGAGGTCCGGCAGGGCGAGATCTTCGGTGTCCTCGGCCCCAACGGCGCCGGGAAGACGACGATGCTGCGGATGCTCGCGACGCTGCTGCCGATCGATGCCGGGCAGGCCCGGGTCTTCGGCGTGGACGTCGCCCGCGAGCCGCACCGGGTCCGCCAGCTGGTCGGCGTCACCGGCCAGTACGCGTCGGTGGACGAGGATCTGACGGCGACCGAGAACCTGCGCCTGTTCGGCCGGCTGCAGGGCCTGCCGCTGGCGCGAGCCCGGTCCACGGCCGCCGGCCTGCTGGCGCAGTTCGGCCTGCAGGAGGCCGCGAACAAGCCGCTCTCCCAGTTCTCCGGCGGCATGCGCCGCCGCCTGGACCTCGCCGCCAGCCTGATCACCCGGCCGCCGCTGATCTTCCTGGACGAGCCGACGACCGGCCTGGACCCGCGCACCCGCGGTCAGATGTGGGACACCATCCGCGCGCTGGTGGCCGACGGCTGCACGATCGTGCTGACGACCCAGTACCTCGACGAGGCCGACCAGCTCGCGGACCGGATCGCGGTCATCGACCACGGCCGCAAGGTCGCCGAGGGCACCCCCGATGAGCTCAAGACCTCGGTCGGCGACTCGACCCTGCAGCTGGAGCTCGCGGCCGGGGCCGACCACGATCTCGCCCGCCAGGTCGTCTGGAAGGTGGCGGGCCGCGAGCCGGTCCTGACGCCCGAGTCCGGCCGCCTGAACGTTCCCCTCGAAATCCCCGACGCCGCCGGTGACGTCCTGATCGGGCTCCGCCAGGCCGGCGTCTCGATCGCGTCGGTCAGCGTCGCCAAGCCCACTCTCGACGAGGTCTTCCTGGCCCTCACCGGCCACGACACCGGCGAGGCCGACCCGCAGGACGAGATCGTCCCTGACGAGCAGTACCAGGAGGTCCGATGAGCATCGCCGTCACCGACCAGTCGGCGCCGATCCTCGGCGCGCGCGTCCCCGTCGTCGACCCGGCGACCGCCGTCGCCCGGGCGCGGCCGCACACCACAGTGGCCGAGACCGTCAGGCAGACGCTGTCGATGGCGTGGCGCGCACTGAAGAAGATGCGCCGCAACCCCGAGCAGTTCTTCGACGTCACCCTCCAGCCGCTGCTGTTCACGGCCATGTTCGCCTACGTCTTCGGCGGCGCGATCTCCGGCAACGTCCAGGCCTACCTGCCGCTGATGATCCCCGGCATCGTCGCGCAGACGGTGCTCACGTGCTGCATGGCCACCGGCGTGCAGCTGCGCGAGGACATGGAGAAGGGCGTGTTCGACCGGTTCAAGTCGCTGCCCATCGCCCGGATCGCCCCGCTGGCGGGGCCGATGGTCGCCGACCTGGTCCGCTACCTGATCGCCGGCGGTCTCACGTTCGTCATGGGCGTGATCATCGGCTACCGGCCCGGCGGCGGCGCGCTGGGCGTGGCCGGCGCGATCGCGCTGGCCGTCTTCACCGGCTGGGCACTGGCGTGGATCTTCACCTTCATCGGCACGATCGCGCGCAGCGCCCGGGCCGTGCAGGGGTTCTCGATGATGATCCTGTTCCCGCTGACGTTCCTGTCCAACGCGTTCGTCCCGGTCCAGACGCTGCCCGGCCCGCTGGCCGCGTTCGTGCGGGTCAACCCGGTGTCGCACCTGGTGTCGGCCACCCGGGCCCTGGCCAACCACGCGATGATCAGCAGCGAGGTCGGCTGGACGCTGCTGGCCGGCCTGGTGGTCATCGCCATCTTCGCGCCGCTGTCAGTCGCCAGCTACAAGCGGCACATCTAGCGCGCCGGGCGCCTAGTCAGGCAGCGCTTCGACCGCCCGCCGGGCCTGCATCAGCAGGTCTGCCGGGCGGTCTTGTTCGTACCGGGCGGTGAGCCCGGCGAGCAGGCCGGGGGCCGCCTTCTCGGCCGCGGGCCCGATCCGCTCCCACAGCAGCGTCGGGGTGGCGCTGTTGTAGGCGAACCGGCGGGCGAGCGCGAGCAGCGCCACCGCGTCCGGGACCGGCCCCGGCTGGCGGAGCAGGCACCACGACCCCAGCGCGAGCAGCAGCATGCCGAGAACGGGATAGTCCCGCTCGGGGTCGTCTTCGCCGAGCGAGCGCAGCGCGTCCGCGCGGCACTGCCGGTACAGCGCCAGCCCGTGCGCCTCGTCCGCGGCGGTCGCGGCGTAGTGCGCGTGCGCCGCCAGCGCCATCGAGATGCCGAATATCGCCCACGGCTCCAGCCCGGTGCGCGGGATGCCGGGAAACTCAAGCTCGCGCATCCGGGCCATGGACTCGCGGTGCGCGGCGAGGCCGGCCTCGTGCTCGCCGCGGGCCAGCAGCAGCTCGGCCCTGGGCACCTGACGGAAGGCCCGGCCGCCGAAGCCGCTCCAGCTCTCGGTGACCCCGTCCATGGCGGCGAGCTCCGCCTCGGCCTCGGCCAGCCGCCCGTCGGCGATCTCGCAGAACGCCAGCAGGGCCCGCAGCTGCAGCTCGTCGTCGCCGGCGCCGATCCGCTGCATGACCGGCAGCGCGGCCCGCGCGTGCCCGGCCGCCGCGACCCGGTCGCCCTCGTGGAGGGTGAGCTGCGCGAGCATGGCCCGCGGCATCGCCTTGGCCCACGGCCCGTCGGCGTCGGCGGCGAGCTCGAGGGCGCGCTCGGCGGCGGCCATCGAGCCGCGGATGTCGCCGGCGTTCTCCCGGATGTTGCTGAGCCAGAAGCACGCGGCCGCCGCGGTCTCGCGGTCGGCGCCGTAGGCGAGCTCCGCCAGCCGGGCCGCGAATGCCTCCGGGTTGTCGGGGTCGACGGCCAGCATGGCCGTGGCCAGGCCGGACATGATCCCGTCGCCCGATCCGGCCCCCAGCCGCCGCAGCGTCGCCCGCATCCGGGCGAACCGCTCCCGGCCGCCGACCATCGAGTTGGCCATCATGATCGCGGTGGCCGAGTGGACCGCGTCGCGGAGCTCCGGCGGCGGGTCCCAGTCCCGGATCGCGTCGAACACGGCGTCGGTGACGACGAGCACCCGGACGTGCTCACCGCGCATCATCCAGAACATCCCGAGCGCGGCCATCAGCTCGACCACGGCGGCCGGGTCACCGTCGGCGATCGCGCTGCGCAACTCGTCGGCGAGGTTCGTCTCCTCCTCGGCCAGCGCGTCCACGGCCTCGAACTGCCCGGCGCCGGTGAGCCGCGCGGTCAGGGTGCGCGCGTAACCGACGGCCCAGCGCCGCAGCGCGGCCCTGGCCGCCGTGTCCTCGCCGGCGTCGACGAGCTGCATCCGGCCGAACTCGCGCACGGTCTCCAGCATCCGGTAGCGCACGCCGTGCGCGGATTCCCTGACTGTCAGCAGCGACTGGCCGACGAGGCCCTGTACCGTCCCGACCGCGTCCGCGCCGAGCACTGCCTCGGCCGCGTCGAGCGTGAACCCGTCGTGGAAGAGCGACAGCCGGCGCAGCCCGCGCCGCTCGCTCCCGGTCAGCAGGTTCCAGGACCAGTCGATGACGGCCAGCAGCGTCTGGTGCCGGTCCGGCGCGCTGCGGTCACCGCCGCGCAGCAGCGCGAACCGGTTTTCCAGCCGCCGGTCGATCTCCTCCACCGTCATGGCCCGGACCTGGACCGCGGCCAGCTCGATGGCCAGCGGCAGCCCGTCCAGCCGGGTCGCGATGCTGGTCACCGCCGCGGCGGGCAGCCGGACGCTCGGCCGCGCGGCGATGGCGCGCTCGGTGAACAGCTCGGCCGCGTCCGCGGTCTCCAGCTCGCCCAGCAGATAGACGTGCTCGGCCGCGATGCCGAGCGGCGCCCGGCTCGTGGTGAGCACGTGCAGGCCGGACGTCGCCGCGATCAGGAACGCGACCAGGTCGGCGACCGCGCCGATCAGGTGCTCGCAGTTGTCGAGCACGAGCAGGCCCGAGGACTGGGCGAGCTGCTGCGCGATCCGGCCGCGGACGTCGGCCCGCTGCTGCACGGTCAGCTCCCGTCGGCCCTGGAGCGAGTCCCGCACGCCGAGCACGGATCCGACTTCGCCGACCACGTCGGCGGCGGCCGAGACGCCGGCCAGCTCGACGACGTGCACGACCGGCACCGGGGCGTCCCTGGCGATCGCCTGCGCGAGCCGGGTCTTGCCCAGCCCGCCCGCCCCGACGACGGATACCACTCGTGCGCTCGCGGTGAGTGCGCGCAGCCGGTCCAGGTCCTCATCGCGGCCCAGCAGGGCCGTCGCGTCGTACCGCACGCCCTTGCGCACCGGGCGGTCCAGGGCCAGCAGGTCCCGGTGCACCCGCTGCAGCGGCTCGCCGGGGTCGGTGCCGAGCCGGTCCCGCAGGTCGCTGCGGTACCGCTCGAAGCGCTGCAGGGCGACGGCCGGGCCGCGGGCGGCTGCCTCGCAGCGCAGCAGGTCGGCCAGCAGTGACTCGTCGTCCGGCCGGGCCGCGTGCGCGGCGGCCAGCTCCGGCAGCGCGGCGGCGTGCGTCCCCATCCGGGCGGATGCGCGTGCCAGGGTGACCGTCGCCGCGGCGGCGTCCGCGGCCGCCGCCCGGCGCACCCGGCCAAGCGGGCCGCCGTCCGGGGTGCTTCCGTCGGCCAGGCCGTCCGCCAGCGCGATCGCCGCCCGCGCCAGCTCCGCCGCAAGCGCGGCGTCACGGTCCAGCGCAGCCCCGGCGTCACGAGCCAGCGTAGCGAGCCGGATGCTGTCTACCTCGCGCGGTGCGACGCCCAGCCGGTAGCCGCCGCCGTCGCGGACGATCACGTCAGCACCGCACGCGCTGCGCGTGCGCGACACCAGGACCTGCAGGCTCTTCGGCCCGTTGACCGGCGTCTCCGCGCCCCACACGAGCTCGATCAGCTCGCCCGCGCGCACCGGCCGCCCGCCGTGCGCAGCCAGCGCCGCCAGCAGCGCCTGCGGCCGGTCCCCCACTACTGCCTGCTGGCGCCAGCGCACCTCTCCCAGCAGGCTCAGCGCGATGCTCACCCGGCCAGTTTAGGGATCACCCGCAGCGGCACCGAGCCGGCAACTGCCGGCCAAGCTGGTCGAACAGATCGTCGACGAGGTCCTGCGGCCGGGCGTGCCCCTTGCCCGCCGGGGAGAGGTGCCCGTTGAGGGCGAGGTCCGCGGCGCCGTGCGCGACGGCCAGCGCGAGCGCCGCCACCCGGTCCGGGTCCCCGGCCGGCAGCTCGCCGGCGGCCTGCCCGCGCTCGACCGCGGCGACGAGGCCGGACCTGGCGGCCGCGGCCGCGGCCGCCAGGTCCGCGATGCCGGATCCGGCGGAGCCCGGCGACCAGGCGCCGAACGTGAGCTTGAAGCGCGCCGGGTAGCGCAGCGCCCACCGCACGTACGCGTGCATGAGCTGTCGCGCGTCCGGCTCGGCACGCGAGCGGTCCGGGCGCGCGCCGCGGTCACCCAGCTCGCGCGCGGCGACGGCGGCGAGCAGGTCCTCCTTGCCGGCGAAGTGCTTGTACGGGGCGTTGTGCGAGACGCCCGCGAGGCGCCCGACCGCGCGCAGCGTCACCGCGGTCGTGCCGCCCTCGTCGAGCAGCCTGGCTGCGGCATCGATGAGCCGCACGCGGGTCGGTGTCACCGGGCCAGCATAGCGAGAAGTTGACGATGTCAACCAGCGCGTGCGACCCTGAGTTGACAACGTCAACCTGGAGGCATGCATGCGGTTCGCGCTCGCTACCGGTCAGGCGAACATCTCCTGGGATAGCCTGTGCGGCCTCTGGGACGCCGCCGATCAGGTCGGCCTCTGGGAGTCGGCGTGGACCGGAGATCACTTCTACCCGTTCCTGGACGATCCCGGCGGACCGTGCATGGAGGGCTGGGTGACGCTGACGGCGCTCGCGGCGCGCACCCGGCGGCTGCGGCTGGGCGTGCTGGTCTCCGGCATGCCGCACCGCCACCCGGCCGTGCTCGCGAAGATGGCCGCCACCCTGGACATCACGTCGGCCGGCCGGCTCGAGGTAGGGCTCGGCGCGGCGTGGAATCAGCTCGAGCTCGACGCCTACGGCATCGCGCTCGGCACGACGGCGCAGCGGCTGGACCGGTTCGCCGAGGGCGTCGAGGTCATCTCCCGGCTGCTGACCGAGCCGGTCACGACGTTCGAGGGCCGGCACTACCGGCTCGCCGGGGCGTGGTGCGAGCCCAAGCCGGTGCAGCGGCCGCGCCCGCCGATCGTGATCGGCGGCGCGGGCGAGCTGCGCACCGCCGCGGTCGTCGCGCGCTGGGGCGACCACTGGAACCTGGGCTTCACCCGGCCTGCCGACGTGCCGCGCAAGCTCGCCGCGCTGGAGCGGCACTGCGGCGCGATCGGCCGGGACCCGGCCGGGATCGATATCTCCGTCGTCGTGCGCACCGCGAGCCGCGATGGCCGGCGCGACCCGGCCGAGGTGGCCCGCGAGGTGTCGGCTTACGAGGATGCGGGCTGCAGGCTCGCGATCGTCGAGGCGCTCGCGGGCAGCCCCGGCGACGCGCGGCGCGAGATCGGCCGGCTGACCGCGGCCTGCGCGCCGCTCGCGTCCGCCGCCGTCAGCTGAACTCCAGCCCGGCATAGTCGCCGCTCGTGCGCCACTGCTCGATATACCGGAAGAACGCGCTCGCGCCGTCGACGTACGCGCCGAACAGCGAGTGCTCGCTCAGCTCGCCGCCCTCGTTGTTGTAGTAGCCGGGCGTGCAGCTGCGCAGGAACGAGCGCATGACCGGGTTGGCGATCATCTTCTCCATCCACGCGTCCTGCGCTTCCTGCGTCACCTCCACCCGCTGGCGCCCCTGCGCCAGCGCGTGCGCGACCACGGCGGCGACGGTCCTGGCCGAGTCGGTCAGGTTGTGCGGCACGTTCGCTACGAAGTTGGCGCCCTGGGACAGCTGGACCACGAACGCGTTCGGGAAGCCGCGCACGTGGATGCCGTGCATCGTGCGCATGCCGTGCTCCCAGCAGTGCGACAGCCGGACGCCGTCGCGGCCGGTGACGTCGAACCCGGTCCGCCTCGTGGGCGGCGTGCCGACCTCGAAGCCCGAGGCGTAGATGATGCAGTCGACCGGGTACTCCACGCCCGCGGCCACGACCCCGGCCGCGGTGATGCGCTCCACGCCCTTGCCGTCGGTGTCGACCAGGTGCACCGTCGGCGCGTTGAAGGCGCCCAGGTACTCGTCGTGGAAGCACGGCCGCTTGCACAGCTGGCGGTACCAGGCCTTGAGATTCTCGGCGGTCTGCTGGTCGGCGACGACCGCGTTCACCCGGTCGCGGATCTCGGTCATCTTCTCGAAGTCCGCCGCCTCGACCTCCAGCATGAGCTGCTCGGGCGTGACGTCCCCGGCGCTGAGCTCCAGCACCCGCCCGCGCATCCGCTTGGACAGGTCGGTCCAGCCGTCGTTGACCAGGTCCTCGCCTGGCCACTCCCCCGGCGTCATGTTCGCGACGAAGTTCTCCAGCCAGCGGCGCTGCCAGCCGGGCGTGGCCGTCTGCGCGAACCACTCCGGGTCCATGGGCTTGTTGCCCCGCACGTCCACCGACGACGGCGTGCGCTGGAACACGTACAGTTCACCGCACGCGCCGGCCAGGTGCGGGACGCACTGCACGGCCGTCGCGCCGGTGCCGATGATCGCGACCCGCTTGCCCGCGAGCCGGTCCATGGGGGCGCCCTCGGGGTCGCCGCCGGTATAGCCGTAATCCCACCTGCTGGTGTGGAACGCGTGGCCCTCGAACGCCTCGATGCCGGGGATGCCCGGCAGCTTGGCCACGTGCAGCGGGCCCGTGCCCCAGCCCACGAACTGGGCGGTGAACTCGTCGCCGCGGTCGGTCCGCACGATCCAGTGGCCGGCCGCGTCGTCCCATTCCAGGTCCGTCACCCTGGTGTGAAACAGCGCGTTCTCGTACAGGCCGAACTGCTTGGCGATCCGGTTGCAGTGCTCGAGGATCTCCGGCGCGTGCACGTACAGCTCGGTGGGCATGTGCCCGGTCTCCTCCAGCAGCGGCAGGTAGATCATCGACGCCGTGTCGCACTGCGCGCCCGGATAGCGGTTCCAGTACCAGGTGCCGCCGAAGTCGCCGCCCTTCTCCACGATCCGCACGTCGGTGACGCCTGCCTCCCTCAGCCTGGCGCCGGTCACCAGCCCGGCGAAGCCGCCGCCGATGAACGCGAACGTCACGTGGTCGCGCCTGGGCTCGCGCTCGACGCGCTCGGTGTAGGGGTCGGTGAGCAGGTCGGCGAGCTTGCCGGTGAGCTCCAGGTACTGGTCATTGCCGTCGGGCCGCAGCCTCTTGGCGCGCTCCTGCGCGTACTTCAGCCGGAGCGCGTCGGCGTCGGCCACGGTCATCGTGCATACCTCCAAGCCGCGGGTGACCTCGGTGCCAGTGATTCATACCGACCAGCCGGTAGTCAAGAGGCCTGACAAACGGGAAACGTAACTGTCGGTGGCGTCTGGTAAGACCGTCCCGGACAGGAGGCACAGGATGCGATTCGCAGTCGTGCTGCCGGGCGGGACGGCCGGGCAGCAGCTCGAGGACGCGGTGCTCGCCGAGCGCGCGGGCTGGGACGGGGTCTTCGTCCCGGAGCTGGCCTACGGCGTGGACGCCTGGAGCGTCCTCGCCGCGATAGCCGTCAGGACGGAGCGAGTGCGGCTCGGCACCATGCTCACGCCGTTGCCGTGGCGGCGGCCGTGGAAGGTCGCCAGCCAGGTAGCGACCGTGGACCGGCTGTCGGGCGGGCGGGCGATCCTCGGGGTGGGCATCGGCGCGCCAGGGCTGGAGCTGTCCGGCAGCCACGAGGAGACCGGCGTGCGGGAGCGGGCGGCGATGCTGGACGAGGGCATCGACGTGATCCGCGCGCTGTGGGCGGGCAGCCGCGGCCACGACGGGCAGCACTACCAGTACCGGGCCGGCGCGCTGGACCTGCCGGAGTCCGCCCGCCCGGCCCGGCAGCGCATCCCGATCTGGGTGGTCGGCGTCTGGCCCCGGCCCACGTCGATGCGCAGGGTGCTGCGGTGCGATGGCATCATCCCGCAGTATCAGGCCGGCGACCGGGAGCCGGGGCCTGCTGACGCGCGAGCGGTCAGAACCTGGCTGACCGAGCACGGCGCTGGTGCCGGGTTCGACATGGTCGCGGACGGCGAGACGCCGGCCGACGACCCGGCGGCCGCGGCGCGGCAGGTCGCCGGGTGGGCAGCTGCGGGTTGCACCTGGTGGCTGGAGACGCGCTGGAGCGACGCGGGCCAGGCCGGCCATGACCCGATGCGGGCCCGCCTGACGGCCGGCCCGCCGGCGTCCGGCTGACCGGACCGAGCTGATCACGGGCAGGACGCTGATCTGCCCGGCGCACGATCGATATCACAACTTGGAATGTTGTCATACTTGAGATTAATTGCCTAGCATGGAGCCGTGACCGGTTCAGCTGACCTGCTCCTGCACCCCGTGCGGTTGCGGATCCTGCAGGCGTTCCTGGGTGACAGGGCCCTGACGACGGCCCAGCTCGGCGCCGAGCTGGCCGACGTGCCTGCCGCCAGCCTCTACCGGCACGTCGCGCGGCTGGTCCAGGCCGGCGCGCTGCAGGTGGTCGCCGAGCGGCGGGTGCGGGGCGCGGTCGAGCGCACCTACGTGCTGCGCCAGGTCGCTTCCAGGGTGCGGGTGGACGAGATCGCGAGCATGGGAACCGCGGATCTCCGGGCCATGTTCATGGCGTTCATCGCCGGGCTCGTCGGGGACATCGACCGCTACCTGGGCCGCGGGAAACCGGACGTGCTCCGGGACGGCGTGGCGTTCGGCATCGAGGGGCTCTGGCTCGATGACGCCGAGTACGCCGACATGATGCGCGACCTGTACAGGGTCCTGGACGGGCGGCGCGCCAACCTGCCGGGCAGGGGCCGTCGCCGGCGGCTGCTTGCCTCGATGCTGCTTCCCGGCGACGACGGACCACAGGAGGACCGGACATGACCGGCACCGACATCACCTTTGACAGCGGCGGCTGCACGCTGGCCGGGACCTACGCCGAGGCTGCCAGTCCCGTGGCGGCGGCACTGCTCATAGTCGGCTCGGGCAAGACCGACCGCGACTCGGACGTGCGGCTGCCGCTGGGCCAGACAATACGCGGCGGCATCACCAGGGAGATCGCCGAGAGGCTGGCGCCGGCGGGCGTCTCGACGCTGCGCTACGACAAGCGCGGCGTCGGCGCGAGCGGCGGTGACTACTACACGGTCGGCATGGATCAGCGGCTGGCCGACGCGCGGGCCGCGCTGGACTGGCTGGCGGCCCGGCAGCCGGGCCTGCCGCTGCTGGTCGTCGGCCACAGCGAGGGCACCTATCACGCGGCGCAGCTCGCTGCCGCCGACAGCCGGGTCGCAGGCGTCGTGCTGCTGTCCGGATCGGCCCGCACCGGCGGTGCGGTCCTGGCCTGGCAGACGCAGCAGCTGGCCGCCCGGCTGCCGCGGTCGGCCCGGGTCATCCTGCGGCTGATGCGCACCGACGCGGTCCGGGCGCAGCGCAAGAACCAGGACAAGCTCATGGCGTCCACCGCGGACGTCATCCGGGTGCAGGGCTCGAAGATCAACGCGCGCTGGTTCCGTGACTTCGTCCGCTACGACCCGGCGCCGGCCCTGGCTGCCATCAGCGTGCCCGTCCTCGCCATCACCGGCGGCCACGACCTGCAGGTGCCGCCGGCCGACATCGAGGCGATCGGCAAGCTCGTGCGCGGCCCCTTCGACGGGCACGTCGAAGGCGACCTCAGTCACATGCTCCGGCACGACCCGGGCAGCATCGGGCCGCGGGGCTACCGCCGGGCGGGCCGTGACCCGGTCAGCCCCGAGGTACTGACGCTGATCAGCGGCTGGGTGCAGCGGCACTGGCCCGGAGCAGCCCGATGACAGGCCTGCTGGCCAGTGCCCCGCCGGCCGCGACCAGCCACGACCTGTTCTTCGGCGTGCTGCCGCTGCTGCTGTTCGCTGCGGGTGTCGACGTCTACTGCATTGTCGATCTGGTGCGGGCGCCCCCGGCCCGCTACCTGCCGAAGGCCATCTGGGCCCTCATCATCTGCGTCAGCTTCCCGGCCGGAGCGCTGCTGTACCTGTTCTTCGGCCGCGACCGCAACCAGCGGACGAGGGTGCGGGGCTGATGGAGCCTGTCGTCACCACCAGGGGCCTGACCAGGGACTACGGCGGAGTGGGCCGCTTCGACACCGGCCTGGTCGTGCCCGCGGGCTGTGTCTACGGCCTGGTCGGCATGAACGCGGGCAGGACCACGCTGCTGTCGCTGCTGTCGGGGCTGCGCCGGCCCGACCGCGGCTCGATCACCATCACGGTCCCGCGAACCCGGCTGGCGGTCTGCCCCGACGTGCCCGAGTTCGACGGCTGGCTCACCGCCCGCGAGGTGGTGGAGCTTGCCGGGGCGCTCGTCGCCGGCCAGGCCCGCGCAGCAGGACGAGGCGGCGGCCGCCGCCGCTGCGCTCTGCAGCGCGGGCCTGGCCGGCGTGCTGGACCGGCGAGCCGGCAGCTTCTCCCGCGGCATGGTGCAGCGGCTCGGCCTGGCGTGCGCGCTGGTCGCCGACCCCGATCTGCTGATCATGGACGAGCCGACCTCCGCGCTGGACCCCGCCGGGCGCGCCGACATCCTCGGACTGGTGGCAGCGATGCGCGGCACGCGCACGGTCATCTTCTCCAGCCACATCCTCGACGACGTGCAGCGGATCGCGGACCAGGTGGGGATCCTGCGGGACGGGCGGCTGCTGTACCAGGGCGGCACGCAGCAGCTCATCGACGCCTACCTGACGCCGAGCTGGCTCGCGCGCATCGGCGGGGACACCGCGCCGGTGCTCGCCTTGCTGACGGCGCAGCCCTGGGTGGTCCGCGCCGAGACAGCCGGGGCGGGCACGATCAGGGTCGACGCGGTGAGCATCGAGGCAGGCGAGCGCGGCATTCCGCAGGTGATTGCCGCCTGCGGCGCGCGGCAGGTGTCCTGCGAGCCGGTGGCCGCGGACCTGGAGTCGGCGTTCCTCGCCCGCACCGGCGCGGTCGCGGAGGCTGCGTGCTGAGTGCACCTGCCGTTCCTCGCATGCGAGCCGGGATGAGCCTGTGGCGGCTGGAGTGGCTCCGGCTCGTCCGGACCCCGCGCGCGGTCGCGCTCGCCCTGCTGTTCCTCGCGACCGGCCTGGTCGAGCCCGGCGCGACCAGGTTCGAGAACAAGCTGCTCGGCCACGTCGGCGGCGGCGTCCGGGTCACGCTCCCGCCGCCGACGCCCGCGGACGGCCTGAACAGCTACGTCTCCGAGGCCACCCTGATAGGGCTCATCGTCGTCGTCGCGTTCACCGCCGGCGCGATGAGCTTCGACACCAGGCACGGGCTGGCGACGTTCCTGCGCACGCGAGCGGGCAGCATGTGGCAGCTGGTGCTGCCGAGGTTCGCGGTCAACGCCGGCGCGGCCGCCGCCGCGTATCTGCTGGGCACGCTGGGCGCGTGGTACGAGACGCAGGTGCTGATAGGCCCGCTGCCGCCGGGCGGAATGCTGGCCGGCGTGCTGTGCGGCGCGGTGTACTTCGTCCTCGCGACGGCGGTCGCCGCGTTCGCGGCCGCGGTGGTGCGCAGCACGATCGGCGCCGTCGGGATCGCCCTCGGCGTGCTCGTGCTGATGCCCGTCGCCAGCGCGATCCAGCCGGTCGCGAGCTGGCTGCCGAGCGCGCTCGTCGGCGCTCCCGCCGGCCTGGTCAGCGGCTCCTACCAGCTCTCCCACTTCGCCCCCGCGCTCGCGGTCGCCGTGCTGGCGACCGTAGCCGCGCCCGGCGCCGCGGTGCGCCTGCTCGGCCGCCGCGAGATCTAGCCGCGGTCCCGCCGATCGGCCTGATGACCTGGCCCGGGCTGAGCACGGACCCGTCACCGGAGCGCAGGTCGTGCCGCGGCCGGCGACGAAGTCCTCGGACAATTCCCGCTCCTGCCCGGGGCTGACGGCAGTGCCAGCCGTTCCAGCATCTAGGACTGGCTGGCCGTCGGGAAAGGTTGCCGGAGCAGCCGGATGAGCTCGGCGGGCGTGGCGGCGGTCACCAGCCGCTGCCTGCTGCCGGCCGGCACGAACCCGTCGGCCACCAGGCCGTCGACGAAGCCGAGCAGCGGCTCCCAGAACCCGCCTACGTCCAGCAGCGCGACGGGCTTGCGGTGCAGTCCCAGCTGCTGCCAGGTGAGGATCTCCAGCAGCTCGTCCAGCGTGCCGAGGCCGCCGGGCAGCGCGGCGAACCCGTCGGCAAGCTCGGCCATCCGCGCCTTGCGCTCGTGCATCGACCCGACGACCTCGAGCCTAGTCAGGTCCCGGTGCGCGACCTCGACATCGAACAGCCCGCCAGGGATCACGCCGATAACCGCGCCGCCGGCCGCGAGCGCGGCGTCGGCGAGCACGCCCATCAGCCCCACGCTCGCGCCGCCGTAGACGAGGCCCATCCCGGCCTCGGCCAGCAGCCTGCCGGTCTGCGCGGCGGCGGCGGCGTACTCGGGCCGGGTGCCAGGCGAGCTGCCCAGATAGACGGCGACGCGCATCGCTCAGGCTGGCCGCCGCTGCCGGGCGGCGAAGTCACGCAGGGCCCGGAGGAAGTCCACCTCGCGGAACGCGGGCCAGTAGCAGTCACAGAAGTGCAGGTACGCGTCGGTGCTCTGCCACAGCAGGAAGTTGGACATCCGCTGCTCGCCGCTGGTCCTGATGATCAGGTCGGGCTCCGGCTGCCCCGCGCCTGCCAGGTGCCTGGCGATGTCCTCGGGCCGCAGCCCGGCGGCCAGGTCGGCGAGCGTGGCGCCACTGCCGGCCCGTTCCTCCAGGTACGCGCGCACGGCCTCGACGATCTCCTGGCGCCCGCCGTAGCCCACGCACAGGGTCACGTGTCCCTGGCTCGCGCGCTCGCTCGTCGCCGCGGCGGCGTCCTTGAGCGCGCGGGCAGTACTGCCGGGCAGCATGTCCACCAGGCCGGCAATGTGCACCTGCCATGCGGCCGTGGCGGCGATCCTGGTCAGGACCACCCGCTCGATGATCTCCATGAGCGCCGCCACCTCGGTGTCGTCGCGCCGGGACAGGTTCTCGGCGGAGCAGACGAAGATGGTGACGTGCCGGACGCCGGCCGCCTGGCACCAGGACAGCGCGGCCCAGATGTGCTCGGCGCCCTGCCGGTGCCCGTCGCTCGGACTGGCCAGGCCCGCGGCCTTCGCCCACCGGCGGTTCCCGTCGATGATCAGCCCGATGTGCTGCGGCAGCCGCGCGCCGCGCAGCTGCCTGCGCAGCCGGCCCTCGTAGAGGCGGTAGACGAGCCGGCGCGGTGACACGCGCACAAACTAGCCGGTCGCGATCTTCAGGTCCAGCCAGGCTCGCGGTCGCCCGGTCGGCAACGCCGGACGGGAGCCCCCGCGGCGAGTCCGGTCAGCCGACGGTGCGGCTGCGGCCGCGGAACTCCGCGACGATCTCATCGCCGCGGCGGACCGTGACGTCGTAGATGCCGCTGCGCCCGTACCTGGCCCGCTCGGCGGCGACCGCCGTGAGCACGTCGCCCTCGCGCACCGGCGAGATGAACGTGATGTCGGCGCCCGCCGCCACCGTGACCGGGCCCTCGGTGTTGCACGCGCACGCGAACGCGGTGTCGGCGAGCATGAACACGTAACCGCCGTGCGCGATCGCGTGGCCGTTCAGCATCTGCATCGCGATCCGCATCCGCACGACCGCCGTGCCTGGCCCGACGCGGACCAGCTCCATGCCCAGGCTGCGGGACGCCTGGTCCGCCGCGAACATGACAGCGGCCGGGCCGCGCGGAGTGTCCTGCGCGGCCGTGGCCGGGTGCAGTCCGGACATGGAGGCTCCTTCGCTGCCAGGAGGATCAGCCTAGCGCCGCACGGTGCGGGCGCAGGACTCGCGCCCGGGCCGGCCGGGCTTAAGGTGGCGATCATGGATTCCTACCGCCAGCCGGGCACGATACTCACAGACCGGGTCTTCGCCGTGCCGCTCGACCACGCGAATCCGGCCGGCGAGCAGATCGAGGTCTTCGGCCGGGAGGTGGTCGCCGCAGACGAGGGCGGGCAGGGCCGGCCATGGCTGGTGTTCCTGCAGGGCGGCCCGGGCTTCGGCGCGCAGCGCCCGGCCGGGCGGGAGGCCTGGCTGGACCGGGCACTGCGCGACTTCAGGGTGCTGCTGCTCGATCAGCGCGGCACCGGCCGCTCGACGCCGGCGAACCGCAAGACGCTGGCCAGATTCGCCAGCCCGCGGGCACAGGCGGACTACCTGGCGCACTTCCGCGCGGACTCGATAGTCGCGGACGCCGAGCTGATCCGCCCGCAGGTCACCGGCGGCGAGCCGTGGGGCGTGCTGGGCCAGAGCTTCGGCGGATTCTGCACGGTCAGTTACCTGTCGTTCGCGCCGCACGGGATAAGGGAGGCATTTGTCACCGGCGGCCTGCCCGGCCTCACGTCGACCGCCGATGACGTGTACCGGCTCACCTACCGGCAGGTCGCGG
>Ga0335076_10002485_pt1 | contig 18354 bp, 25 predicted proteins | sample Lox_Sample_25_FD_206717 | JGI IMG/M metagenome (GOLD analysis project Ga0335076, IMG submission 206717) | Soil microbial communities from Loxahatchee National Wildlife Refuge, Florida, United States - Lox_Sample_2.5 | ecosystem: Environmental > Terrestrial > Soil > Wetlands | place: USA... | reverse complement strand
GTCAACGTTTCGCGCGACTGTTTCGAAAATCGACCCCACTTCCTCATCATAAGTTGGTCGACTCCGAGGCCTCGCTGAGTATCGAGCACATGTGCTGTAATACCACAAAACTTGAGTAAGTCCTGCATCGCCCAGGCAAGATAACCCTGAGCTCTCGTATCCGTTGCCGCCCGAAAACAACCGACGAGACGGTGTTCGATCAAAGACATGGCAAACCCCACGCTCTCCTCAGCATCTTCAAAGTTGCTTTGGAGGATAATATCGTCGACAATCTTGGCAGCATCCGTTCTAATTGGATCGACCGCACCCACGATTCCCAGACAATCGACTGCCAGCCCCATGATCGCCGTATCTGAATCATGATACTTGCTCGTGACGTCAAGAAGACACCGAATCAACTGTGTAACCAACCTGTCGCAATTCTCTACGACAATCAGGCTATGGATAAACGGTTCCTGTTCCTCCAGAAAATCCCGTAGCTCCATAAGGCCGCGATGACAGATTATCGCCGTTTCATGTGCACATCGTCGGATCAACTTTTCTAAAACGAATTTTGGCATCGCTTTACTTCGCCAGTCGTCGAGTCTTTTCGCAAGACTCTGCAATTCCGGGATAGAGGCTAACGATGGAATTGAGTAATCCGTCATTACGACTTGTTCATGCAGCGTGATTGCCTCTTGAACCACAAACTTCATGCGAATCTTTTCCTTTGGTGAACATCGAGACCAAATTTGAATGAACAGGGCAAATGTATGTGCAATCACTGATCCCACTTCCGTTTGCTGAACGCCTGTAATGAGCACTTTCCATGCTTGAATCGCCGATGTCCGTAACAAGTCATCTTCCGTCGCAGCTTGAAGACACGCAATGATCTTACGGCTTCAGCGAGTGAACATAGTGAAAGAGGTACCTGAGGCAAAGCAGACTTACTAGCGCCCTCTGAAAGCATAACAATCTCCTGAATCCCCGCAATACATCCAATCTTCTCCGTAAACGTTTTTCTTCCCCTCTTATCTGTTATAATATCGGTGAAATGATTCATCAACTCGAGAATATTATTCGATATATAATTCTTCAACGAGTCCAGTGCCTTTTGAGCGGGCTGTGGTTTTTCGGCTACGGACAATGCCACCGTTTGCAGTGCACTAAATACCCGTTCGCGTTTCCACGTGCCTTCGTCCCCGAGCATCTTGAGTAATTCGACGGTCAGCGGAGTTCGACATGCCATGATGAGACTGCGCGTGTCGATTGTGACTTTCGTATTATGTGCTGCCATCAGCTCGACGAGAAATTCTGTGCCTGAGTCGGTGGATCGGCGATACGTATCCCCTGTCAGCAACACCGCAAGAATAAACGTCATATTCTCATTCAACATTTGCCAGAGGCGAACCCCAATTTTATGAGCGAGTAATTCGAGCATATCCCTTTGCTGCGCGAGAACCAGCGGTGGCACGGTGAAGTTCTGCGTTCGCATGAGAAACATGGAATCTCTGAGATCGAGTAATTCCGCTAGACGCTGGAGGATTTGTGGTCGTGATCGCATTTGTTCGACGACGCGGACGCTGATGGTGGACCAATAGGGCGAAAACATTTGCCAGGTGGATTGATTGTGGGCGCGGGCGATAGCGAGGATTTCGCGGTACGCAAGGGCCGCGATGAAGGAATTGTTGTGGCCGAGAAAATGGACGAGGACGGTGAGGATGGTGGACATATTTCCTTGGGCAGCGACTTTGCCGATTTCGGCATAGGCCATGACGGTTGTTTCCAGGAGGCATTTGAGGCGGGCTGGTGAGGAGGAGGATTGCAGGTTTCGTAGGTGGCTGAAGATGGTGTTTCGATTCTCGGTAATAACATTTGACAGGTTTTGATTCTCGCGGTCTTTGAAAAGGAGGGGGATTGTCTGTGCTGCGGCTATCCTTTGGTCACGGTTCTCGGAGACGAGCTGTCCGAGTACTAGGTCCGCGAGGGGAGACTTGGATATTTGAACGAGTTCCGGTGAATCTTCATGCCTCAAAAGTCGACCGCATGCTCGAATCGCGGACACTACTACTCTGGACGAGACAGTACGATCCCGAAAGATGACCAAAAGGGGAGTGCGAAGGTCAATGACCGGGGTGTGTATCGACGTTTCCAATTTCTCTCCGCCGTCACAAAAACAACACTCAAATATCGAAGGATTTTTTTGATGCGACTCCTTGAGTTTTCCGGCGGACGCACATGCCAAATACCCGATATATTTGACAATGCCGCATTTCACGTCCTCACTAGACTTATTCCAAGCCGTTTCGACAATCATTCCAAGCTGAGTGGAATGATCTTGTGAGGCGCTGCGAAGGAGATCGGCCAGCGTGAGTAAAATTTTGAAAACGCCATCGATAGTAGCCACTGATTCAACGAGTCTTCGTTTGCTCGTCGGATCCGCATTTGATAAAGGATACGAATCGTCGACGTTGCCCAATCCAATGATAACATCCCGTTTCGAAGAAAGAGAAGTAGGGAATTTCCGAGTATCGGAGGCCATTAATACGGACTGGAGTCCAGAGGATTTGATTAGCCATTGTAGGGAAGGGTTATCCCGTGCAGCGGCGCTGATCTCATGAAGGCAGTCTTCGATGGCAGACTTGATAGACGTCAAATCTTCGTCTGCAATCACTTTTGTGAGCTGTCGACATAGAAATGGAAAGACGGCTCGTTGATGGGTGGGTAGAGTCGCCGTGGCTCGAAGGAGAGAAGAGATTGCCTTTAACTGGGCAGATTGCAGTCCCACTTTGTCAGTCTGGACTGGTTCACACCAGAGCCAATTTTTGAACTGTGTGCAAAGCGAGTCGAGTTGGGATTGTAGCCACTGTATATCCCGATGTTCGAGATTGAGCGACAAGAGACGCAACAACGAACTCGCTAACCAGAAAGCCTGGGTTGGGTTCGAAATGCGTATGTCAAATGCGCCTTTTCCCGATATAAGAATGTTGAATTCTCCTTTCGAAGCAGCTGTCATCGATTCTTCCTTGCTGATATAGAATGTGATCACTGCTCATCAGCCGCGGCAACGGTAGGATTGGCTTACTGTAGATAAATGACCTGAGGATTCGGTTGCATTTTCGAAGATCGCTCCACGCACCGGGATTCGCTTCTTTCCATACTCGCAACAGACACGCCATCGAAGCAATAAGCTCATTCCGCAACGGATCATCCGTGACATGGCACAAGACAAAACACATTCGAACGAGCAACCACTCGGAGAGAACGACGTCGTTGAGCAAAACGACAAGCACCTCGGGGGCCTTCCTCACAGTAATTCTTATCGCAGCTAGACAACGCGTCACATGCACCCGCAATTCATCTACAATCACGTCTTGCTAAGGAGAAGATGGAGACTACCTGTCAGAGTGACCTGGGGCAAGGTCATCAAACCCGCACTGACAACGAGCTCGATGACCTGCTTGTTGATGTCAAGTTCCTCCGCTGTGGCGCCATGGCCCACGGGGGCGGTCTCGTCTGCCGAACTCAGGAGCTCGTCGAGCAGCTGCCTCAGCACATCTTCTTTCATCGACATCGCGGACAAGGCATCGAGGAGGAACAACGCCGATCCAGGACACAACACGCCGCGCGCTGATTGGCTGAGGGACAATTTCGATCCTGTCCAGCGCTGGCTTTGGCTGATTTCGAAATCGCAAGGGAGGTCGACATGTCCAAAGCGATCTCGCCGAGGGAGGTGTTGTCTGCGTACAGACACCTCCTGAGGTCAATTTCGATCACCTTCAGAGACGATCAGCGGGTGCTGACTGCCGCAAAAAGCACTGTGCGAGCTCGGTTCGAAGAGGGGAAGAAGTTGTCGCCAGCGTGTCCCGAGGCGGTCGATGCTCTCGAGGAGGCGAGAGGAGCGAGTCGGTTTCTGCGGCAGGGAGTGATACAGGGGGTGAAAGAAGAGGAGAGCAGTAATTTCCGTATCTCTTGCTGCTCTGGGCGCAATGGCTGATTTTAGGATTGCGGATACATGAGCACATCGAGCTTGGCGATAATGCGTCTGTCAAGAATCCTCCGCAAATGCCTAAAATTGTTCAAAAGTATCGATCGGAACGGGTAAAAAGGGACAATTCAGTGTAGCATGGGACTGAGACATTGCAGAGATCGGAAGATGCATTAATGATACTTGAGCTTTCGATGTTTCTATGGCTTCATGCAATTTTAGACGGCCTCGACTGCATCCAGTTGAAGACTTGCGGGATCCTAAAAACAATCTTGCTGACGACGACCTTTATGTTTATCATTGGTGGCGAATTGTGGGTTAATCGGGAGTCCCATGTAATCTCAGTTTGTCTCTGGGGCCTAAGATAGTGATATTCCCAGTTGTAATATCGTGGTTTGCGTGTCTGCAGGGTGGTTTTTTCTTTGTGGGATTTTGCTTGTAAGATCTGTCATAATTATTGTAAATCGTGGCTACCCGCGGCATGACACAGGGCGCAAGTCATCATCAGAAGCCAAAAGAGGGACAACCCGCCTGCACCGCAGTCGCATGCCCAAAACGGCCCGTCACGATCATCATTTAATTCCAGCAACCCCCAACCCCTAGAGCCGCCCCTAACTAAGGAGCTGCTAGCCTCAAGTCCAGACGACTCCTGTTTCCAGTCGTCTGCTGCACTTGGTGGCTTCCGGCAAGAATCACTCGTCCGCCGTGCCTCGCAGAAAGAGGAAGACGGCCCCGGCCTCACCACCCGCCTCCTCCGAATCGGCATCTGCCCCTGCCCCTCCTCCCCCATCACACCACCTCACCGCCGCTCCCATCACGGCAACCACCCCTCCCCCCGACGGGACAACCATTTACCCTCCCAGCAAGAAGCTAAAAAGGTCTCCTTCTTCCCCTGCGCCGGTTGTTGCGCCTCCGACAGCCATGGCTTCCGATGCGAGTGATGAGGATATCTTTGACTATGACGATGAGGAGGCCAGCGACATGGAATACGATGACGGTGACAGCAGTATCAACGAAGGTATATCACCCTCCACAGTTTATTGTTTTGGTGGGGTGCTAATCGACGGCAGACGTCGATATGGATCAGGACATGGGCCTATCCATCGTGCTTGAGGAAAAGAACGCACGAAGGGCCCACGAAGTAGAATACCAACCCCACTCCATCAGCGATATCCGCCAAACGCAAGAAACACAAATATCAAACGTCGCCTCTGTCTGCAACATCGATCCCGTGCAGGCTGCCATTCTCCTCCGTCACTACCGCTGGAACAAAGAACGTGTCATAGAAGCCTACATGGACGACCCGGAACGGACGTTACGTCGCGCGGGGATCGTTGCGGAAGAAGACGACGCCTCGGGAGAGCATCAGATTCAACGTTTGCCGCACTTTGAATGTGAAATTTGCTTTGATGATGATAATGCCAAGACGAGTTATGCACTGCAGTGTGGGCATCGGGCGTGTACGACGTGTTGGTCTACTTATCTGTCCAGAAAGATTAAGGAGGAGGGGGAGAGCAGTAAAGTGCAGTGTCTGTTTGACAAGTGCCATGTCATTGTCGATGAAAAGACTGTGGAGCTCCTCGTTGATCCGGATGTCTTCGACAGGTCCACCTCAAATCCCCCTTCTTTTTTGCGCTAATGATACAGGTACGTAACGCTACTGAATCGCGCATACGTCGATGACAACGACTACCTGAAATGGTGTCCGGCGCCAAACTGTGAGTACGCAGTAGAATGTCACGTCCCATCCTCAGCCCTAGATCACATCGTCCCCACCGTATGCTGCGGCTGCGGCCACCGCTTCTGCTTTGGCTGCGGTCTGCAAGACCATCAACCCTGCCTATGTCCCCTCGTCAAAAAATGGCTCAAAAAGTGCAAGGACGATTCCGAGACGGCAAATTGGATCTCCGCGAACACCAAGGAATGCTCAAAGTGCAGTTCAACAATCGAGAAGAATGGCGGGTGCAATCATATGACGTGTCGAAAGTGTGGATACGAGTTTTGTTGGATTTGTATGGGGCCGTGGAGTGAACATGGGAGTCAGTGGTATAATTGCAATCGATACGAGGAAAGGAGTTCGGCGGATGCTAGGGATCAACAAGCTAGGAGCCGTGCTTCACTGGAACGATATCTTCACGTACCGTTCTCATTTCCTACTGTCGCTGACTGGTAGTATTACAATCGGTATGCGAATCATGAACAATCCGCGAAACTCGATAGAGAGCTCTTCTCTCGAACGGAAAAGAAGATGGGTCAACTCCAAATCACATCAGATATGTCCTGGATCGAAGTCCAATTCCTTAAAAATGCCGTCGATACCCTCAGCGCCTGTCGTCAAACCCTGAAATGGAGCTATGCTCTTGCGTATTCTGCCCTGCATCATCCGGCACCCACTAATTTCGTTTTAGATTTTATTTGGAGAAATCGAACATGACGGAAATTTTCGAACAGAACCAAGCAGACCTCGAATTCGCCACGGAAAATCTTTCGGAATTATGCGAGAAACCTGTCGAAATTATTCAAGAGCAAAATCTCAAACAAGTCATTCTCGACAAGGCCGTCTACGTTAAACAGCGACAGCTCGTTCTGCTGGAGGACACTGTAAAGGGTCTTGCTGAGGGCAGATGGGGGTTTAACGTTCATGCGAAGAGTTAACTAGCCATCCCCGAAGTGCATTTACAAACCAGGTGTCTATTGTGTGGCGTGTGAAAGAATCGTATTTGCATTGGGTTATTTGATATTCGTAGTGTTTTTGTGTTTATTTTTTGTTTTGTTTTGCTTACAATGGCCCCCTTTCCCCTAGTTTTACTAGGCTTTTTCTGTTTCGCGGTTTGTTTTAAGTATGCCTTTGTGAATTTTGGCTCATGGGATCGGGGGTTGCGGCCTACAAAATTGTATGTCAAATATACTTGTTTTCGAAGCGCGACTGGTGCCGCCATTTGGTTACATTTGAAATTCTGAAAATCCTCAAATTTGGTGAGGAAAAATTTGAAGGAGCCGCGAGGGCGGAGACAAACGACCCGTGATGGCCACAGCTGCGTTGCCAATAATACCCACAATATCAGGAGAAGAGCTCTCTCTTCGCTCTGATGCCGACTTCCACGTCATAAACCCCATTTCACGTAGCTAATCCCCCTTCAAACCCGGTTTCTAAAGATCGTATGCAGCGACCAGAGAACTCGCTCTTGAACCTGTCGGCCCACATTTCCTTGCCCACGCCCGGCGGAAACGACATAATCGTACATTCAGTGAGGACGAGAAACACCAAGCCGAAATCCATGCTCTCTCTCTCGTGGACCAATCCGGCGATGTCTCCGAAGACTCTGAACCTGAGGATCCAGAAATGCTCACCCGCGATCCGAAGGAATGGAAGGTAGAAAATTCACAGTTCCCCGCACTTTTGGGCAATGCTAATTTTGGCATTAGGAACAAGACCATTACGCTGTTCTTGGATTATCAAAGTATCGATATCAAGCTACGGAAGAGCAGATTAAAAAAGCGCATCGCAAGAAGGCGCTTAAACACCATCCGGACAAAAAGGCAGGTTCAACAGGTGATGAAAATGATGACTCCTTCTTTAAATGCATCCAAAAAGGTACCTTACCTCATCAAGCTGACCGTCTAATTTCGCGATTAGCCTTCGAAATTCTATCTGACCCCATAAAACGAAGACAATTCGATTCGGTTGATGAAGGGGCTGACATCGAACCCCCCTCCAAAAAGGCCAAAGGTAACTTTTTCAAACTATGGACCCCCTTCTTCGAATCCGAAGCCCGTTTCTCAAACCGTCAACCCGTCCCTTCCCTCGGCTCCCTCTCCTCCACCAAGACCGAAGTCGAAGCCTTCTACAACTTTTGGTTCACATTCGACTCCTGGCGATCCTTCGAGTATCTCGACAAAGACCCTCCTGATGAGGGCGATAATCGGGATAACAAGCGTTGGCAAGAAAAGAAGAACAAAGCGGAACGAGCGAAGCGGAAGAAGGAGGATACGGCACGATTGAGACGGGCGGTGGAGGATGCGTTGGCCGTTGATCCCCGAATGAAACTGTTCAAGGAGCAGGAGAAGAAGGAAAAAGAGAGGAAGAAATGGGAAAAGGAGGCTGGGGCAAGGAAGGCCGCGGAAGAGGCTCGGCTACGTGAGGAAGAGGAGAAGAAGCGCAAAGAGGAAGAGGAAGCGAGAGAACGTGCTGCCAAAGAGGACAATAAAAAGTCCAAGGAAGCGGTCAAGAATCGGATCAAAAAGGAAAAGAGGATTATCAAGGGATCCGTCAAGGATGTGAATTATTTCGTTGCAACGGGGACGGCGTCGGCGGAACAGATTGATCGAGTATTGCATGATGTTGAAGTTATAATTGAGCGTTTGAAGGGAGAAAAATTGACGGGTCTTGCTGCGAAATTGGATGGGAAAAAGAAGGGTGAGGATGTTCGTGCCGTTTTTGAAGAGGTTATTTTGGGCGGGGACGTCAAGACCTCTGAGATGAAGTTTTTGGGGAAGCAAGTCAATGGCGTATGAATGGATTTAAAATTACCGCCTTTCTTCCATACCTAGTGTTCTTGCGTTGCCGATGTTTTGGATAGAATCCTATTTATACTTTATAATTTTGAGCCAGTCTTGAATGAAAATGCGTTGCGATTTGTAGCGGAAACGGTGCTAAGTCGTTCTCGACTCATGATTGGCTCAACTGTTTGGTTCATTTCACAACACATAAATCCGGGATCTCCGCCTCTTCTTCGCTTCACACAAAAACTCATTCCGACGACCGTCGCAACTCCCAGGATTAATCCAAACCCATCAACGCATCAAGTCTTCAACGGCTTTCGCCCACGTCGCAACCTCAATAACAGCACACGAGTAAACAAATCATGGCAGACCCGTCCATCGACCCTGCCCTCGCCCCAGACGCCGCTGCCCACCTGCACCCCTCCCGCGGCGTCCCCTCAAACGATATATTCAACGCCTTCGACGCCCACCCCGACCCATCGACCTACCAACTCACCGCAGCAGCAGCCCTCGAACAGACGACCGGCACAGCCGACGCCGAAGACGAGGCCAACTCGAAAGAAGACGACGCCACCCGAAGAGGCTCCAAATCCACGAAACGCACGGGGCCACTAATCCGTAAGCGCTCGGGCTGGAATTCCTTCTACAAAGAACAGTTTGCCATCTACCACGCCAACAACCCACCCGCGACAAAACAGAATGCACGGGAGCGAAAGGGATTCTCAGCCTATGCGGCTGCGCAGTGGAAATTGCTTCCCCCCGCGGAAAAGGAGGCATATGTTCGTCGGGCAAGCGAAGATGATGCCCTTGCCGTGTCTCGCCCTGTCGAAAAGTTAAGGCGCAAGCGGGCCGGATTGTTGGATACGTTGGGTCGCATTGTTGCGGAACTGGAGACGGAGTTTGGCGTTGAAAGTTTGGTTTTCTGGTCCGAGAGGGATTTACCTACTGTCCAATCGGATGGGACGATGCCTCCTATTAATGAAGGAGAAGCGTTTGGGATTGTCGGTTCAACGGTCGGCGTTCAGTACATTGAAGTCCTTTCGAACGCACAACTTGGCCCTCATCACTTCACCGCCTTCATCCAGCATAATCAATCCCCCGGGGCCGAAAACACAAATCTCATTATTGGAAGAAAACGTCAATCTCTTGACCTTGATGAACCCACTGGTTTTGCCGCGGAGGATGCCGACACCACACATCTGCGGAAGAAGGCCAAGTCGAATATTTCAAGGGACTACCACGACGCTGAATTCCGACGACTCCTTTTGGGTCTGCTGAATGCTGAACTCCCGGCCCAAGCACAAAAGACACGTCTCCCACGGGGCTTCTTCGGGCCCTATTTAGAGAAACATGGAATGGAATTGGTGGGCCTTCCCGAGAAGCCTGTGGAGATTGGCGAGGGTGGTAAAATTGGCGGGTGGAGTGCTGACGCACTCAGGAGGAATTTGGAAGCTGTGAGGAGTGGCCGAGTTTTCCTTCGTCGGGCCGGTCATGTTGGTGGCGGTGCAGAGAGTACACTTGCGATAAAAACAGATCCTGTAGAGCAACCTGTTGAGGAGGAACCTTCTGAGGCCCCGGAAACACAGGGGAATGTTGGTGCCGAGGAGGAGGCGGTGAGGATTTTGGCACACGGAGCGGGGACCCGTCGTGCAAAGAAGTCTGCCAAGAGTTAAACTCACATGGCGTAAACTCTCATATCTGGCTGGACGGTTCTATGGAAGGGTCGTGTTTCACTGTATTTTAAAGACGTAGAGGGATGTTTTTCACCGTCTCGGCTGCCTGCCTTCGTTGTCAATATCACATTTTAATTTCATGTCCTGATCCCGAGACACCGTTATGACTTTCCGCAAGTGCTTTGGGGCGTGCTCCAAAGTTGAAACAGGATGCCGAAGGTCGTAAGTGTTGAGTCCGCCTGGTATACCATTTACATTGCAATGTATGGTGTGAGCGAATATACAACAATGCCAAGGTGATATTTAGGAGATCCGGTCTGATACCCATTCCAATACGCCAGCGACCTCTCGCGATTCAATGCTGCCCTTTGTCCATTCAACCATAACAGCATCCTCTTCAAGCTCGCTAAAATTAAATTCTGGACCTCCAAGTGTTGGCCGCTCCTCGTCATCCTCCAGTCCATCATCTCTCGTCTTCTTTAAAGTTGAGATTTCCTCCTCCAACAGTTCTCGCACTTTGTGAACTGGCAGCGCGGTGAACAGGTCGCTTTTATTCGCAACAAAAAGGACATGGATGGGTCGTGGGAGAGCTAGAAGTGTAGAATACACGCTGTTCGCCACGCTATTCAAGTCTTGCTTGATGGTTGCTGCGTCAAGCAGGACAGTGACGCCACGTGGGGGAGTGGTTGCAAGGGATTGTCGAAGGAGGTGAGCGAGTCGGGGATGTCCCGGACAATCGATGATTGTTACCGGCTTTTTGAGGGAGGCATGCGTTAATAGACACGAGTTGATGCTCATGGATGTCTGTGTAGGGACTGTTCTGCCATATTTTAACTTTGAGGACATGTCAGAGCGCTTATTCACTAAATTGAGGATATGACGTACGAAGGTCCAGAGGGCTGTTTTGCCAGATCCACTTGGGCCGACGAGATAGATTGCATTGCCAGAAGCTTTTCCGGACCAAAAGAAGAGAAAATATGTTGAAACCGCAATAAGCAGCAGCGTTAGAGCGAGACTCGTGAGGAGCAGCGTCGTGTCCATGGTGATGGAGGAGGGGGCCGTGGTCGCAGTGCTCATCGTCCGCAATCCCTGAAGATCATCGGTGCTGTGACTTATGTAACTGGGACGACCACAACCACTTTGCTAACCGCGCATCAACAGGCCGGACACCTCTCCTGCGCACAAAGGGATGACGCGATGACAACCCCTCCTCTGCCGTGAACACACCACGTGCAAATAATCCGTTTCTTCACGGCCATGGGCGCCCCGTCGCGCCGCCCTGCGAACTGGGCGTTGTACCCCGATTCAGAGCGCTTACGGCGACTCGCTCAGAAACTAGACGAGAAACAGCTGTGGCCCGGCTACCTCTCTGAGCACGAACACGCAATATTCCACAAGGCACTTCGGAGTCGAGACACCTGGAATGCTTTTCTCGCTGGCCAGGGCGAGCCCCTCGATCCCCTTCAAAAGACTCAGGAGAGTGGCGAGGAGAATACATCGGAAAAGGCGACTGATCCAGTGACGACAGCGTTCAGAGTTCGGGCGATGTTGTTTGAATTCTCGATACGAAAATTCTTTCCTCATGGTTCGAAGGAGGATCCTATGGACTTTGACCTGGATGAAGGTTTACCCGAAACGAGCGAGCCGCAAGTGTCCAAGCCGGTGGTCAAGACTCGAGAGATTGAAGAAGACGATTATGATGACGACGAAGATGAACGGCCTTCGTCTACGACACTTCAAGCTCCCGACTCATCAAATCAAGACGCTAATTCTTCCATGGATAGTATCGGTAAAAGACAGAGATTAATTTGAACTAACGAGCGCAGATGACACCACAGCCCTTCCTCAGATAAAATCCTTCCCATATGACACGTACTACCACACCTTCGAACACGACCGAATAGCAATGCTCGAACTTCAGACCGTCGAGGTACACATTCGATCCTTGTACCAGCTAACACTTCTCTTGAAGGAACTAAACCGTCAAAACAGCACGGAGGGGTCAGCACATGCTACATCCTCCCTTCAAAACGTAAACTTTGGCGCTGCAAATCTCACCATGAAACATCTCTTGTCCATGATCGCCCAACACAGCGACGTTGTCAACCTCAATCACCACGACCTCCGCAAGCTGCTCTCAGACGTCAGGAAGCACCGCTCCAATTCAAAATGGGCGTCAGACGAACTCATCGGCCGAGAAGAATTGTATGAAGCACTGGAGAGTATGTTGAAAAAGATCGTGGCGGACAAGAATTCCTTCCCATTTTTGGCAAAGGTGAGGAGGGTTACTGCACCGGACTATTATAATATTATTCGACGGCCGATGGATCTCGGGACGATGCAGAGGAATTTGAAGACGGGAAATTATTATAAGAGCAAGGCACAGTTCATGGAGGAACTTGATTTGATATGGGACAACTGTTTGACATATAACACTGACACGGTATGCCACCTCTCCTAGTGTGTGTTTTGTGTTGACTGGTAAGAATCATCCTCTGAGACCTATGGCACATGCCATGAGGCATCTATGTGCAACGCTCGCAGAGTTAGTCCCTGATATCACAATTCGTACAAGAGCAGAAGTCGAAGCCGAAGAAGCCGCTGCCGAAGCTGAAGACGATGTCCACAGCGACGTGGACGAAAAACCCGTCAAATCCTCTCGAAAAGCAGGCGGTTTCTCGTCCAAAGGCGTCAGTAAAAAGGGCGGCGCGTCAATGATGCGAGGGCCCCTCCACGAGGAATTAGAGAATAAACTCCTTAACGGAGTACGGGAGGGAAGCGTCGCTGGATCTCATGACGGGCGATCAGCAAGCCAAGTCAATGGGTTGTACAGCACACCGCCGCCTGCCGGCACGCCAATAGGCGACATGGACGCTCAATTTGACCCCGCTCAAGTCGCGCAACAGGCACGGGATGAAAAGGGGGATGAGGAAGATGAGGGGGACGTTCTTTCGAGAGAGTGGAATTCTCAGACGCAACAGGCCCGTGCCAAGTATGCCCTGCGGCGGCACAAGTTACTGCGGAAGCCGCTTGGGGAAGATGAAACGGGCCTGATTCGCACGAAAAAGGGCATGTTGAAGTTTAAAGAGTGGGAAGATCGAGTTTACGATGTTGTTCGTTTCGAGGAACCAGCGCCCGAACCAGATCCGGAAGCGGAGGATGAATTACCAAATGAAGAGGAAAATACGGAGGAAGATCAGTTCCTTGCTCAGTATGATCTAGCTTCGGGGATTCTGAATGGGTTTGAAGGGTCGTACGATGACGAGTCAATAAAGGAGCTGTATTCTCGAGAACCCCTTCCAGAGTAATGCCCGCGTTTTATTGTGCTGACGAAAGATTATCTGCCACGGACGTGCGGGTTCGGCCGCCACAAGGATTAATGGATACCATGCGAGAAAATGCTCGAAAGCTGGGAGAGATACGGAAGATATGTAACAAGGTCGCTGTGATCAGGACTCTGAGCCAGCAACCTGCAGGAGTAATTCCGTATTTGCACATCTCTAATTTTAGATATATCAACCTCCCGCACCTCCCGCAAAGCACCCCGAACTCGATGAATTCGCGTGGGGTGGTGCGATCGAAGATCATGAGCCCGTCTTCCCAGCGTCATCAGAAATGACCGGCGAAGTTGCAGAGTATGTAATGGAACAGACTGTCGCCAAGATTTTGTATCACTCTGGCTTTGAAGGTACGCTAATCATCATCTCGTCACTCACCATAGATTTCCAACCTTTTGCGTTCGACGTTATTACAAACATTGCCATTGAATATATGCAGGACCTAGGGCGAACGCTGACAATGTACCAGAACAACACGGATCAACGGAAGAAATTCACTGAAGAGGTGGGTATCCTATCCTTGACGACTCACTTACAACAGGGAATAATTCTGCACATGTTGGATCTCAATGGCGTTCATAATCTAGAACAACTGGAAATGTACATCAAAGACGACATTGAGCGATACGGGACAAAACTAGAAGATTGCCATCGTCGTCTCAAGCGCTTCCTAACAGAACTTCTGGTAACGCAACTTGCTACGATCAAGCTGACACGGAATGCAGCGCCCGGCACTCCAAGAAGGCCAGGACAGCACAAGTCTCTTTGAAGACCAAAACGAGAGTTTTATCAGCGGTGACTTTTACGATGAACTAGGCGAGGACTTTTTCGGTTTCAGAGAATTAGGTCTCGACAAAGAATTCGACATGATCTCCCTATCGGTAGTCCCCGTTCTTAGGAAAAGTTAATGGCTAGGTCCCCCTTCGCCTTCTTCAAGGCCGAATGCGCGCCGCGATCAATCCCGTCGGCGGTGAAGGCGGCCCGGCAGCCCAAACAGAACATCCCGAACCCCCTCCCTGGGACCCTGTCAGCGCCGACTCAATCGACGCCGAAATCGGTCTCATCCGCAACTTTCTCCGCACCAAACTCACTTCTTCCGAAGGCCCTTATCTCACCGAGGACGAGAACCTACCCCTCAAACAACGCCCCGCCAAACCTCGTCTTCCCCCCACGGGGAAAATTAGTACGCCGCGCAAGCGCAAGGAGGCCCCGGGTCCACAGGGGTCTGCAAAGAAGAAAAAAAAGGGAGCCGTGGTTGCTGTTGTCAAGCCGGAAGTGGTGCAGAATCCTACCCCGCCGAGGGAGGAGGATGGGTCAGATAACGAGTCTTTATTTGCTGATGGGCCGGAGTGATTTGGTTTAAGTTGGACCTTGGGTACTATATCTTGCTGCTAGAGGGAATGATTATCACACTGTCAGAATTCTGCCGGGGAAGTCATCATCTGTATATACATTTCTGCCTGATATTGTTCAATTATGAATGGAAGGTCATAATCATATACGAGTGGTCTTTCTCGTGCCCGAATTGCGAGCCGGTAGGTCCACGGCTCTCCGTCTGTTGTTCGCATTAGCCTTTAATTCGCTACCGAATTATTTCGTATCCACTGCCATGAGGTGGCCGATGCTCACGAGGTGCATGCGGGAAGTTTATTTCTCGATCGGGGAACCATGGCCAAACTTGTTCGACATTTCCATATTTGACGTTGGCAGCCCACGCGTTCTCGTATTCATCGGAGATAAGAAAGAGTAACAATGCACGTTCCATGCCATTATTGCCTTCATGCAACTGTAGTACGAAGGAGTCCGCACCTTCACGCATGCGTAGATAAAAGGTTCTCCAATCATCGCGGTCAGATAGGAATTTAGGTATTGAATACCACATTTAGATATCACACGACCTTTATTCAATTGCGCATTCCAGACCACAGTTTGCCCCCAGTATGCAGTTATGCTTGATTATCGGTTTCTGGCTTGTAATACTTCTCTCATTTTGGAGCTGGCGAAGTCCATCAGAATGGGTACAGGTGGACAGTTATCATGTTCCCGTTCATCGTCAGTAATTGGAAGACTTTCTCCAGCTTATCTTAATCTGTCTAGTCTCCTTCAGTTATTTACGATTCCCTTTCTCCAGTTTAAATTGTAAAATTGGCGATATTTCACCGGCGTCGTCTGCGCTGTTTGTCGTCTGTTCCAGATCAATTTCGGGATAGAGGCGCCGGTTCTCCGATCGGGTCGTTTACCTGCCTTAATTGAGCGGGGGTCCACGGTGTGTGACTGGCCAGCATTAGCCAACCAATCGTATCGCGTCTATTACCGGGGCCATCTGCTTTTCCTCGACGGATACAAAAGGGCCAATCCATCCACGTTCCATTTCCACGGACACACAAACAAACACTTCACTTTCTTCCCTATCGCACGTTCAATTAGCGCCCGTTTTCTCCATCGTCGTCGCTTTCTACCACGTGCTTCAACGTTTCATTCCTTGATTCACTCGAGTATTTCTCGCTGTCGCCACGACGGAGCAAGATGCCGAGCGTTGCCGAAACAGCACCTACGGAGGAACAAATTCGCGACAAGGAATTCGCAAAGGCCCTCCATGGCGCCCAAGCTACCGATACAACGGGCTACATGGCCATTCTGAAGAAGAACTCGGCGGCCCAGAAACAAGCTGCCTCCACGTATTTCCAATTCTGGGACAGGGCGGCATCCAATGACACGGACGACGATGTCAAGGCACGATCTGAAAAGTATACAGACCTGGTCAATGCTTATTATAACCTTGCCACGGATCTGTATGAGTATGGCTGGGCCGAGAGTTTTCACTTTTGTCGATTCTATAAAGGGGAGGGGTTTCATCAGGTCAGCGTCTTTGTTTGCTTGGCACGCTAATGGAAGGCCCTTGCGCGACACGAACATTATATGGCGATGAAGTTGGGCATTAAGCCTGGCGAGGTTGTTTTGGACGTTGGATGTGGTGTTGGAGGACCTGCTCGTGAAATTGCCACCTTCACAGACGCAAACGTTGTTGGCCTCAATAATAATGACTACCAGTATCACACCCCACCTGCTGAGGATAACGGACCGGAGCTGATGAGCAGGATCGAGCGAGCCACCTGCTACACTGCCAAACGCGGTCTGTCGGCCAACGTAACTTTTGTCAAGGGGGATTTCATGAAAATGCCCTTCGCCGACAATGCATTTGATCGTATCTACTCGATCGAGGCAACCTGCCACGCGCCTTCCCTTAAGGGCGTCTACTCAGAAATCTTCCGTGTTCTCAAACCCGGCGGAACCTACGCCACCTACGAATGGCTCCTCGACGACAGCTACGACCCCAACAACCCTCGGCACAAGCAAATCTCTTACGACATCGAAGCTGGTGACGGCATCCCCGCGATGGTCAAGAAGGAGGTCGCCCGTAAGGCCTTTGCCGACGTTGGCTTTGAAATCATCCATGACGACGATCTCGCGGACCGCGGCGACGAGATCCCTTGGTACTACCCTTTGGCTGGGGAATTGAAGTATGTTCGCAGCATTGCGGATTTCGTCAAGGTTGGATTGATGACGCGCCCAATGCGATATATTTCTCATGGTTTTTTGGGTGTTCTGGCGTTTTTTAGGCTGGCGCCTCCCGATGCGAATAAGACTGCCGATGCGCTTGGTGTCGCTGCCGATGCGCTCGTCGCTGGAGGAAGGGCAAAGCTGTTCACACCGATGCAGCTTTATGTTGCGCGGAAACCTGAATAATAAAGTAGATGCATTCTAACGGAGAGAAGTCGCTTTCTGGGGGGATCACAGTGAATGTTATCCTCTCTATTGACGATTGGACGAGTTGATCAGTCACTTGCTGTACGAGTCTTTTCTTAGATGAACATATATCGCCGTACTAATATCAAACCTATTTAATTGCATTCTGGGTATCCCTTCGAATAAGCATGCCAACGTCGTCCGGGCGTTTTCCTTCACACATTCCACCGAGCAGCGACTGACCTTTGGACTTCTCGAGTTCAGGCAATAGCAATTCTGAGATTGCTGCTCCATTCGATAGCCCAGCGGGCGGTTGCGCCAACTCAGTTTCAGATGCCAATCCAAAGATCGTTTTTGCCAGGGCCTGCAGGAATTCGTTCGGATATTGAAACGCTCTCGGCCGAGGCGAACGTAGCCGATAGCACCAATAAGAGAGCCAACTTTAATTTTAGGGAGCCCGGCTGCGTTTTATCGGGGAGGCGCAGGCACATGGCGCATACAAATAACTTGGGCTACGTGCTCCCCCCCTCGCATATCTTCTTGCGTGAAACGGCGGTTTACAAGTTACCCCTTGCCTCGTACCCTAGCCTCGTACCCAGGCGATTTCGCAATTTCGCTGTCATGTGATTAGCTTGAGCGAAAGCGAAAGCGCCTGGAGGAATTGGTCAACCAAAAAATCGACCTCCGCCAGCACTAAGAATTTTGCAATTCTGAAGATGTAGAAATGATCCTTGGATCAAATGGAATCGATTGGCCTAAGTTTCGATGCAAATTTATCATGAGAATGGTATATAAAATGGGGTTAAAGTTCAAAATTTTGAGAAATCCTGCTTTCTGATTAGTTCTTGAAAAATCACATATAACCAATTTCTCCAGGCGCTTTCGCATTCGCTCAAGCCAATCACCTGACCAGCGAAATTGCGAAAACGCCTGGGTACGAGGCTAAGTTACTGTCACGGGTTAAGGGGCTCGGGGCTCGCAAGGCTCAGGGCTCGCCGCTCCGTGACCCAAATATTTTGATTTAGACTAGTTTTACTTGGCGCGCCGCCACCATCATCTGATCCTTAGCAATCAACTCATTCTTTACCATCTTCATCTTCTTCTCCTTCCTTCATCAACCCCACTC
>Ga0335076_10002484_pt1 | contig 18354 bp, 18 predicted proteins | sample Lox_Sample_25_FD_206717 | JGI IMG/M metagenome (GOLD analysis project Ga0335076, IMG submission 206717) | Soil microbial communities from Loxahatchee National Wildlife Refuge, Florida, United States - Lox_Sample_2.5 | ecosystem: Environmental > Terrestrial > Soil > Wetlands | place: USA... | reverse complement strand
TGCGCTCGGCCGCCGTCCACTTCTTCCCGCAGGTGGAGCTCTTCAGCATCTACCTCGTCATGGCGCTCGTCCTGGCCTTCCGCCCGCGCGGTCTCTTCGTCGCCGCCGAGGCGAGGAAGATATGACCACCTCCCGCCGCACCACCCTGGGGCTCGGGGCGGCGCTCGCCGCCCTGGCGCTCCTCGCCCCGGTGCTCCCGAAGTGGGCCCTCTTCCTCGTCGTCGTCTCGCTCGCCAAGGGGCTCGCCGCGCTCGGGCTCCTCGTCCTCATGCGCACCGGCCTCGTCTCCTTCGGCCAGGGGCTCTACTTCGCCGCCGGCGCCTACGCCGCCGGGCTCGCCCGCGACGCCCTCCACCTGGGGGACGGAGTCCTCATGGTGCTCGCCGGCGGCCTCACCGCCGCCCTGGTGGCGGCCTTGCTCGGCCTCCTCCTCGCCCGCTACCGCGCCATCTTCTTCGCCATGCTGAGCCTCGCCTTCTCCATGATCCTCTACGGGCTCCTGGTGAAGACGCCGGCGCTCGGGTCGACCGACGGGTTCAACGTCTCCGCCAAGAGCTTCTTCGGCCTCTCCCCGGCGAGCGGGGTGGGGCGCTACGGGATCTACGGGATCGCCGCCCTCTCGGCCTTCGGGGCGGCGGTGGGGGTGGACCGCTACCTCGGCTCGCACCTCGGCCGCCTCGCCCCCGCCGTCCGGGACAACGAGCTCCGGGTCGAGTACATGGGCGCCTCGGTCCGCAACGTCGTCCACCTGAACCTCGTCCTGGCCGGGGCGCTCGCCGGCTTGGGAGGGGCGGTGACGGCGCTCGCCGTCGGCCACATCGACCCGGAGATGGCCTACTGGACCACCTCGGGCGAGTTCGTCTTCGTCGCCATCCTCTCCGGGACCGCGAGCGTGGCGGCGCCCTTCGCCGGCGCGCTCCTCCTCGAGCTCCTCCGCAGCTTCGCCTACGAGCACGCTCCCAACACCTGGCAGCTGGTGATGGGGGCCTCGATGCTGGCCGTGATCCTGTTCCTGCCGGCGGGGCTTTGGTCGGTCTTCGCGCGGAAGCGGAGGGCCGCCCGGTGAGCGCCATCCTCGAGGCGGAAGGCCTCACCAAGGCCTTCGGCGCCGTCACCGCCGCCCGCGACGTCAACGTCTCCATCGACGAGGACACGGTGGTGGGGCTCATCGGCGGGAACGGGGCCGGGAAGACCACCTTCCTGAACCTCGTCACCGGCTACCAGAAGCCCACCCACGGCACCATCCGCTTCTTCGGCCGGGACATCACCGGGATGCCCCCGCGCCGCATCACCCGACTCGGCATCTGCCGCTCCTTCCAGATTCCCCAGGTCTTCGACTCGCTCACCGCCTACGAGAACCTCCTCGTCGGCCTGGGAATCGTGGTGATGGGGCGCAAGGCCTTCGTCGGCAGCCACCTCGGCGGGGGGACGCCGGAGGAGGCCGCCGACGAGATGCTGGAGCGCTTCCACCTCGCGCGCTACCGGGACGAGCTCGCCTCGGTGCTCCCCGAGGGGGTGCGCAAGCTCCTCGACATCGCCATGGCGCTGGCGGTGAAGCCGCGCATCCTGCTCCTCGACGAGCCCACGAGCGGGGTGTCGGCCGACGAGAAGTTCGCCCTCATGGACCTGGTGCTGGGCGCCATCCGCGCCGACAAGGTCACGGTGCTCTTCGTGGAGCACGACATGGACATCGTGCGCCGCTACACCCAGCGCATCCTGGCCTTCTACGACGGCAAGGTGATCGCCGACGGCGAGAGCGCCTCCGTCCTCTCCAACCCCGAGGTGCGGCGCCTGGTGGTGGGAGAGGCGGCGCCGGAGGAGGAGGGGCTCCATGCTCCGGGTTGAGTCCCTCGACGTGGCCATCAAGTCGGTGCGCATCCTGCGCGGCGTGGGGCTCCGGGTCGAGGAGGGCGAGCTCGCCGGGCTCATCGGCCGGAACGGGGCCGGCAAGACCACGCTGCTGCGCGCCGTCATGGGCGTGCTCCCGCCGAGCGCCGGGACGGTGGAGTTCGACGGGATGCCCATGGCGGGAGTGCCGGCGCACCGCCGGTCGCGCCTGGGGATGGGCTACATGCCCGAGGACCGCCGCATCATCCCCCAGCTCTCCATCGAGGAGAACGTCTGCCTTCCCGCCTGGGCGTCCGGGAGCCCGGGGTCCGGGGAGCGGCTCAGTCGCATCTACCGGATGATCCCGGAGGTGGAGGCGATGAGGGACCGCAAGGGCTTCCAGCTCTCCGGGGGGCAGCAGAAGCTCGTTGCCCTGGCCCGGGCCCTCATGAGCGGCACGAAGCTCCTCCTTCTCGACGAGCCCTTCGAGGGGGTGGCGCCGGTGCTGGCGAAGCGTCTCGCCGAGGTGATCTCCTCGCTCCGCAAGGAGGGGCTCTCGGTCATCGTCTCCGAGTCGGACCTCTCCCACTCGAAGAAGCTCCTCGACGTCACCTATCACATCGACCGCGGCGAGGTGAGGAGGGCCGCGGCCTGAAGTCCCGCAGTGACAAGGAAGCGAACCGCAGGAGGGCCAAGAGATGAAGACCGTCGCCGCCGTGCTGCGCGCCGTCACCGACGCGCGCCCCTACGAGACCTCCCGTCCCATGAAGCTCGAGGAGGTGGAGCTCGGCGCCCCGCGCGCCGGGGAGCTACTGGTGCGCATCGAGGCCGCCGGGGTCTGCCACTCCGACATCTCGGTGGTGGACGGATCGCGCGTGAGGCCGCTCCCCATGGCGCTCGGGCACGAGGCCGCCGGGGTGGTGGAGGAGGTCGGGGCCGGGGTCCGAGACGTGAAGCCCGGCGACCACGTGGTGCTCACCTTCGTCCCGAGCTGCGGCCTCTGCCCCGAGTGCTCCTCCGGCCGCCCGGCGCTCTGCACCCCGGCCGCGGCGGCGAACGGCGCCGGCACCCTGCTCCACGGCGGGTCGCTCCTGCAGGGGGGCGACGGCAAGCCCATCCACCACCACCTCGGGGTCTCCGCCTTCGCCCGGCACGCGGTGGTGGCGCGCGAGTCGGCGGTGGTGGTCCCGCAGGACGTCCCCCTGCCCATCGCCGCGCTCTTCGGATGCGCGGTGCTCACCGGCGCCGGGGCGGTGCTCAACACCGCCTCGGTTCGCCCGGGCCAGTCGGTGGCCGTCTTCGGCCTCGGCGGGGTGGGGCTCGCCTCGGTGATGGCGGCCCACGTGGCGAGCGCCTGGCCCATCGTGGCGGTCGACCCGGTGGAGGCGAAGCGCAAGCTGGCGCGCGAGCTCGGGGCCACCGCGGTCTTCGCCCCCGAGGAGGCGGAGAAGGGGGTGAAGGACCTCACCGGCGGCGGCGCCGACGTGACCTTCGAGGCGGCCGGGGTGCCGGCAGTGCTGGAGGCCGCCTTCCGGGCGGTGCGCCGGGGCGGGACCACCGTGGCGATGGGGCTCCCGCACCCCTCCCGGACCCTCTCCCTGCCGGCGCTCGCCTTCGCCGGCCTGGGGCAGGCGATCGTCGGCTCCTACATGGGCTCGGCCGCGCCGCAGCGCGACATCCCGCGCTACCTCGCCCTCTACCGGGCGGGGCGGATGCCGGTCGATCGCCTGCAGAGCGCCGTCCTGCCCCTCGAGAAGATCAACGAAGCCTTCGAGTGCCTGGCGGCCGGCGGTGCCGTGCGCCAGGTCCTCTTGCCCCACGCCTGAGAAGAAACCCGGAGGAGAGACAGATGGCCATCGAGAGCTTGAACCCCACCACCGGCGAGCGCCTCGCCACCTTCCCCGAGATGGGAGCCGCGGAGATCGAGGGGATCCTGGCCGCCGCGGTCGCGGCGCAGAGGAGCTGGGCCCGCACCCCCATCGCCGAGCGCGCCGTCCCCATGCGGAAGGTGGGGGCGCTCCTCCGGGAGCGCGCGAGCGAGCTCGCGAGGCTCATGGCGCTGGAGATGGGAAAGCCCCTGAAGGACGGGGTGGGCGAGGCGCAGAAGTGCGCCTGGGCCTGCGAGCACTACGCCGAGCACGCCGCGGGCTACCTCGAGCCGCGCCCGGAGCCGAGCGACGCCCGCAAGAGCTACGTGCGCTTCGACCCGCTCGGCGTGGTGCTGGCGGTGATGCCCTGGAACTACCCCTACTGGCAGGTCTTCCGCTTCATCGCCCCCCACCTGATGGCGGGGAACGGCGGGCTCCTGAAGCACGCCTCGAACGTCCCGCAGTGCGCGCTCTCCATCGAGCAGCTGATGCGGGACGCGGGCTTCCCGAGCGGCCTCTTCCGCACCCTCCTCATCGGCTCGAAGCCGGTACGCGCCCTCGTCACGGACCGGCGCATCGCCGCCACCACCCTCACCGGGAGCGAGGCGGCGGGCAAGGCCGTCGCCGCCGCCTCGGGCGAGAGCCTCAAGCCCTCGGTGCTGGAGCTGGGCGGTTCCGACCCCTTCCTCGTCCTCGCGGACGCCGACCTGGACGAGGCGGCCCGGGTGGGAGCGGTGGCCCGCCTCCTCAACGCCGGCCAGAGCTGCATCTGCGCCAAGCGCTTCATCGTCGAGGAGCCGGTCTACGAGCCCTTCCTCTCGAAGCTCACCGAGGCGCTCCGGCGCGTGAAGGTGGGCGACCCGCTCGATCCCTCGACCGACATCGGCCCGCAGGCGCGCGCCGAGCTCCGCGACGAGCTCCACGCCTTCGTCACCCGGGCCATCCGCGAGGGGGCGCGGCCGTTGCTGGGCTGCGAGGTGCCGAAGGGGCCGGGGGCGTTCTACCCGGTGAGCCTGCTCGCCGACGTGGAGAGGGGCAACGTGGCGGCCGAGGAGGAGCTCTTCGGGCCGGTGGCGGTGGTGATGCGCGCCCCCTCCGCGGAGGGCGCGGTGGAGATCGCCAACGACTCCAAGTTCGGGCTGGGCGCCTCGCTCTGGACCCGGAGCGAGGCGAAGGCCGAGCGGCTCGTCCCCCTCATCGAGGCGGGCGCGGTCTTCGTGAACGGTCTCGTGAAGAGCGACCCGCGGCTCCCCTTCGGCGGGGTGAAGACCTCCGGCTACGGCCGCGAGCTCGGGCTCGAGGGGATCCGTGCCTTCGTGAACGCGAAGACGGTGTGGATGAAGTAGGGGAGGACCATGGCCGAGAAGGTGGTCCCGCGCCGCCACGAGTACCCCTTCTTCGGGGCCGTGAGCGCCCGCTGGATGGACAACGACGTCTACGGGCACGTGAACAACGCCCACTACTACTCCTACTTCGACTCGGTGGTGAACGAGTACCTGGTGAGGCGGGGGGGGCTCGACATCTTCCGCGGCCCGGTAGTGGGGTACGTGGTGGCCTCGTCCTGCGCCTACTTCAAGCCGGTCGCCTACCCCGCCACCCTGGAGCTCGGGCTGCGGGCGGAGCGGCTCGGCCGGAGCTCGGTGCAGTACGGCCTCGGCGTCTTCCTCCCCGGGGACGACCTGGCCCGGGCCGCCGGGACGGTGGTGCACGTCTTCGTCGAGCGCGAGACCTCGAAGCCCACCCCGCTGCCGCCCCGGGTGCGGGAGGCGCTCGAGGCGATCGAGAGGGGACCCCCGGTCCCCTAGACCTGCACCTCGCCGCCGTCGACCAGGATGCACTGGCCGTTGATGGCGGGGTTCCGGGCCAGCATCACCGCGACGTCGGCCACCTCCTCCGGCGAGCTCGGCTGCCCGCGGGGGTTGAGGGAGAGGATGGCGGCGCGCGCCTCCTCCGGGCTCCGCCCGGTGGAGTCCACCACCGCCTGGATGGCCTCCTCCATCATCTGGGTCGCCACCCAGGACGGGCAGATGGCGTTGGCGGTGATCCCCTTGCGCGCCCCCTCGAGCGCGACGGTGCGGGTGAGACCCACCAGCCCGTGCTTCGAGGCCACGTAGGACGCCGAGTACTTGGCCCCCACCCGCCCCAGGACAGAGGCCACGTTGATGATGCGCCCGAAGGCGCGCCCGTACATCCCGGGGAGGAAGGCGCGCACCAGCAGGAAGGGGGCGGTGAGGTTCACCTCGAGGACCCCGTCCCACTGGGCGTCGGCGATGCGCACGAGCGGGGCGCTGCCGTGGATCCCGGCGTTGTTCACCAGGATGTCCACCGGCCCGAGGGCGCGCGCCACCACCGCGGGCGCGGCGGCGATGGCGTGGCGGTCCGTGACGTCGAAGGGGAAGAAGTGCCCCTTCGCCCCGAGCGCCTGGATCTCGCCCGCCACCTGCTCGATCTCCGGGACGCTCCTGGCCGCCACCGCCACCTTGGCCCCGGCGCGCGCCAGCGCGAGGGCGATGGCCCGCCCGATGCCGCGCCCCCCGCCGGTGACGAGCGCGACGCGCCCCTCGATGCCGTCCATGCTTCCTCCCTGGCGCCCCCTCCCGGAAGGTACGGGGCGGGCGCGGCCCGCCTCACCCGCCGGCGGACGCGATGTGGTCGGCCGCCCAGTGCGCGATGCCGAAGATGGTCTCCTGCGGGTTCACGCCCAGACTGGTGGGGAAGACCGAGCCGTCCACCACCCAGACGTTGTCGAGCCAGTGGAGCTTGAGCCGGGAGTCGACGACGCTCTTCTCCGGGTCGCGCCCCATGGCGCACCCACCCATGGCGTGGGCGCTGAAGACCCCCACCCGCAGGGGCTCCCACGGGGCCCGGTCGAGGAGCGCCACGTCGGACTCGGTGCGCATCACCACCGGGTTCTCGTGGAAGGAGTAGACGACGCTCGCCCCGGCGGCGAGCTGGACGCGGGCGAGCGCCTTGTTGCCCTCCCGCAGGGCCTCCCAGATCTCCGGGCGGATGGGGTAGTCGAGCCGCACCCGGCCGTCGGAGCGGATGGAGACCGTGCCCCCCTCCTCCTCCGGCAGGAAGCCGTCGATGGAGAGGGCGATGAGCCCGTTCGCGTAGGCGAGGCGCGACATCTGCTCCTCGTGCAGGGCCCCGAAGCCCCCGAGCGAGGTGGCGATGAGGAGCGGCTGTGCCGGGGCGGCCTCGAGGAAGAACCCCACCTTCCCCCTGCCGCGGTCGGCGAAGTGGTGCGAGGCCACCGACTGCGGCGCCCCGTAGAAGGCCTCGACCTTGTCGGGAAAGATGGCGGCGCTCGCCACCACCGGGTGGAGGAAGGTGCGCCGGCCGACGCGCCCGCTCGGGTCGTAGCCGCTCCGGAGCAGGAGCTGCGGGCTGTTGATGGCGCCGCCGGAGAGCACCACCAGCCGGGAGCGCACCGTCACCTTGCGGCCGGTGGGCTTGCCGGAGGAGTCGAGCGCCTGCGCCTGCACCGCGGCGATGCGCTTGCCCGACTTCTCGAGCCTCACCGCCCGCGCGTGGGCGTAGACGCGCGCGCCGTCCCGGACCGCGTCCTGGACGTAGGTCTGGTCCATCGACTGCTTCGCGCCCACCGGGCAGGCGGTGCCGCAGTAGCCCAGGTTCTGGCACCCGAACACGTTCCGGTGGATGACCTCCCGGTCCCAGGAGAGCCGCCCCGCCCCCTCCCAGAGGACGCGGTTGTTGGCGTTCACCACCTCGAGCGGCCAGGGACCGATGTGGAGCCGCTCCTCCACCGCCTGGAAGTGGGGCTCGAGTGCCTTCTCGTCCAGCCCGGAGACGCCGTAGACCTCGGCCCAGTGGCGGAGGACCCGCGGTGGCGTGCGGAAGCTCGTCGTCCAGTTGACGAGCGTGCTTCCCCCCACCGCCCGTCCCTGCAAGACGGTGATGGAGAGGTCCGCGGTGGCCCGCTGTCCGTGCTCCTGGTAGAGCGCCGGGAAGGCCCAGGCCTCGTCCATCTTCACCTTCTCGGGCGGGTAGTAGCCTCCCTCCTCGAGGACCACCACCCGGAGCCCGCGGGCGGCCAGGCGCGCCGCCACCACCGCGCCGCCCGCCCCCGAGCCCACCACGCAGACGTCGGGGGTCTCCTCCGCGTCCCGCCGCAGCTCGGCGGCGTCGACGATGCGGCCCGGGGCGCTCTCGCTCAAGGCTTGCCCCCCTGCGGCAGGTCCATGCCGCTGCGGGGCGCCGGGATCTCCTCCAGCTCTCGGGGCGCCGGCGCCGCCGGGCGCGGGCGGGGGCGCTGCGGCGCGGCGCCCTCCGGGGCGCCCTCGCCGCGCTTCGGCTCGGCGTGCCTCGCCTCCGCCCGCTTGGGCGCGGGCTCCTGCGGGCGCTCGCTCGCGTCGAGGGGCGGGGGGCCCGGGTAGCCGACGGCCGGCCACACCTTCGGCGAGCCGTAGTAGGCGGCGTAGACGATCTTCTTCAGCGCCTTGTAGCCGGTGCGCCGCAGGGCGTAGCGGCTCGTCTGCCAGGCGGCGATGCGCGCGTCCTGCTGCTCCAGCGTCGAATCGGTGAAGGTGTGGAACTGCCCGTCGAGGAGGAAGCCGGTGAGAGCGTTGTCGAAGAGCCGGACGAGCTGGCGGAGCTCGTTCTGGGTGGCCTCGGGCGCCAGGGCGACGACGGCGTCCGCCCGCCGCGGCAGGTCCACGTCCATGGGGCGGGGAAACCCCTCGCGCGGGGGCACGAGCCGCTCCGCCAGGGTGAGGAGGACGGTGGCCTCGAGCGGCGAAAGGACCTGGAAGGGCCCGCCCAGCGCGGGGAGGGGGCGGGTGCGCCGCGTCGCGAGCCAGGTGCCGCCGCCCACGGCCAGGAGCGCGGTGCCGGCGAGCCCCCACTTCAGGAAGCCGCGGCGTCCCTCGTGCTCGCCCGGGAGGAGGATGCGCTCCCTCCGATATCGACCGCGCCGCCACATGTGCGTGGGCAGATTACCCCATGGCGGCCGAGGGTGTCTTGGAAGCCGCTCCCGCCCGGCGGCCCCGCCGAGCGCCGCTCGCGGGGCCTCGCGGCGGAGCCCGCCGCGAGGGAGCTCCGGGGCGCGGCGCGCCCCGCGGCCCCGAGGCGAGGCGCGCGGCCGAGCCGCACACGGCCCGCCGACCTGCCCCCCGACTTCCCGACAGGGACACCTCGGGGACCTCCCTTTTCGCACTGCAGAATTCTTGCCGGCAGGGCGCGTGGAAGCATTCTTGCGGGGGCGGCGCATAATGCTATTCGAGACCTCCGGTCCGCATGGCGGCCATCGGCAGGTCCAGGGGGAGGGGCGGCTACGGCCGGACGTGATGGGAACCGAGAAGCGAGCTCATCCGCGGTTCCCGCTCATCCTGGCGGTCGACTACCCGGGTGCGGCCTCGACGGTCCGCGACTACACCGAGAACCTCTCGGCCGGCGGCCTCTTCATCCGCACCGAGCGCGACTTCGAGATCGGCGACCGGGTGGCGCTGCTCATCTCCTTTCCCGAGCTGCTCGAGCCGGCGGAGCTGGAGGTGGAGGTGGTCCGGGTGCGCGCCGGGGCCCCGGGGCAGCCGGCCGGGGTGGCGGTGTGGGTGCCGCCCGACCGCGCCGGCGACCGGCAGCGCCTGGAGCAGCTCTCCCGCGCCGCCGCCACCGCCGCCGAGGCGGCGCAGCCCGCCTACCGGGTACTCCTCGTCGAGGACAACTCGCTCGTGGCGGCGATGTACACCTCGGCCCTGCGCCGGCTGGCCGCGAGCGAGGGCCTGGGAGGCCTGGCGGTGGACGTGGCGGTGGACGGCAACGAGGCCTTCGCCCGCCTCCTCGCCCAGCCGCCCATCGACCTCGTCATCACCGACGTCTACATGCCGGTGATGAGCGGCTTCGCGCTGGTGGAGAAGATCCGCGCCGAGCCGCGACTCCGCCACCTGCCCATCATCGTCATCTCCTCCGCCGGCGAGGAGGAGCGCGAGCGCGTGAGCCGGCTGGGCGCGAACTTCTTCCTCCAGAAGCCGGTGAAGTACCAGGACATCGTCACCACCGTGCGCACGCTCCTGCGCGCCGGCCCGCAGCCGGGCGCGCCCATGCCTTCCCGTCAAGCCCCGAAGGAGGACTCCAGGGCCCCGATCGGGGAGGGTGCCCCGGGCCGCGTTGACCCGGCAGCGCGGAAAGAGCACAAAGATAACTAGGAAAGACCGGCGGCCCGCTGGTCGGTGGACGAGCGAAGAGAGTCGTCCCAACCTGAACGAAGGTCCGCCCTGCCGTGGCGGACCTTTTCATTACGGGCCTCCCGGGTGCGCCCGGCGGGCCCGCCCGTCCCGAGAGCGACCCCTCGCCATCCGCCGTGAGTGACAGGCGTCCGGGCGCGAGCGCCCCGCGCGCTTCCGAGGGAGAGCCGCCTCGCCTCGTTGCCGCGATGGCCCCGACGCGGTAAACCCGTCACCTCACCGAGGGGAGGGGAGAGAATGGCCAATGTCGCCGCCCACATCACCGGCACCGTGGTCCGGATCGAGAAGAGGCCGGGCGACCCGGTCGCGCCCGGAGACACGGTGATCGTCCTCGAGTCGATGAAGATGGAGATGCCCGTCGAGGCGCCCTCGGGCGGCAAGGTGAAGGAGATCCGCTGCCAGGAGGGGCAGTCCGTCGCCGAGGGCGACGTCCTGGCGGTGATCGAGTGACGGACGGCCGAGAGCGCCGCGCCGCCGGGTGGCGCCCTTGGTGACCGCCACCATCCGCGCGGAGGACCGCGGGTTCGTCCGCGTCCTCACCATCGACAACCAGGCGAAGCGGAACGCCTTCGACTACCGCTCGCTCGCCGAGCTCGAGGCCGCCTGCCGGAAGGCGGCGGAGGATCAGGTCCGCTGCCTCGTCCTGCGCGGCGCCGGCGACCGCGCTTTCTCCTCCGGGTTCGACATCGGCGCCATGGACGGCCCGGGTGGCGAGCGGCCCGACCTGGCGGTGGAGCGGGCGATGGAGGCGGTGGAGGCGGTGCCCTGCCCCACCGTGGCCTTCGTGAACGGGGCCGCCTTCGGCGCCGGCTGCGAGCTGGCGGTGACATGCGACCTGCGGGTGGCGCGCTTCGGGGCCCAGCTCGGCATGCCCCCGGCCAAGCTGGGGGTGGTCTACGCCGCCGCCGGCATCCGCCGCTTCCTGGCGCTGGTGGGGCCGGCGCACGCCCGGGAGATGCTCTTCACCGGGCGTCCGGTGGACGCGGAGGCCGCCCGCGCCATGGGGCTCGTCGACCGGGTGGTCGAACCCGATCGCGCCGAGGCGGAGGCGCTCGAGCTCGCCGAGGAGATCGCGCAGAACGCCCCGCTGGCGGTGCAGGGCATGAAGCGCATCCTGCGCCTGCTGGTGGCGGCCCACGAGCGCGGCCTCACCGAGGAGGAGCGGGAAGAGGTGGTGCTCCTGCGTGGCCGGGCCTTTGCGAGCGCCGACCTGAAGGAGGGGCGCGCCGCCTGGGCCGAGCGGCGAGCGCCCCGTTTCCAGGGAAAGTGAGCTAGCGCGAGGCGCGGGCACCCGAGGAGGGCGGGGAGCGGAGCGCCCGGCCCGCCGCGTAGCCGAGCAGGGTGGCCCCGAGGGCGATGGCGAGGAGCACCGTCGCCGGCCGGAGCCAGCCGCGCCGCGACGGGGATGCGAGCGCCAGCGGCGCAGCGGGCGGCGCCTCCGGTGCGGGGCCGGCCGGCTCGGCCGGCCCCGGGTGGGCCGGGTCGGCCTCGGGGAGCCCCTCGAGCGCCAGGTCCCAGTCGCCGATCTGGACGAGGTCACCCAGGCGGATGCGGCAGCGCCCCTCGATGCGCTCCCCGTTCACGCGCGTGCCGTTCGAGCTCCCCAGGTCCTCGACGAAGACGGTGCCGTTCTGGCGCAGGAAGCGGGCGTGGTGGCGCGAGACGTTCCGGTCGTCGAGCCGGAGCGCGCTGCCGGGAGCCCGCCCCACCGAGACCTCCCCGTCGGCGAACGGGAGCGCCTCCCGCCGCCCCTCGCGGTTCTCGAAGAGGATGCGGAGCGGCAGGGTCATCCGCTAGCCCCCCGGGCGCCTCGCCGGGGCGCGCATCACGAGCTTGCGGTGGAAGCGCGTCCCGTCCTTCTCCGGCAGGACGACGAACTGGTCGAGGTCGTGGCCGGGCAGAGTGAGGTCGACGCGGTGGCGCTCGTCGAGCCGGACCTCGGTGATGGTGATCGGGGTCGCTCCCATGGCGTGGCCGTCGAGCATCACCTCGGCGCCGGGAGGCTCGCTCTCCACCACCAGGGCTCCGAGCGCGGAGGGGAGGTCGGCGTGCACGCGCCGCACCAGCTTCCCGAACTCCGGGCGCACCTGCACCGAGACCGCCTTCCGCCCGGGACCCAGGATCTCGAGGTGGTGCGCCTGGGAGAGCCGAACGCCCTCGAGCGCCAGGGGCGTGACCCCGGGGACGACCTTCCCGTCGAGCGTCACCTCCGCGCCGGGCGGCGTCGAGGTGACGACGAGCGCGCCCGGGCGCAGGTAGGTGGAGCCCGCCCACAGGAGCGCCGCCGCCAGCACCCCGGTGAAGAGCCCGGCCGCCATCGCCGGCCCGTAGCCGAGCCGCACGGTGCGCACCCGCTCGGGCCCGAGCGGCAGGGGGCGCGGGGCGTCCGGGCGGTCGACGTCGATGTCGATGGAGGGGAGCTCGTGGATGGAGAGGGGCGCCCCGTTGCCGGGCCCGCCCGACTCCGCCTGCGCCACCCGCTCGTACACCGCCGCCTTCTGCTGCTCGGCCACGTGCCGGAGCACCTTCATCACCAGCGCGTCGTGGGCGCGGGCGGTCCGCTGGCGGTTGATGCGGTCCAGGTAGACCTGCTGCATCTGGCGTCCGAGCATGTCCTGCACGGCGCTGTGCGGCGTGGGGAAGAGCACGTCCACGAGCGCGTCGGCGAAGGCGCGGGCGTCGGGGAAGCGCTTGTCCGGGTCGTAGGCGAGCGCCTGCAGGATGATGGGGTCGAGGTCCTTGGGCAGCCGCTCGTCGATGGAGGAGGGAGGGACCACCCGGCCCTTGCGCGACTGGACGAGCGACTCGACGTCGGTCGCGCGCTGGAAGGGCTTCTGCTTCGTCAGCAGCTCGTAGAGGATGATGCCCGAGGCGAAGATGTCGACCCGGTGATCCCAGGCGCGCTCCAGCGAGGCCTGCTCGGGGGCCACGTACCCGAGCTTCCCCATCAACATGCCCTCCTTGTAGTTGGAGAGGCCGGTGGCGGCGCGGGCGATGCCGAAGTCGAGCAGCTTCACCTCGCCCTGGTAGGAGACGAGCGAGTTGTCGGGCGAGACGTCGCAGTGGACGATCTTGAGCGGCTTCCCGGTGGCGTCGGTGCGCTTGTGGGCGTAGTCGAGCCCCTGCAGGAGCTGCAGGACGATGTAGATGGACTGCTCGGGGTTGAGCACCGTCCCGGCCCGCCCGAAGGTGGTCATCATGTCCTTCAGGGAGACGCCGTTCACGAGCTCCATGGCGATGAAGTAGGTGCCGTCGATGGAGCCGCACTCGTTGATCTGGGCGATGTTGTTGTGGGTGAGCTGGACGGTGAGCTTCGCCTCGTTCACCAGCATCTTGATGAAGCCGTGGTCCTGCGAGCGGGCGGGCAGGATCCGCTTCACCACCAGCTCCTTCTCGAAGCCGTCGGCGCCCGAGACCTTGGCGCGGAAGATCTCGGCCATCCCCCCGACCGCCAGGCGCTGGAGGAGGAAGAACTTGCCGAAGACGTGAGGCTTGAAGTCCGGCGTCGAGATGTGAGCCGGCTCGACCATGGTTTCGCCATGTTAGCTCCGGGACAGCGGGTGCGCCAAGGTGCGCTCGCGTCCCGAAAACGCGGGGCGCGCTTCGCGTTCGACCGGGCGCGTGGTAAGGGGCCGCCATGGCGGAGGAGGCCGGAAGACCGGGGACCCCGGGCGCGCCCCGGCGCGGCGGGGCGCTCCTCGCCGCCCTGGTGGCGCTCGCCGTCTTCCTCCCCTGGCTCGGGTCGACCGGGCTCTGGGACCCGTGGGAGCCCCACTACGCCGAGGTGGCCCGCGAGATGGTGGAGCGCGCCGACCTCGTCCACCCCTATTGGAAGGAGGGCTACTTCTTCTCCAAGCCGGCCCTGCTCCTGTGGACGAGCGCCCTCGGCCTCGCCGCCGTGGGCGTCGACGACCGCGACCTCCCGCCCGGGGCCGACCCGTCGCCGCCCGCGCCGAGCGGCGTCTCCGTCCGCTCCGAGTGGGCAGTGCGCCTCCCCGGCGCGCTCCTGGCGGCGGGGGCCGTGGTCTTCGTCTACCTCTGCGTGGCCCGGCTCGCCTCGCGACGCGCCGCCCTCCTCGCCGCGGTCGCCCTCGCCACCATGCCCTTCTACGAGCTGCTCGCGCGCCAGGCCATCCCCGACATGCCCTTCGTGGCGCTCGCCACTTCCGGGGCCATGGCCTTCGCGGTGGCGCTCCTCGACGACCGGCCTCCGGGAGCCGGCTGGGCGTACGCGGGGTACGTGCTCCTCGCCTACGCCACGCTCGCGAAGGGGCTCCTCGGCTTCGCCCTGGTGGGCGCCGCCTTCCTCGCCTACCTCCTCGTCACCGGCGACTACGGCCGCCTCCCGCGCCTCCGGCTCGCCGAGAAGGTCGGCCCGCTCTGGCTCCCGCTCGGCCCGCTCGCCTTCGCCGCCATCGCCTTCCCCTGGTACGCGGCGATGACGGCCTTCCGGGGCCGGGACGACGAGGGCTACACCTTCGCCTACCGCTTCTTCGTCCACGACCACGCCAAGCGGCTCGCCCTCGGGGTCCACACCACCACCCCCGGGGGAACCTTCACCTACTTCCTCGAGCAGCTCGGCTACGGCACCTTCCCCTGGGTGGCGGCCCTCCCCGGCGCGCTCGGCGAGCTCCTCCGGGCGCGGCCGCGCTCGGCGGACAAGAGGGAGCGGCTCGCGCTCCTGTGCGGTCTCTGGGCGCTCGTCACCTACGCGGTGATGAGCCTCTCCGCCACCAAGTTCCACCACTACATCTTCCCGGCCGTCCCGCCGCTCGCCGTCCTCGTCGGGCTCTTCCTCGACCGGCTCTGCGAGGAAGGGCTCGAGGAGCACCTGCCGGCGCTCCTCGCCGGGCTCGTCCTCGCCGCGGTGGTGGGGTACAGCCTCTGGCTCAAGCCCCAGGGGCTCGCCGACCTCTTCGTCTACAACTACGAGCGCCCCTACCCGGAGCGGGAGCTCGCCGAGCTCCACCCCGCCCTCCGGGTCGGGCCCTTCGCCCTCTCCTGGGCCCCGCGGGCGGTCCTCTCGGCCTTCACCGCGGCGCTCTCTACCGGGCTCGCCCTCGCGGTCCTGTGGCGTTCGCGGCGCCTCTTCGTCCTGGGCCTCGGCGGGGGCGCCCTGTTCCTCGCCCTCTGGCTCTCCTGGTTCCACTGGCGCGAGCTCTCCCCGCACTGGAGCGAGCGGGAGGCGGTCGCCGCCTACCTGCGGGAGAGGGGGGACCCCGACGAGCCCCTCGTCGCCTACTTCATGAACTGGCGGGGCGAGACCTTCTACGGCCGGAACCGCGTGCGCGAGGTGATGGACGACGAGCGCATGCGCGACGTCGCCCGGCGCCCCGGCAAGGTGTGGGTGATCCTGGAGAAGACCCGCCTCCCGGCCCTGAAGGCGGTCGCGGGGAGCTCGCGGCAGCTCCGGGTGGTCGAGCGCTCGAGCAACAAGTACGCGCTCGTCCTCCTCGAGGAGAGGGCACCCGGCGCCGCGGAGCCGGTGGAGCCGCTTCCCCCCGAGCCGAAGGCCTTCGGCCCGTCCAACTGATGCGGTTCGACGTCCCGTTGGCCGTCAGCGCCGCGTGATAAGGAGCGAATCTCGCGAATCGGAGAGGCGCATGCGAACCGACGCCGCCGTGACCACCGACGCCGACCTCGTCGCCCTGCTCCTCGACTCGCGCGAACGCCTGCCTGACCCAGTCCGCGAGCAGATCCTTCGCCGCGGGCCCGCGGTGATTCCCGCGCTCGTCGAGGTCCTGGAGGACGACGAGCTCGCCCAAAGTGACGCCGAGGGTGGCGGCCACGCTCCCATCCATGCGGCCGCGATCCTGGGAGAGCTGAAGGCTGGCGAGGCGATCGAGCCCATGCTCCGCGTCCTCGGGCGATGCGATGGCATGGACAGCCTCTACAGCGCCCTGATCCACGCGTTGAAGTCGCTCGGGGGTGCGGTCTTGGAGCCGGCGCTCGCGGCCCACGCCGCCGCGGCGTCGGAGGACCAGCGCGCCGCCGTCGCCGAGATACTCGCGAGCTTGCACGTCCGCGACGACCGCATCCTGCCGATTCTCCTCGGGGTACTCGAGGACCAACCGGAACTCGGTGCCAGTCTGCTCGCGGAGTACGGCGACGAGGCTGCGCTCCCCCGGCTCAGCGCGGCGCTGGACGGATGCGAGCTCGATCCACGGGGCCGCCTGCTCGTGAACCAGGACGTCGTCGAGCTCGAGGCGGCCATCCGGGACCTCGGAGGCGCGCTGACCGAGGAGCAGGAGCGAAAGGTTCGCGCGAGCGAGGACGCGCGAGAAGAGGCGAGAGCGCCTCTCCTCGCCATCGGCCGATCCGAGGACGGTGACGAAGAGGTCCTCGCCGAGAGCAAGCGGGAGCGCGACGAGGTCATCGCTCGGTTCTCGGAGTCGCCCCACGCGCGGGGTGCCCTCGATCTCGACTGGATCGAGCTCTCCCTCCAGTACGGAGCCGAGTACCAGGGGGTCTCGTTCTCCGCCTTCCGCGCCCAGGTTCTGCGCCAGGTCATCTTCGAGCTCTTCCCGCGGAAGGTGAGCTGCGAGCCGAGCGCCGCCCCGGAGATCGTGCGCTCGCTGCGCGCATTCTGGACGTTCGCCAAGGAGGTGCTCGCGCATCCCCACGCCGAGGCCTGCCTGCGGGAGCTCGGCGACGAGGCGATTCCGCGGCTCGCGCGCCGCATGGCAGATCCGTCCAACTTCGGGATGGCGAAGTCGCTCGTGATGATGGGCCGCCGCCGGGGCTTCGACGTCGAGTCGGAGGCGGGCCTTCGCAAGTGGTTCGCGGCCTACAACCTGGAGCAGAGCGCGCCGGGTGCCGTTCGACCCTCGTCGAGCCGAGGGCAAGACCAGGGCGGACGGAAGAAGAAGCTTCGCAAGTTGAGGAAGAAGGCTCAGCGACGGAATCGCAGGTGAGTGGACTCACGCTGCACGAGGTAGACGAAAGGCGTTCGAACGCGATTCCGGTGCGCGGGCGACCGACGGTGTAGCAAATTTCACCGTGGGGTCCTCTTCCTCGGTGGCGAGGCGGATGGCGGCTTCGCTTTGCGTGGCTCGCGCGGCGAAGGGCTCGAGGCGCTGTCAAGGCGCAGACAGGACGCCCGGGCCGTCTTGCGCGGTCCGTTGGCGATGGGACGCCATACTCACTGCCAGGGATTGAGCAGGCGGAGCAGCTGGTCGAACACGAACGGCTTCTCGAGCCAGGCGACGATGCCGCGCGTCGAGTGCGGGGGCGCGGACGCGGACACGACCACCACCGGAATCCGGGCGGCCGCCGGCACCTGGGCCTTCGCCGCCAGAAACGCCCACCCGTTCATCCCCGGCATGGCCATGTCGAGGACGATCACGCTCGCGAGGCGGTCCCGCAGCGATCGCAGGGCGCCGTCTCCGTCCGAGGCCGAGTCCACCGCGTAGCCCTCCTCCTCGAGAACCGCCGTCATCACCTCGCGGGCGAGCACGTCGTCCTCGACGACCAGGACTGAACGCCCTCCTGGTGGTGCGCTCATCCGCGGCGAATAACCGCGGGAGGGGCGGATGGCGCGACTCACTGAGGGCCCCCCGAGTGGGCGCGAGGAACTGCCGCGTCGTCTCGCCCGCGGGGACGGAGCAAGCGGGCTTGGACCCCTTGGCCGGAGCCGCCCGAGGCTCGGGTGCCCTCGCTAAAGGCTCGGCGGGGCAACTCCTGGAGCGCGGCCGCTGGCGGCGAGCCACGCAAGGCTTCCCTTGCCTCGAGGTGAACCTGGTCGGCCTAGCAGCGAGGTGCCGGACGCGAACGGGTCGACGGGGTGCAGACCCTCACGGATGAGGAGGGTTGGAGAGGAACCTCGCCAGCTCCGCGTCTGCGCCGCGCAGGTGGCTTCGCTGCCAGGCTCCGAGCCACACCCAGAGCCCGGCCGTCAGCGCGACGAGCGAGCGGTTTCGAGCATGGGCCTGCTTGCGTTCCGCGAACTCGGCGACGAATGCCTCGTGCGCCGCTCGGTGCTCGTCGAGCTTCGGGTATCCGATCGCTCGCATGTACCTGAGCTCCGAGGCGAAGTGCTCCACCGAATACCGCTCGACGTACTCGAGGGTGTAGAGGGCTTGCCGGACCGCTCCGCTCCGGATGGAGGCGTCGAGAGCGCCGAGATGCGCGAACCACTCCCGGTGCTGGCGGTCGATCTCGGTGACCCCCGTGAGCAAGTCGTCTGTCCAGATGTCCGGCATGGGATCGCGACACTGACATCATGTTCAGTCGCCGCCCCGGTAGCACGCCTTTCGATCTGGGCGATCCCCCGAGAGCCGCTTCCGGGAGCCGAGTCCGAACGGGGGACAGGAGGACGAGCCGCGCCGCGCTCCGGTCGGAAAAATCTTCCCGCACCTCGCGGGAGGGGGCCATGGAGGTCTCCGCCCCCGAGTGTGGCATGCGCTCGGCACAAAGACGGGTGCGCCGTAGGTTCGCGGGGAGGGAGGTGTGCA
>Ga0335076_10002483_pt1 | contig 18358 bp, 21 predicted proteins | sample Lox_Sample_25_FD_206717 | JGI IMG/M metagenome (GOLD analysis project Ga0335076, IMG submission 206717) | Soil microbial communities from Loxahatchee National Wildlife Refuge, Florida, United States - Lox_Sample_2.5 | ecosystem: Environmental > Terrestrial > Soil > Wetlands | place: USA... | reverse complement strand
TCCTGGCGTTCGGGCCGCTAGTGATTACCGACATTGTTGTCACACTTTTCTGGATCTTGGCCGCGTGGCAACTACCAAGCATGTGGCGCTCTCCCAGCCGCTTGCAAGTATTGAAGTTTGGCTTGGCCATGGGCGGAGCGTTTCTCTCAAAGTTTTCTGCCGGTCTTTTGTTGTTCGTGATTCCCGCTGTGGCCCTGAGCATGCGCCTGAGCCCGTTGCCAGATCAGCCTGGCGATAAAACTGAGTTACGCGCCTGGCGCCGCCGAGCCTGGCGAAACATCGCAAAAGGCACATTGTGTGCCGCGGTGTTGGTTTACATCGTTTATCTCGTTCTCTCCTGGAACCAACCGACGGATTCCTTTAACTTCATTCCGCACTTCCCCGCCTCACATTTCTTGCGCCGGCTGCTGATGCCGGTATGGCTCTACTTACAAGGCGTCGTTTTGTTCGCGTTAAGCGCCGGGAGTCGTCCGACTTTTATTCTCGGCCATGCTTATCCTCATGGCGTCTGGTTCTATTTTCCGGTTCTGTTTTTGCTCAAGTCGCCGCTGGCGTTTCTGCTTTTGCTGCTGCTGGCCATCGTTATCGCCCTCGCAATCAGGCTGCGCCGATCGTCTCAGTTCTCAGCAATCCCGCGCGGCATGGAATTGCATTGGCGTTGCTTGTGGGTCTCGTTCGTCGTCTTCACCGCGGCGTGCCTTCTCAGCCGCCTCGACCTCAGCATTCGACATTTCACAATTCCGCTGGCGCTGATCATCTTGCTGATCGCGCCATTGCCTCGTATGTTGCAATTTCTGGCTGAGGGAAAGCCAAGAATTGCGCGAGTTGCCGGCTTCGCAGGCATTGTGCTGGTCGCGGTTTCCATTGTGACCGCAATCGCGGTATATCCAAACTACTTCCCTTTCCTGAATGTCTTCGGTGCCGGCCGGCCCGGCTATCTTCTGGTCAACGACTCTAATCTAGACTGGAACCAGTCCCTTCCTGAGGTCGAAAGATTCGTCACTCGCCGGGGCCTCGATCACGTGCTTCTCGATGAATACGGATTTTCCGAGCCGCAGGCCTACGTTCCGCAAGCGCAGTTGTGGGATTGCCAGCAGCCGCGCTCGGGAGATGGTGGACATTGGGCATTTATTTCGGCAAACTTGATCGCCGATGGCAGCAACTGCGGCTGGCTTATGAGATACATGCATCTCGAACTTGCGGGTGGCAGCATGTATGCAGTTCTGCTGCCGGATAGAATTCCGCCCGCTGGCCAGCCCGGCGGGCCGCCGCTGCCCGCGGATTACCGCTATCTGGGCGGGACCGGATTCCATAACGAAGATGTGAGGAGCATCTTTTATCGCTGCATTCGTGACCCGCAAGTACAACTCGAGGCCACGATGGCGCAGTTCCAGGCAGAGGGCGAGAGACAGCGCAAGAAGAAGTAATTGAAGGTAAGAAGAGCAGGTGGCGCTTGTGCACCACCTGCATTCCTTATTCTTGCGGCGGGTGCTGAGAATTGTTCTGCGGGGTTTGTGGAGGATTGTTGGCAGGAGGAGCACTGGGCGTGCTTTGCTGTTGCTCCTGTGCCGCTCGTTCTCGCTGCAATTCCGCTAGTTTTTGCAATTGCTCGGGGGTAAGAACCGCTTTGATCTTCGGCGATGCCTCGGCGCGAATCTGTTGCGCCTTTTCGATCTTCTGGTCCTGAGTCAAGGTAGTATCCTTGCGCAACGCCTCCATCTTCTGGTTCTCGTCAACGATGATGGGGCGCAGCTTGGCTTTCTGATCTTCAGTCAGGTTCAACGGATTATCTTCGTTAGTCTGTGACTGAGCGCTATTGGTCTGTGACTGAGCGCCATTTTGGTTATTGTTCGCCGGCGTATTCGGCCTCATGGAGGGCGGCGTTGAAGGCGCATTTTGAGCCGGCGCCGTCTGCGACTGAGAATTTGCCGGCTGCGATTGCGCGGCAGATGGCAGGCTTATCGCCAGCATTAGTGCAAGCGACAGTACCGCTAATGGAAAACTTGAGATTCGCATTTTGCTCCTTTGCTGACGAGTGGCTTGGAGTTCGACCCAGCGGAAAGACTCGGCCCGCTGCACGAGTCCCATCAGATGAGGGCTGAGCATGGCAGGTTGCCGCCGTGGCGCGAACCCGGCAGGATCAACTCTGCATTGCGGCCAGCAGAGCACGTTTTGTAAATACGCGCACCATTTCCCGCCGGTACTCAGGAGTGAGAGCCGATGTGGTTAGGGGTCTGGCGGTACGCGCGGCCAGCGTACCCGCGTATTCGGCGGCATCTTCGTCGATGCAGCCGTTCCCAGCGAGGGCAGCAAGGCCCGGAACCAGCATGGGCGCGGGATTGACGGCCGTTAACGCGATACGGACATCATCAACATGCCCGTTCGATCGCTTCACCGCGACCGCCACACCCGCCAGGGGATAATCGATCGATCCGCGAATACGCAACTTGCGATAAGTACCGCGATATCCCGACGACGAATGAGGAAGAATGATTTTCGTCAACAGTTCGTTCGCTTGCAGCTTGCGATAGTTGTCACCTTCACCGGTGTAGAAATCGCTGACGAGGGTTCGCCGTGTCCCGGATGCACTCGCGATTTCAAGCCGTGCATTCAGACATAACAAAGCGGCAGGCGTGTCGCCGGAGAATGCGGCCCAGCACTTCGTGCCGCCCGGCGCGACGTGACACAGATCGCCATCCTTCTTGATGCAGAACCCGCACGATTTCCGCCACGCCAGCGACTGGTTGTACCAAAGGCAACGCGTGTCGAGGCAGATGTTGCCGCCAATCGTCCCCATGTTACGGATGACGGGAGAAGCCACCGCTTTCGCCGCCTCAACCAAGACGGGATACTTTTCTCGCAGTAACTTCGAACCTTCGATCTCATTTAGCGTAATCGTCGCGCCGATCTCAACTCCGTCCTCGGTCTCGCGAATTCCCCTGAGTTCATGCACACCGCGAAGATCAATCACATACTCCGGCTCAAAAAGTTTCTGCCGCATGGAAGGAAGCAGGTCGGTGCCACCGGCGAGTATTCTTGTGGCGCGGACACTCTTGTCCGCGTGAGTACGCATTGAGGTAATTGCCTCGTCGAGCGTGCGCGGCCGAACAAGTTGAAAATCAGTAAGTGCCATTAGCGTTTGGTCCGTGAGAATCCGTTTAATCCGTGGCTGAGTTGGTTGGCATTCGATCAGCCTCGTACCTTTTCGCACCTTTCCCTCTAAACCAAACCGCCCCGCCGTGCTCGCGAAATCTCGTTGGCGAAGTCGGATCGACTCCCTCGGTCAAATTCAGCGACTTCGCATTTCTTTTCGCGCGCAGCGCGGCCAGCACCCGCTCCGGCGTGAACGGCGACTCGTGCAGACGAATCCCAGCCGCATCGTAGATCGCATTCGCAATTGCCGGAATCGTCGCCGCCAGCGCTCCTTCGCTGCACTCCTTCGCGCCAAACGGCCCCTCGGGATCGATGCTCTCCACGATGAACGGAATCACTTCCGGCGATTCGACCGAAGATGGGCTGCGATATTCGAGCAGTCCCGGATTCATCAGCAAGCCTTCTTTCCACACCATCTCTTCCGTCAGCGCCTGTCCCATGCCCATCCATACCGAACCGATGATCTGGCCTTCCACCGCAACTGGGTTCAGCGCGCGTCCGCAATCGTGCGCAGCCCAGACTTTGTGGACCGTCACCTCGCCGGTTTCTTCATCTACGCTGACTTCCGCCACCTGCGCCGAATACGAATACGCGGGCGATGGGCCCACACCTCCGCCTTTATGTTTTCCTCCGCGCGCCTCGGGCGGAGGCGCGTAAGAACCAGTTCCCGTCAGCGCGCCATGAAAATCGATGGCCGCCACGACGGCTTCCTCGAAGCTCATCGACTCGCGCGGAGTTTCATCTTCTTTGCGTTTCTGCTGCAGCGATCCGCGAAGAATCTGGCCTTCAACATGCCCCGAAACCGAAGCTGAACTTCCAGTGGGGTGCTCCATCCTTGTCGCTCCCGGGTTTGGAGTGACAGGGTGGGGACTTTGACCTTCAGCCCTTGAAACCACCTCGATGGCGGGGTTGGGATTTCGACTTCCATTCCTCGTCACGACATCGTTTCGAAAAGTCAATTCATCCGGTCCGCACCCCATCTTCTTCGCCGCCGCCGACGCAATCTGTTTCTTTACTTCCTGAGCCGCGCGCAACGTCGCATTGCCCGCCATGAAGGTCACGCGACTGGAGTACGAACCGATGTCAATCGGCGTAAGATCCGTATCCGCAGCCACAACCTTCACCCGCGAAAGCGAGCATCCTAGCACCTCGGCGGCAATCTGCGCCGTCATTGTGTCCGAACCCTGGCCAATCTCCGACGCCCCGGTGTACACAACTACCCCGCCATCGCGATCGATTTTGACGTTGACGGTTGAGTGCGGCATGTCTGAGCGAATGATCGAGTTCGCCGCGCCGCTCACATAATGGCTGCACGCGAGCCCCAGCCCGCGTCCTTTGGGCAGCTTGCCTTTGCGTTCTTTCCAGCCAGAGCCTTCGACAACTTTCTCGATGCACTCCGGCAAGCCATAACTCTGCACACGCAGTCCGTTGACCGTGATGCACGGCGGCTGCAGCAGATTTCGCCGACGAATCTCCGCGGAATCGATGTTCAGCTTGGCAGCGACTTCATCCAGCTGCGATTCAAACGCAAACCGCACGTTCACGGTACCGTGTCCCCGCATCGCACCGCATGCCGGCTTGTTGGTCAGCACGCGGTAACCGTCATACTGAATGTTAGGGATGTCATAAAGCGCGCCCAGCAACGCGCCCGAGTAAAGTATGGTCACCACGCCATACGAGCAGTACGCGCCGCCATCCTGGACCACGCGCGCTTTGACAGCCGTGATTCGCCCGTCCTTCTTTGCGCCGGTCTTCAAATCGATGATGGTGCGCGGCCGCCCGCGGTGTGCCCAGAAAACCTCTTCGCGCGTGTAAGTGATCTTCACCGGCCGCTTCGTCTTGCGTGCTGCAACCGCGGCGATGATTTCCAGCGGAATGACTTCGCTTTTTCCGCCGAATCCCCCGCCCACCAACGGCTTGATCACCCGAATCTGCGACATCGGCATCTCGAGCACGAGTGACAGCTTGTGTTGCAGATAGTACGGGACCTGCGTCGAAGACCATACCGTCACCCGTCCCAGCTTGCCGGTGTGCGGATCGAGTTCGAAGCTCGCCAATGTCGAATGCGGCTCCATCGCCGCGTGCGTGACTTCGTTGGCGATGAATCGCGCCTCTTCGACCAGATCAGCTTCGGCAAAGCCTTTTTCTGGATCACCGAAGGCATGGTGGTAGTCCTTTTCGACATTGTGCGGCTTGTTCTCGTGAATAAAATCGCGCTCCGCCTTCATCGACTCTTCCGGATCGAAGTACGCCGGCAGCAACTCGTATTCAACGTCGATGAGCTCTAATGCCTGCTCTGCAATCGCCTCGGTTTCAGCTGCGACGCATGCGACGTTATCGCCGACATATCTGACCTTGTCGATCGCAAGCGCGTGCTCATCGTGTCCCACTGGAAGAATGCCGTAAGGATTCGGGGCATCCGAGCCGACTACGACAGCGACAACTCCGTCGAGCTTTTCCGCACGACTGGTATTAATGCGCTTGATGCGCGCGTGCGGATGTGGCGAGTGCAGAATTTTCCCAACCAGCATTCCCGGCACGCTAAGGTCGTCTGTGTATTTGCCCGCACCCGTGGTCTTCTCCGCCGCATCGACCATGGCGATCGGCTTGCCGATAATGGAAAAGTTATTCATAAACACAGACCGTGTGGGCACGGGCGCCCACGCCCGTGCAGTCGAGCAAAGCTCGACAGCAGGTCATAGTGCGGCTCCCATTCCCCGCTGCTTCGCCTGAATAGCCGCTTTGATCGCCTCATACATCTGGCTGTACCCCGTGCAGCGGCACAAATTGCTGCTCAGCGCTTCGCGAATTTCGTCGTCACTCGGGTTTGAATTCGTCGCGAGCAGATGCTTCACCGTCATCATGAACCCCGGCGTACAGAATCCGCACTGCGCGCCGCCCCAATCGCCGTAAGCCTTCTGGATCGCTGCCAGCGCGCCGTGCTCGCTCACACCTTCGACCGTCGTGATCTCCTGGTCCTCACAACTTGCGGCCAGTAACGTACACGAGAGCATCGGGATCCCATCCACCAGCACCGTGCAGGCCCCGCATGAGGAGTCATCGCAGCCGCGCTTCGACCCGGTGAGTTGCAGCTCCTGCCGCAGTGCATCGAGCAGGAGCTTGTTCGGCTCGATGGCGAGCTCGTGTGAGCGGCCGTTGACTCGCATTTCGCAAAGCTGTTTTTTCATCGGAGCTCTTATCACTCCATCACACTGTGACCGTCCAACTGTCATTCCGAGCGAAAAAACACCTGAAGCTACCGTCATTCCGAGCGAAGAGGAACAATCGCTCGCGGTTGTGCCTCGCAGTCGAGGAACCTGCTTTTACTCAGTGTGCGAGACCGATTTATCGTCCTTTCCACACCGGCGTTCGCTTCTCGATGAAGGCGCGGATGCCCTCATTCGCGTCTTCCGTCTTCATCGATTCGTCTAAATAAACCTTCTCCGCCCGCGCTAGCCCTTTATCGAAATGAATTGCATCCCAGGCGTAACTCGCCTTTTTCGTGATCGCCAGCGCTGCCGGACTCAATGCGCAGAGTCGCCGAACCGTGTCTTCGATCTCGCCATCTACCTCTGAGCCTGCTACCGACTTGGTCGCCAACCCAATCGCAGCCGCCTGCGCTCCACCAATCGTTCGTCCCGTCAAAATAAGGTCCGCGGCTCGCTTCTGCCCGATCAGCGCAGAGAGCGCGGTCACCGCCACCGGCGGAAAGCACCCGAGCTGTATTTCCGGAAATCCCCACTGCGCGTCGTCGCTCGCGTAAACGAAATCGCAAACCATGGCGAGTTCCGCACCGCCGCCGAGGCAATGCCCGTGAGCCTTGGCGATCGTCACCTTCTTCGTAGCAACCACCGCACGCACTACAGCGTGAAATCTCTCGAGCATTGACGCAACTTTGTCGGGTGTGTGTGCCGCAACGTCGACTCCTGCCGAGAAAGACTTGCCCGCCCCGCTGAGAAGAAGCACTGAAATCTCCGGCTGCGCTTCAACATCTGCAATCGCCGACACAAGCTCCTCCATCATGGGGATATCGATGATGTTGAGTGGCGGATTCTTCAGCTGCAGACGGGCCACTGGCGATTGAATCTCGATCGAGAGCCGGTCGTACTTTGTCGAGGTCGCCGTCAGCATTTAAAAAACAAAACGGGCGAAGCCGCCCGTTCTCCGGTCGATACAGCTTCACTCAAATATTGATCGCCGACTTTCTCGGCTCGGCAATCGTCTCAAACGGATCGCGCGCGCCTTCCTTCACCGCGATCCACTTCTTCTCGTTTGCAATAATCTCGAGCAGCAGCTTCTTGTCCTCCGCCGTGGGCAGCAACTCCGGCAGCATCTGCTCGTATTCTTTATCTTCGAGCGGACGCCCATCCTGTGGATGAAATTTTTGGTGCGCCCAGCGCCCTATCATGCGGTTGAACTTGATCTCCGGCGCATACAGCTTTGGCTCGCCCGGCTTGAGCACTCCGTTGAAGCGCGCAATCAGCCCGGCAACTTCGTCACGATAGAGTTGACGGTTGTAATCGTTGAGATCGTCGAGGTCGGCCTGCTTGTCGTTTTTAGGCTCGTCATAACGACCTTTGATTCCCCACACGTACGCCCAGTGCGCAGACGATGAGTGGTCAGTCCCGAACAAGTCGTAGGAACTCGAAATCCACTTGTTGAGATACTTCTGAATCAGCCACGCCGGAATCACTCCCGCTTGCACGATCCGCCGTATGCCATCGTTGCCCGTGCCCATGTGGAACGCTTCTTCACGCAGCATGTAGGACATCGAGCGGCCCAGCGGCGCGAAGGCCGAATACTTCAGCATCTGCAGCTGAAATTTGCCGTCGCGATCGACGAAGTCGGTATAGGTGAAAAAATCCATCCAGTTGTCGACGTCGACATTGAACGCACCGAGCAGGCGCTTGTTTTCGAAAGCACGCCGTTCGAGCATCTTTTGGGCCTCAACTTTGCCGGAGTAGCCGAAGTTCTCGATCAGTAGCGCGCACATCTGCCAACCATGGCGCATTTCCTCGATCATTACGCGCGTGATCGCCCGCCGGTCCCAGTCGGTGGGAGCGGTCTCGAACAGATGCCTCTGCTGTTCGCAGCTGGCAAATTCGGTGTCGCCCTGATACACGATCATGTTCATCAGTGCGTCCCGCATCTGCTGCGTAGGAATTTGCCGCAGGTTCTCCCATTTGCGCCGACCTTTGTAGTGACCGAACTGGATTTCTTCGGTTTCGATTGCGCCGAAGAGCGTGTCGAACTTGAATTGCGCGATCTCATCGCGATTGACGCCAATTTCCTTGCGCCACTCGTCGAACAGACCTACCCAATCACTGAATGTTCCGATTTTTGCAATTTTTCCCGGCATAACTAGAATCCTCAACCACAAAGGGCACGAAGTATCACGAAGCAAAAGCTCTTGGAATGTGCCGTTCCGTGCGCAAACCCAGACGTTCCATTGCAGTTCATCTTTTTACTTCGTGTACCTTCGCGTCCTTTGTGGTTTACGCTTTTTACTTTGCCTTAAATTCCGCCGGCCGCTTTTCCACGTACGCGGCCAAGCCTTCTTTCGCATCTTCACTTTGGAAAAGTAGCTGCTGATTTTCTCGTTCGACGGCCAGGGCTGACTCGAGCGGAATTTCCCAGCCGGTTTGCACCGCGCGCTTGATCCTGCCGACGGCCTTTGCCGCTTTGTTCGGCGGACAGAACTGCCGCGCATACTCCATGATGTTTTCCATGAAGCCCTCGCGCTCGTAAATGTCATTGATAATCCCAAGCTCGAGCGCTTCTTCAAATGAATAGGTATTGCCGGTCACCATCAGCTCAATCGCCTTGCTCTTGCCGACCAGCCGCGACAGCCGCTGCGTTCCGCCGGTGCCGGGCAGAACGCCCAGATTCACTTCCGGCAACCCGATCTTTCCCGAGTCCTTCCGTGCGATGCGAATATCGGCCGCCATGGCTATCTCCAGTCCACCACCAACCGTATGCCCATTCAACGCTGCAATCACCAGCTTGGGGGTTTGCTCGAGCCGAAGCAGAGTCTCATTGGCATGTAGGCAAAAGTAATATTTGAACGTCGGATCAACGCTGGCCAGCATCTTGATATTCGCGCCGGCAGAAAAGAACTTCTCGCCCGCGCCGGTCAGCAGGATGACGTAAACCTCGTTATCCATGCGCGCCTTCAAGATCGCGTCATCAAGTTGCCGGTTCATTTCATAGGTGTAGGTATTCGCCGGCGGGTCATTCATTTCGATCACCGCCACTCCGCCGTCCACGCGGTAGTTGATCAGCTGTTTGGTTGCCTGCTCAGTTGCCGGCTGAAGTGTGGTCGCCATGTACCCTCCTTATTTGTGACCGTTCTGTTTTCCCGCCGATATTCCTCGAAAGAAAAGATCACCCATCTCCCGCGCCAGCTTGTCCGCTCCGCCGTCGAGTCGTGGGTTATACCAGGTGTAAATCCAATTCATCATGCCAAAAAGCGAAAGCACCGCCGTCCGGCTTTCGAATTCCAGCCCGTTCCCTTTTTTGTAGCGCTCCAGCAATTCCACGCAAAGTCGGTAGTACTCCCGTTTGATACCAGCGACTTCCCTGCCATATTCGCCTTCAAGCACGTCGTCTTCATGCGAGAGCACCTTCATCGCCTGTTGATGCTCGAGAAAATATTGGAGATGGTTCTGGATGAACGCTCGAATGCCTTTTTCCGTATCATCGAGTTCCGCAAGCCGTTCGCGCGCCCGCGCCAGGATCGTCGAAAACGTGTGCTTCTGAATGAGGTACAGCAGGCGTTCCTTCGATCCGAAGTAGTGGTACATCCCCGCCAGAGACATTCCCGTGGCGCGCGAAAGATCGCGCATCGAAGCCCCAGCATACCCGCGTTCATAGAAAACCTGAGTGGCGTGATCGAGAATGCGTCCTAGCTGCGCGCCAAAGCGCGGCTGCAAGGAACCATGCGGGCGCTGAATGCGAGTTGACCGGGCGGCGGAAGCCATATCGTTCGAACGTTCGTTCTAATCTTAGAACAGTCGTGCTCGCACCGCAAGATGATTCGGGCTCACTTGGAAGCAGCTGTCGGTACGGCCGAAGTTGTCGGGTGAGGCGATTCTCTTTCCACAAGCATGATTTTGGCGACTCTGTTTCGGTCGTAAGTCTGGTCCTGGCCGTCAACACGAACCACCACACTATCCATACTCACCGACATCACGTCCCCGACCACCGAGGTACCGTCGCGAAGCTCAACTGTGTCGCGCGAAAGTCCCCCGAGCTCGAAGCTAATCTCGCCGCCCGCGGTTTCGTCAGGTGCGATGTCCACCGGCGTGCTACCTGTGGCGTAACCTTCCTTACTAAACTGGAGGAGATGTGTTCCGACGATTAAGTCCACGATTTTCGGCGTCGTGCCGGCGTCTTGGCCGTCTACCTTTAATTTCGCACCCGGTGGAACTGAGACAATCTTCAAAGGAACAGTCTTAAACGAGGTCGGAATCCCGTTATCGTTGTGAGCGGCCAGCGTCAACGACGTGGGAAGCCCCACCGTAAAAAACTGAAATGCGATTTTGGTACTTTCCCCTGAGTCCAAATCGTTGATATTCAGAACCGCGTCCCCGATTCTTACTTTCTCTTTGTCGAACAGCTGTACAGAGAGGGAGGCGCGCGGAATCCGTTTCGCCGAGACGTTTCGAACCACGACATCTGAGATAAAGCTGCGCTGCCCTTGGTATCCAGGACCTTGCTGTACAAATTTTCCGAAGACGATTTCGAGGGATGGCCTGGAGGAATTTGGCCACATCATTGTGATGGCCGGGTCCGGCTTTTCTCGAGACCACGCGAGAACTGCCATCAACACCACAAGACTAAGCGATACCAGACGGAAGAGACTCATGGGCGCGAATGTGGCACAACTTTCCCTCTGCGAACAAAAGAAACTCTTTAGTTACGGATATCGCCCATGAGTCGCTCGACTTCGGTCTTCAGATCAGCCGTCAACGGCAGCAGCGGCAGGCGGGGTGGCCCTCCGTAGTAGCCGTTCAGATCCATCGCATATTTCAGCGCGGAGATGCCCAGCTCTGCGCCAACCCGAATGGATGCGCGCGAAATTCGCTCCTGCTTAAGGCGCGCCAGTTCCTGGTCGCCTTCCTTCCAGGCGGCGTAAATCTCATAGCAGGCGGTGGGAGCAGGATCGGCGAATGCGAGAATACCGCCGATTGCGCCAGCTTCGAGCGATGGATGGAGCTTTTGCGCAGCGCCGACCGAGATTTGGAAGCCGACTTCTTTCTGGCGAGTTTTGAGCTTGCCGATGGTTGTGATCGCCGATGAGGAAGTTTTCGTCGAGCCTTGCTCGACCGGACGGGCGTGGACGCCCGCCCCCACATGAGCACTGTCGGTTCCAGCCAAGGCAGCAACCGGAACGAGCTCTCCAGTGGTATCGGAATCTTCAAGCCGGATTCTCTTCAGCATTCGCGGCGTGACTGCGGCAAATGTTTCCGTTACCGTCGCGCTCCGCCGGATATGCCGTGTGCCTTCGGCCATTCGGCGCACCTTCTCGACATCGCCGCCCGATTCTTTGATCCCGATAATGTTCGCGTGCTCGGCAAGTTCGATGACGAGTTCCGCAGGAATGTCGTATCCCGTGAATACCGGCACGCTGTAGATCATGATCGGAATCGGCGAGCGGTCGGCAACCGTGCGGTAGAACGCCAGCATGTTCTCCGGCGGCATGCGGTTGCGGAAATAGAAAGGGGTGCGCACCAGCGCCACGTCATAACCCAGCTCGGCAGCATATTCAGTCAGGCGCAGTGTTTCAATTGCCGATTCTGCACCAGTCCCGGCGATCAGAACTTTGTGGGCGGCACAGGCCTCGCTCGCTGTTTTCAAAACCTGCCGATGCTCTTCATCGGAGAGCATGACGGCCTCGCCGGTCGAGCCGAGCACCACAAGGCCTGCGACCGGAGTCTTCGAGTAATGCTCAACATTGTGTTCGAGTTTTTTGTAATACACCCGACCGTCGGGATAAAAGGGCGTTGTAATCGGAGGAATGATTCCGTGCAGGAGCATATGGATGAGCGTCCGCCTTGGATACGGAGGACGACTACTCATTGTACGCAAGCCAGACGTCACCGGCGCGGCCTCACCACTGTTCCACAGGCACCGGCGCTTCTATCTTAATTTCGATCTTCGACGGATGCAGCAATGTATTGTGAATCAGGCAGTGATGCACCGCTTCCTCAATCCCGTACCGATGTTTCTCGTCCAACTCGACAGGTGATTCCACTTGAATGTGAAAGTCCCCCAGCCGAGCCGGGTCCTTTAACTTTGCCGCGGTAACCCGCACGCTTGTGCCTTCGGTCGCCAGTTTATGCTTGCGCAAATATTAGGCTGCATAGAAAGCCGCACACGACGCCAGCGAGGCCAACATCAGTTCGGGCGGCGTCATCCCCTCGTCGTAACCTCCATTCTCTGTCGGCTGATCGCAAGCAATGGAATGCTGTCGTGCTTTGATCTCAAACTGAACCGCTCCAAGATGTTCAACTGTTACTTCCATAATTGCTCCCCTTCTAAGATCACTTAACTTCCTGCCCCGAGTGCTCGATCCACGTTCTCCCGCACCGTCGCCCGGGCGCGATGCAAACGCGATTTCATGGCCTGCAGACTGATGTTCAGCTGGCGTGCCACTTCGCTGCCCGAAAGCTCCTCAAGATCACGCATGCGATATACGTCGCCATATTCGGGCGGCAGCGAAGCAACCGCGCTCATCAATACTTCTTTCATTTGCTGCCGGGCGACTGAGCTGTCGAGTGCAGGGTCGTCCGCCGGCAACTCATGGCCTTCGTCCTCGAGCGACGACAATTGCAGCAACGGCATTAGCGCCTCTCGCTTTCTTAACTGCCAACATACTCGCCTTCCGATCTGGGCCAGCCACACGCGGAAGGCTTCATGCGCACGCAATTGCTCCAGGTTTCTGTACGCCTTGAGCAGCGCCTCGATCAGTACGTCCTCGGCGTCTTCGCGGTTGCCACATGCGCGAATCATCTGCCGATACACCGCGTCTTTGTGTTCGTTGACCAGCCGCTCGAAATCCATAACCAGATTGTCGGCCGGTCAGCGGCAGCACACAATACTAGGTTTGCATCGAACTTAGGTTTGCACCGTAGGCGGAGTCCTCGCGTCCGCGATCAGACACTTGCTCGAAGCATTCCATGGCAGCCGGGCCAAGAACATGCCCATCGGGCAGATGTCAGTCAGTCCGGCAAAGGCCAGCCCTGTGCCGATGAAGCCTATCAGGAACAGCCAATATGGGCTAACGATGGCTGCGAGCGCCGACCCAGCCAGCACGAGAACTCCCGCCGCCAGCCGCACTTGCCGCTCCAGTGACCAGCGAGCCTTCGCGCTCGCGACTAGTGGCAGGCCTGCATTCTTCCAAGCCGTCGTGCCGCCCTCGACCACGACTAGGTCGGACCGACAGGGCTCCAGCAGAGTCGCCGCCATGCGGGCACGCTGGCCCACCTGGCAAATAAGCGCGATTGGCCGATCGGAACTGAGATCGGCGGTACGCCTCTCAATCTCATTGAGCGGAATATTCACCGCGCACGGCACGTGGCCGCTGGCGAATTCGCTTGCGGAACGAACATCTACACGGAGCAACTCCGTGCTCTGGCTGCTAGCCAGATCAGATACGGAAATTGTGTTCAAGAATCCTCCCTACTAGGGAAGAGCGAAGAATTTCACAAAAGGATTCAGGGGAATCGCCCCGGCCTGCTTGACAACCGGTAAGCACCGTTTTCGGTTCTTTCGGGGAGGGTAGGGACTTGGACTTTTTGAGGGCCGACACGGTTCGTCTACTGACGAATCCTCGGGTTCGCCACCGAGTACAACAGGTCGGTCAGGAAGTTGACGATTACATACGTTAGACCGATCGCCAGAATGCAGCCTTGCACCAAAAAATAATCGCGGTTGCCGATGGCGTCGATGGTTAATCTGCCGATTCCTGGCCAGGAGAAGATTTTTTCGGTAACAATGGCGCCGGCGAGCAGCGCGCCGAACTGCAAACCGAGCACGGTGAGAATCGGCAGCATTGCGTTGCGCAGCGCGTGGCGGTAAACCACAGTTCGCTCCGGCAAACCCTTTGCGCGCGCCGTGCGGATGTAATCGTGACCGAGCTCTTCGAGCATAGATGTACGCACCATGCGGGTGAGAATCGCGGCGAGCGCGCTGCCCATGGTGATGGCCGGCAAGACCAGATGCTCTAATCCGCCCGAGCCCGAGACCGGAAGCAGCCCAAGCTTGATGGCGAAAAACAAAATTAGAATTGGACCAAGAGCAAAGTTAGGAAACGATAATCCGAAAAGGCTGACAACGCTCAACAGCTTGTCATCCCAGCGGCCGCGGCGCTGCGCAGAACGGACGCCGGCGGGAATGGAAATCAAGATTGCGACGAGCAACGAGGCAATCGTCAGCTGCAGCGTGTACGGATAACGCTGAGCGATCAGGCTGCTCACGCTTTGATTGAAGCGCAGCGACGGGCCAAGGTCCCCGTGCAACACTCCTCTCCAATAATCGACGTATTGCTGCCTGAGGGGAAGATCGAGGTGGTATGCGTGGCGTGTAGCGGCAATGTCCGCGACCGGCGCACCCTCGCCGAGCATTTGCAGGATAGGATCGCCGGGGACGAGGTGAATCAGCAGAAACACAACCGAAACCACCAGCCACAAGACTGGAATGGTGTACGACGCGCGAATAATTAAGCTGCGGAAGACTCTCACACGAGACAATTGAAACGCCCGATCTCAGTTTCCCCGACCGTCAGTGCTTCGCATTTTTTATCGATCATCTGATATGTGGTGCGGTTCTGCTTCTTGAACCTCTCATAGTGCTCAAGCGACTTCCAATAATCAAGCGTCAGGTATCGATTCGGTATCTCCGCGTCGCGAATCAATTGGGTTCGAATATAACCCTTGCCTGTGCGGAAAAGGCGTGCCCACTCACCACGCGGCCCGTAGGCCTTCTCAAAGGCGCGGCGCTGCTTAGGATCGACGTGAAATTCCCAAAGCACCACGAACCAGGAGAATTGCCGACGCCGAATTTTGGTAGTTTTACGTTCCTTGTGCACTTAGCGATTGAGGCTTCCTTAGACTTTAACCGCAAAGCCTGCGAAGGTCACGCAAACATGTCGATACCATCACTTGCCCGCGAATTTGATTTCGGCATCACTGCGGCGGATGTAATTCGCATCGAGTGCTTCTACGGAAATAACTTCGCCGGTTTTGATCTTTTCAAATCCCATGCGAGCGATTACGTCGGCGCGCGGGTAAGGAATCAACGTGGCGCGAATTCCCTTCTCGCGTGCGAGATCGGTAAGCCTCGAATCTGGCGTGACGATTTCCCGATTTTCTGCAGCGGCCATGAGTTCAACGAAATTAATAAGTTGCTGTTCACCAACAGATACTCGCTGGTTCGCGACGTTGCAGTACGCAACGTAGACCTCGCCGCGACCGGCATCGAGCGCGGCTGCGACTTCGCCCGCTTTGCCTGACGTTTTCGCGAGGGCTTCCAGTAAAGAAACTGCGGCAATCGGCTTTCGTAGAACCTCTGCGAGCGCTTTGATTGCGGCGAGGCCTACGCGTAGCCCCGTGAAAGAACCTGGACCGGAAACAACGGCAAAACCGCCCACATCTTCCTTCGCGAAGTTATGGCGCGCAAGCAGCTCCGAAATCTGTGGCACCAGTTGCGCGGAGAAAGTTCCGCCTGCGAGCGCAACTATTTCCAGCGTATGAGGACTTCCCTGCTCAAACTGAACCAGTGCAATGCTGCCGTTTTTGCCTGAGGTGTCCACTCCCAGAATCAGCATAAGAGAGCAGACTAACGGCTGGCTTCCACGAGTTCAATCAGCACGCCCGAGGCGCTGGACGGATGAATGAAGATATAGCGGTGACCACCGGCGCCGATTTTCATCTCATCCGAAAGCAGGTGCACGCCGCTGGATTTGAGGTTCTGGATCGCGGCACTCAAATCGGGAACGCGCAGAGAAACATGGTGCAGGCCCTCACCGCGCTTGGCAATGAATTTGGCGATAACGGAGTCGTCAGAGGTGGGTTCGAGCAGCTCGAGGCGCGTGTCGCCAACCGGAACCATAACCACGCGAACTTTTTCGCTGCGGACAACTTCTTCAGGTGAGAGTTTTAAGCCGATCTTCTCGTAAACCTCTTTTGCCGACGCCAAGGATTTGACCGCGATTCCGAGATGATCGAGCGAGAAAGACATACAGGGGATGCTCTCTGAAAGCCTGTGTAACTCCGTGCCCGCTATGGTTTCAAAAAACAACCACAGAGGACACGGAGAGCACAGCGAAATGCCACAGACGACTTATTTCACCTTCAAGAAAATAATGACCAGCGTGTATAGCGCGAGGGACTCGATCAGCGCCAGGCCGAGAATCAGCGCGAACTGAATTCCGGCGCGCGCTGAAGGATTTCGTGCGAGAGCCTCAGTAGCCGAAGCCGTCGCGCGGCCCTGTCCGATTCCGCATCCGGCAGAGGCAATGGCCATGCCGAATCCGGCCGAAATGGCGACCCAGTTGGCGCCGCCTCCCCCTCCTTGAGCGAATGCCGGCACTGCAAAGCAGAGCGCCGCCAATGCCCCGAAAACATATTTCAAAACCGCAAGCGTGTTACGCATTGTTTTTTCTCCTATGAATTGCCGCCAGTGGGTGGTTGACGTTACCGTACAAACGCCCTCACGCTGAACGGCGAAAATCAAAAACCAGTTGCCAGTAGCGGGATTAGTGCTCCGTGGCGACCGCGCCGGCAAGATAAACCGTAACCAACAATACAAAGATGTATGCCTGAAGCAGGGCAACAAAAAGATGAAGTCCTAAAAATGCAATAGGAAGAATAAGCGGGACCAGGGAAAAAAATACCAAGGTCACAATATCGCCTGCAAACATATTTGCATAAAGACGAACGCTGAGTGAAAGCACCCGCGCCAGGTGGCTGATGATCTCAAGCGGCAGCATCAGCGGAGCCAGCCACCAGATCGGCCCCAGGAAATGTTTCAAATAGCCGGGCCCGGCGTGTTTGAAGCCCTGCATCTGGTAATAAAAAAACGAGACCACGGCGCAGCCGAGCGGCACTACCCCATGCGCAGTCGGCGATTCGAGCCCCGGCACAACCCCGAACAGATTTCCGATCAGGATGAATAAACCGAGCGCAACCAGGAACGGGGTAAAAGATTCGCTGTGCGAGCCGATGATGTCGCGGCTTTGGCCTTCGATGAACCCGTGTAGGCCTTCGAACAGGTGCTGCAGCCCGCTCGGCTGCTCCACCGAAAGCTGCGAGCGCACGACGATGAAGACGAGCAGCAGGAAGCCGACGACCAACACTTCCATGGCAACCGCATTCGAAATCGGCGCCTGCGGATATTCCGGTGGAACATGAAGTGCGTTCAGCAGCGCAGTCACCGGACCGGCGAAGGCGTGATTCAAGAGTTTGGTGAAGAAAAGTTGTTCAGGCATGAAAAGTCAGTGGCTAGTGGCTCAAAATTCGTGACTCGCGATTGCAGATTCGATCAAAACGACACTAGTCACGAGCCACGAACCACTCGAATTAGTTCGTATCCGGCTTCGCACAAGATCGCCGCAACGGGCAAAAACAAGCCCGCAAATAGCCCGTATAGGCTCTCGCGGGAAACAGTAAGTATAACAAAGGCTACAAAGGCCATCAAAAAGTAGCGCAGTACGAAACGATGTACCACTCCACGGCTCGAGGTCGCCGTGCCGGAGGCAATCGTCAGATCGGAAATCCCCGCCACTACTTTCTTAAGCCAGTGAAAATTCAAGTAGGCGATCGAGGCGCCGAGGGCGAACCCGATCCCGATCCGCCATCCAAAGAACGTGAAAGCAGTCACCAGTGCCGAGAAGCCGAGCACCAGCATGAACTTGCGAATTCGGTCCAGCGCCCGGGACTGGAAATCTTCACCCGTTTCGATCGCTTCCGCCATGCATTGATTCTAATTTGTGCGGGAACTAACAATTTGGTAAACGTTACCGATACAACTCGATTCTTCATTCTTTTGCTTGACAACCGCATCGTTTCTGCTAAAAATACCGCCAATTCCGGCGAAATTTCCTCGGGGCAGCTCGGGCCCGAAGCAGACAACCGGAATCTATGACGACATCCCGCCCTGCCCAACCAGCCGAAAAGAGACCGCCCGTGGAGCCGTGCAAGCA
>Ga0335076_10002482_pt1 | contig 18359 bp, 21 predicted proteins | sample Lox_Sample_25_FD_206717 | JGI IMG/M metagenome (GOLD analysis project Ga0335076, IMG submission 206717) | Soil microbial communities from Loxahatchee National Wildlife Refuge, Florida, United States - Lox_Sample_2.5 | ecosystem: Environmental > Terrestrial > Soil > Wetlands | place: USA... | reverse complement strand
CGAGGAACTGGATTCGCTCAGCCACTCGGAAGACAGCAACGACTCCGCGCCCACGGCGCAGATGCATCAAGTCTTCGAGCGGCTGAACCGCCAGCTCGATGCCCAGCTCGCGAAGTGGCAGGAAGTCTTAAATCAGGACTTGCCGGCGCTGAACCAGTTGATGCACGCGCAGGCGATGCCGAGCCTGCAAGCGCCAAGCGGGATGCCAAAGGAGTAGGGATCACCGCGCCCTTGCCAGCACGACCGTGATGTCGTCCGGCTGCTCGTTGGCGCCGATCCAGTCACTCACGGCCGAGATCACCAGCTCGGAGATCCGGGGGAGCGGCAGGTGGCGGTGGTCGCGCACGATCTCCACCAGACGCTCTTCGCCGAATTCGCCGAACTCATTCTCCGGCTCGGTGACGCCGTCGCTGAAGGCGAGGAAGATGTCTCCCGGGCGCAAATCGATGGTGTGCTCTTCGTAACCCTGGTCATCGAAAAGGCCGACCACCAGGCCAGGCGTGTCCAGGCGGCGCAGCGAGCCGTCATTTCCCAGGATGATGGGCGGCAGGTGCCCGGCATTTGAATAAGTGAAGGTGCGCAAGCGGCCATCGTAGGCGCTGAGAAAAAGCGTGGCGTACTTCTCCGCCGGTGTGCTGCGATACAGCTGGCGATTCAGCATGCCCAGCATTTGCGCGGGAGAGAACTCGTCATCGCCGGCGGAAGGGATTTCGAACGCGCCGGGATTGCCTCCAGCGGCCACCAGGCGTGCGGCCACCGCCGGTGTGCGCCCGACTTCATAGGCACGGACGGCGGAATGCACGGTAGCCATCAGCAGCGCTGCCGAAATGCCTTTGCCGCTGATGTCGCCGACGGCGATGCCCATACGGTCCGGCCCGTAGGGCAGAAAATCGTAATAGTCGCCGCTCACAGTCCGAGCCGGGCGGCAGACGCCGTGCACCTCCAGCGATTCAAGGTCAGAAATCGCCTGCGGAAATAACTGCGCCTGCACCTCCTGCGCGATCGCCAGCTCGTTCTCCATGCGCTGCTTTTCCTTCTGCTCGGCGATCAGCTTTTCCAGCGACTCGCTCATGGAGTTGAACGAGCTCTCAAGCGCCGCGAGCTGGTCCTGGGCCGTGACTTCGATGCGGTGTTTGAGGTCGCCACGGTTGATGTGTTGCGTGGCGCCGTAGAGCTGTGCGACCGACCGCGTCATGGTGCGGGTAAGCCCGACGCCCACGGCCAGGGCGATCAGTTCGATGAAGGCCAGGATAATGACCAGTGCGATTAGCGCAATCCAGATGGCGCCGCCGAACTCGGCCATGGTCTGGAACAGCCGCGCATAGAGAAGCGAAGGCCGGGTGGTGGCGCGTAACGGGATGCGCCCCGGCTGGCCCGTTTCCCAATCCACGACTGGCAAAGGGGCGAAGAAAGTGACTTCGCGGTCGAAGCGCCGGGATTGTGGCGGCAGCGAGCCTCCCAGAATGCGTTGGGCGGCAGGTGCGGATTCGTTCTTCTTGGACTGGTCTCCAATATCGATGTGAATGCCGCCGCGCTCCGCGTTCTCCCGTCCTCGAATCACGCTTGCGGGATAAATTTCTACTTCCCCCAGGCCGGCGGCTATGCGGTCCAGCAGCGCCTCGTTGACGGGCATGCTGGAGAGAACCGTCAAGCGCGAGTTGCCGGCAGTCAGGGTGTGTACCGCCATCAGCCGCAGCCGCGCCTGTGTACGGACAATGCCAGAGAAGTCACCTTTGCTGCCGATCCAAGCGGGGAGAGCGCTGATCTCTCGCGCTCCGGCAGGCCGGTAAAGCTCCATCTGTTTTCCGTCATACCAGGCGACCACCTCGGCGGCTTTCAGGTGCTCATCCGGGCGGAACTGCTGCGAGGCCAGCAGGTCCCGGCTGCTCGGCACGCCGCGCACGCGGGCCACGGTTGCCAGCTCCGTTGCCATAGCGGAGTTTGCCGCTTCCAGCGTGCGAAGCTCCGAGTGCAGGTCCGAGCTGGCCACAAATGTGGCGAACTGCCCGGCGAAGAGGTAGCCGGCGATGAGCGCCATCATCAGCACCAGCACCAGGGGAATAACGCCGATGAAAACATAGGTGACGATGAGGCGGTTGCGCAGCCGCCACATGAAGCGCCGACGAAACCAGCGCAGCCCGAGGATGAATCCGGTGATGGCGAGGGTGATGGTGAGGAGGAAAACCCAGACATCGAGCGCTCCCCCGCCGCGACCACCCGAAAGCAGGCGGTTCAGTCCGTAGATGAGCAGGTCCACCAGCAGCAAGTAGAGGGTGAAGCGGCCCAGGGCGCCCGCTGGCGCCAGGCGCGACAGCCCGCGCAGATTGTGGCTGGGAGCTTTCATTGCGAACTTGGTACAGGGGCCTCTGTTGATTATAAATAGCCGGGTGTCCAGGCTTGCTTTCTTCATCGGCAAGGGCGGAGTGGGAAAGACGACGCTGGCAGCCGCCTACGCGGTGCGCCGCGCCGCCAGTCGCGGCGGATCAGTTCTGCTGATTTCGACGGATCCTGCGCATTCGCTTGGGGACATTCTCGAAACGCGTTTGGGAGATACGCCGCGCTCGATTGCGATTCCCGCTGCCGGCAAGCTGCTGGTTTGGCAGATCGACGCCGCAAAGCAATTCCGCAAGTTTCTTGCTCGAAGCCGAACGGCCGTGCTCGAACTGTTGGAGTCTGGAACCCTCTTCTCTCGCCGCGAGATCGAGCCGCTGCTGGATGCCACTCTCCCTGGCATGGCCGAGTTCGCTGCCCTGCTCGCAATTCGCGACCTGCTCTCTTCCGGGCGCTACGATGAGATCGTGGTAGACACTGCTCCCCTCGGGCACACATTGCGCCTGTTTGAAATGCCTGCACACTTTGCACGGTTCCTGGAATTTCTGGACGTGGCTGCGAGCCGCGATCGGTTGCTGGCCGAGCGGTTCGGCGGGGTTGCTCCGCGTTCGCAGCCGTTGGTGAGCGAGTGGCGCGGCATCGTGAGCGATGTTCAGCAGGCATTCTCGGGCGCAAACGCGCACATCACGCTGGTGACCACGCCGGAGACGTTCGCTCTCAACCAGAGCCTGCGCGCGGCCGAGAGTTTCCGCCGATCGGATCCACCGATGGCGATCAGCGCCGTTGTTCTGAACCGCGCGGTGAAGAGTGCGACGGGCTGCCCCCGCTGTCGAGCGCGCGCGCGCCAGACGCGATCGGCACGGGCGTTTCTGGGGCGCCATTTTCGCGGCGTGCCGCTGATGATGGCACAAGACAACGGGGGGCCAATTCACGGCGTTACCGATTTGCGCGCGCTAGCAGCCCACGTATTCGACGGGAAGAGGTTAGAAGCTCGCCGCGCTCCCGCATCTGCTCCCAAGCTGAAGTTCGCAAAGGCACCCTGGCCCGAGCTCAGCGTTCCGCTCTCGCTCACCGTGGGCAAGGGCGGCGTGGGCAAAACGACGATCTCTGCCGGACTGGCCGTCCATCAGCGAGCGCGGCATCCGGAGATTGCGATGACCATCTGCTCGACGGATCCCGCGCCTTCCCTCGATGACGTCTTCCAGCAGCCGGTCGGAGATGAACCTGTCGCAATGCTGGGTGACGAGGGGCTGCGCGCAATGGAGATGGACGCTGTGAGCGAATTCCGGCAATGGTCGGAGCGGGTGAAGGAACGCGTCGATCGCGCTTTCTCGGCCGAAGCGGGCGGAGTGCACATCGACCTTTCCTTTGAGCGCCGGGTAATCCTGGCACTACTCGACCTGGTGCCTCCGGGCGTAGACGAAATTTTCGCCATCTTCCGCATTTTTGATTTGCTCTCCGAACAAGGTGCGCTGGTGATCGATATGGCGCCCACCGGCCACGCGCTGGAGCTGTTGCGCATGCCCGAGCGGCTGGCGCAGTGGTCGCGGCTGCTGTTGAAAACCCTGACACCGCACCGTACACTAACCTTCGCCCAGGACGCCGCAGTGGAGATCGCCGCCGTCGGCCAGCGCGTCCGCGAATTGCTTGCCATGCTCCGCGATAAGCACCGTGCACGGGTTTGGCCGGTGATGTTGGCGGAGACCTTGCCCGATCGTGAGACCGGCCGCCTGCTTCGTCAACTGCGCGAGATAGGAGTTCACACCGCGCCCGTGTTCGTCAACCGCGTAATCTTCGAAAAGGATGTGGACAACTGCGCGCGCTGCCGCCGGGCGCATGCCTGGCAGATGAGCACGCTGGCGGGCTTGCTCCGGCGCGACTTGCAAGTTTACGTGGTGCGCGATTACGGTAGCGAGATCGCCGGTGCGCGCGCCCTGAAGGCTTTCACCCACGAACTATGGCACGTAGCGTAGCGACGAAACGCAAGCCGCCTTCGCGCGCAACCGACACGGGGCGAGTGCTGTATTTCTACGGGGTTACGGAAAGCTCTTCGGAACCGGTATTCGCCGAAGGCGTTGACGGCATCTCTGCTGTCGAAGGACTACCCTGCTCCGGGCTGGTGTGCTGGGCAAGCCGCGTGAACCGCACAGAGTTCGCCGGCCGGCTGGCCGAGAACATGGAGAACCTGGAATGGCTGGCGGTGGCCAGCGTTCGCCATCAGCGCGTTGTGGGCGAAATCGCCTCGCGAACAGCCATCCTGCCGGCGCGCTTCGGAACGGTTTTCCTGAGCGAAGCGTCGCTGGAGGAGCACGCGCGCAAGAACAAGCGTTCGCTGCTGGCTGCATTCCGCCGCATCGCGGACGCGGACGAGTGGGGAGTGAAAGTATTCTCGGTGGCGCACAAGTCGTGGGCTGCGCTGAGAGCAACGTCCGGGAGCGAATATCTGCGGCAAAAAGCAGCTGCATTCGAGGCGGCGCGTGGTGTTCTTGATCCCGACGTCCGCTCTTTCGCGCAGGCCCTGCGGCGCCTGGCGCAGGCCAGCGCGGCGGGAGGAAAAGTCAGTGGCGGGCAGCGCGATCTCGAGTGGCAGGCGTCATTCTTGCTGCGGCGCTCGCGGCAAAAGCAGTGGCGCACCGTTCTCGACCGCTTCGCCGCGCGCTGGAAGAAGACGCGGCGCATCGAGTGCACCGGCCCCTGGCCGCCGTATTCTTTTGTATCGACGGATGGCAATGGCAGCTAACTCGCATGACGTGATGATCCTCGGCAGCAGCGGCGAGAGCGAGGTCTCATTGCTCGACGTGCTTGACCATGTCGTCAACTCCGGCGTGGTCATTCACGGCAGCCTGGTGATCTCGCTGGCCGGCGTGGACCTGGTCTACGTCGGGTTGAACGTCATCATCACCTCCATCGAAACCGCGCTGCGCAACCTCAACGCCGACGCTGCTCGGCGGCTTCAGGCCAAGTAGGACGCGTGCCCTTGCTGCTTTATGGCATGACCGAAGCTGACTCCGGGGTGGGGCTGCTTTCGCCCGGATTTCGTGAGGCAACCGTCGAATCACTGACCGAGGGCGGTGTGCGGTGTTTCTACTCCCGCGTCGACGAGCTAAGCGGGGACGCCGAGCGCTTCCGCGCCGATGCGCTGCGGTTTCATGCTGTGCTGCACGAGATTCTGGATCGCGCAGCAGTCGTGCCCTTCCGCTTTCCCACGCTGCTCGCGGATGAGAGCGGGCTCCGCGAATTTCTGAAAGGGCAGGCTTCGGCGTATTCGGTGGATTTGCAGCGAGTGCGCGGCATGGTGCAGATGGAGGTGCGCATTCGGCCTCAACCTAATTCTTCGTGTCGGCGATCCGGCAAAGAATATATGGAGGCTCGGGCCACCGAAGCGCGCATGCTCACCGCGCTGGTTGAAACGGCGCGCGCCACAGCCGGAGAACTGGCGAGCGAGTGGCGCGCACGCGAAGAAACCGGCGGCCTGCGCTGTTATGCTCTGGTCAGGCGCGAACACATCCCGGCCTTCGAACAGCTCATGCGGGAGCTGTCGCCGGTCGACAGCGCGAGCATGTTGGTGAGCGGCCCGTGGCCGGCAACCGAATTTCTACATGTCCGTAGTTCCTGACAAGCCGCGGCAGGTGACGCCGGAAGAGATCGCTGGTGCCGTCGCCGAACTGAAGCGCGAGCTGGCGGCCGCGGCGGCTGGTCCGGCGGGGCGCATTGATTGTTCCACGGAAACTGTGGAACAGGGGCTCGCCAAGCTGGTTCTGAGCCTGGTGGAGTTGTTGCGGCGGTTGCTGGAACGGCAGGCCATCCGCCGGATGGAGGGCGGCTCGCTCAGCGATCAGCAGGTCGAGGACATGGGCCAGGCGCTCATGAAGCTAGAGCAGAAAGTCCATGAACTCGCCGGCGCGTTCAATCTCAAGCCGGAAGATCTGAATCTTGAGTTGGGGCCGCTGGGAAAATTGCTGGACGAGTAATCTGTCGGTGAGCAACCAAAATCCTACTCGGAGCATTCCAATAGCTTCGGCGGGGGTTGTGCCGTCCGCAAGCAGTCACAGATTTGACAGGCCCACGGGCATTGAGTAGCATTGCCTGCCTCTTGCGGACACACGGGGGGGAGCCACCGGGGTCCAGCTACTCTGCATTTGCCCTACGCGGTTTAATTCCAACTATCTATGGAACGAGTACCTTCTGTTTCCGGAACCGCGAACCTGCTCGACATTCTGGACCGGGTGCTGGACAAGGGCCTGGTGATCGCCGGCGACGTGCGGGTTTCGCTGGCCAACGTGGAATTGCTGACCATCCGCATTCGCCTTCTGATCTGTTCCGTCGACAAAGCGGAGCAGATCGGTTTGAACTGGTGGAAGTTCGATCCCAACCTGAGTTACCGAGGTGAAGCGTTGCCGGCTCCCTCACAGCCGGAGCAAGCTGCAGTGCGGGGCTCCCCGCTGGCCGTAAAACGCGCCAGGAATAGCCGGGCGGCCACGCGCCGCCGCCGCCGGTGACCGGACGGGGGAAATTCGTCGAAGGAGTCTCACATGGCAGTTGAACGTGTTTCGGGTGGATCGAGCCTGATCGACGTTCTGGACCGGGTATTGGATAAGGGCATCGTGATCGATGCCTGGGTCCGGATCTCGCTGGTAGGCATCGACCTGATCACCGTCGAGGCGCGCGTGGTGGTCGCTTCGATCGATACCTACCTGAAGTACGCCGATGCGGTCGGCTTGACCGGCCTGGTGTCCCGTCCGCAGCTCGCCGGCGAAGAAGCCGCCGAGACCGAGGTGGTGGAGACCCCGCGGCGGGTGACACCGCGAGCGGGCGTGCGCCGAGCCGGAGGCCGGCGCTAAGCAGGGCTCGGAGATGCGGTAGATGGCCACGCCGCAAATGCGGATGGAGCACTCGGCTTCGCTAAGGCTGGAGGCGATTGAGCGCCGCCCGGCGGTCCTGCGCCGCCAATCTACCCTCCGTCTGCTCGGCGCTGAACGCAGCGAAGAGATCTACCCGGTTTTGCTGGAAGAGGTCGTCGCCCTCGGATTTCCGCGCGCGCTCATTGGCATGGCCGACTTCGAGAGCGGCGATCTGATTCCGGTCGCCGCTCTTAATTGCTCGCGCAAATATCAGCAGCGTTTTCGGGTCTCGCTGTATGCCGGCGACGATCCTGTGATTCGTGTCCTGCAAGCCGGCAATCCCATGGTGATCCCGGCGGCGGGTCTTGGCCAGAACCGGCTCTACTGCCACCCGGTGGTCTACCGAAACCGCAATTTTTGCTGGGAGGCCGAGCGCGAGCGTCGCATGGATTGCCTGGCGGTGGAGAATTTCAAGCGCAAACGGCGGCTACAGTTGCAGGAGCAGGGGTGCGCCATCTGCGAGCTGCGCGCCTATGCAGGCGTTGTTTTGGTCGACCTGAAACCCAGCAGCGGCGTGCGGCAGATCGCCGAGCTGCGCGCGCTGATTGAAATCGCCAACCGCTACCTAGGCCGCATCTTCCGCACCGAGCACCATTACAATCGCATGACCGACATGGAGATCACCATCCGCCAGATGGAGACGGTCATGCTCAGCATGGCCGACCCGGTGATTCTCACCGACGCCAACCATCGCGTCATTATGCAGAACAAGGCGGCCGAGCGCTTTTTCAAGGTGCCGGAGCAGGTGAGCGAAGGCCGCATTCGCGCAGTTGAGCTCAACAACCTGCTGTTCTCAGCTGCGCTGTCTTCCATGGCGGTCTCGGGCAGCGAGACCTCGCGCGACCTCACGCTGGTGGACGCAATCGAAGGCGAAGAGTTGCTTTTTGAAGCTGTCTGCGCAGCCACTTACAGCCGCGATGGCTTGCCCACAGGCATGGTGACCGTGATGCGTGACGTCACCGACCTGCGCCGCGCCGACCAGGAGATGCGCGCCAGCATGGAAAAGCTGCGCGCCGCCGAAGAACTGGTCCGTCAGGACCGCGATCGCCTGAACCTGATCGTAGAAAACGTGGGGGACCCTATCGTAGTCAGCGACGGCGCCGCCAAGATCGTACTGCTTGATCCTCTGGCACAAGAGCTGTTCGGGCCGGACAAGGAAGGCGAGCGCGATCCCATTCGTATTCGCAACCAGGCCAAGCTGGACGCGTATCTGACGACTTTTACCTTCTCTTTCTCGGACCGCGACAGCAGCCCGCTGCGCCTGGTGCATCCTGGCTCGCGTGGCGAGATCGAGTACGACGCACGCTCCGGCAAGATCTACGACGAACGCGGGCAAGTTGCCTTTACCGTCACCGTGCTGCGGGACTTCACCGCCGTGCGAAAGCTGGAACAACTGAAGCTGGAGCGGCGCATGCTGGAGATCGAGAAGTTCGCCGCCACCGGTCGGCTGGCCGGCACCATTGCCCACGAGATCAACAACCCGATGGAGGCGATCAAGAACGCCATTTTCCTGCTCACCGACAAGGTGCAGGCGGACAGCACGCCGGTCTATCAGATCTTGAAGAGCGAGACCGAGCGCGTGGCGCGCATTGTGCGGCAGATGCTCGGGCTTTATCGCACGGCGGACCAGGTTGGATCGCTGGAGATCAACACCATAGTGGAAGACACGCTGCTGCTGTTCTCCCGGCAGCTGGAGCACAGCGGCATTCGCGTGCAGACCAAGCTGGGCAAGCTGCCGCAGGCGGTGGGTTCAGCCGATCAGTTGCGCCAGGTGCTCTCCAACCTGGTTGTCAATGCCCGCGACAGCATGTCGCACGGAGGCGTGCTGCAGGTCCGCACCCGCCACCTGCCTGCTCCGGACGGAATTCACGGCTGGGTACGCATCCTCATTGCCGACAACGGCAGCGGCATTCCCGGCAACATTCTGGAATCCATCTTTGAGCCTTTTGTGACCACCAAGGGTGAGAAGGGGACGGGACTGGGACTCTGGATCGTCAAAGGCATTATCGAAAACCACGCCGGAAAGATCCGCGTGCGCAGCGGCGTGGGCCATGGAACGGTTTTTAAACTCGATCTGCCGGTGGTGCGCTGATGACTTCGCGCAAGTATCGCATCCTGGTGGTGGATGACGAGCCTTCCGTTCTCACCACGTACCGCATGATCCTGGAGCAAAAAGGGTATGACGTGGTGGCAGCGGCTTCTTCGGGCGCGGCGCGCAAGGCGCTAGAGAGCGCCAAGCTCGACCTGCTGCTCTGTGACTTGTCGCTCGAGGAGAAGGATTCCGGCTTCGAGATCATCGACTATGCCCGCAGCCGACAACCCGGACTGCCTTCCCTGTTGCTCACCGGCTACGCCAGCCGCGACGTCAGCGAACGGGCGCAGCGCAGCGGCATTTCGGTCCTGTTCAAGCCTATCGATATTCAGGAATTTCTCGGCACAATTACCACGAAGTTGAGGAACGCCCATGAACAAGCCCAAGCGAGCGGCCAGTAAAGGACGGGTAGCGCAGGCCTCGGCGGTATCGGCCGCGCCGGATGGTGACCGCGAGCGAGAGGTTCATGCAGTAGCGCTTGAACCGCCCGTGCGCCCGGCCCAGGCCGCCGCCCAGCAGGAGGGCCGCTACGTCTATGGAGTAATCGAGACGAGGGATCCGCTGAATTTCGGGCGCATCGCCATTGGTGGGGCGGGAGAGAACGTCTACACCGTTCAGCACGGCGACATCGCCGCCATCGTCAGCAAGACCGCGGTTTTCATCTTCGATCCCACGCGCGAAAACGCGCTTGCCCACGAGCGCGTGATCGAAACAGTGATGAAGGGCCACACCATCATCCCCATGAGCTTCGGCACCGTCTTCCGCACCGATGACGACATTCGCGAGGTGCTCAAGAGCATCTACCCGTCGCTCAAGGACGTGCTCAAGCAAATGGAAGGCAAGTTGGAGTTCGGGCTGAAGGTCACCTGGGACCGCGATCGCGTCATCGAAGAGCTGAAGAACGAAGACGAAGAAATCCGCCGGTTCCAGTTGGAGATCACCCGCAAGCACCTGCAGTCCACCTATTTCGCGCGCATGCAGCTCGGCCGCATGATCGACAAATCACTGGGCGAACGTTCCGCGCAGTACGTGCGCGAGATCTACGACGCCTTGCGCTCGGTCTGCGTAGCCTCGCGCGACAACAAACCCATCGGCGACAAGATGATCATGAACGCCGCCTTCCTGATCCAGCGGGAGCACGAAGGCGACTTCGACGCCGCCGTTAACAAAATCGCGCGCAAGTACGGCGAGCGCCTGAATTTCAAATACACCGGCCCCTGGCCGCCGTATAACTTCGTCAACATCCGGCTGAAGCTGGAAAGGGGAACGGCGAGTTAGGATCGGATCATCGGGAGATCTCCCGATTCCAAGTAACTCAATGATTCAATATGTTCCTGATTGACGATCTCCTGCTCTCTCCCATCACCGGCTTCCAGTTCATCCTGCGCACACTCACGCGCGTCGCCGAGGAGCAGTACACCGACGACGCTCCCCTCAAAGAAGCCCTGCTCGAGCTGCAGATGAAGCTGGAAACCGGCGACATCACGGAAGAGCAGTACGTTGAACAGGAGGCGCAGATTCTGCGCGACCTGCGCGCCATCCAGAACCGCAAACGCGAGATGGCTGGGCTGCCTCCCGAGGAAGCCACCGGCTTGACGGGCAAAGTGCAGGAAGGCTCGCGCGCCGAGATCACGTTTACTCCACCACCGCAGTCCAAGTGAAAACCTGACACAGAGACACAGAGGACTTTATTCCAAAGTTTCTGTGCCTCTGTGTCTCTGTGGCAACCATAAGCCGCCGGAATCCAGGTGACAACCGTCAACGTTCGGCGCACGGTCTAGAATGAATTCATGAAATCTGCCATCGAGGCACTGCGACACCCAGGACAGGCTATTGCAAAATCTCTGTGCCTCTGTGTCTCCGTCGCGGGTTTTGCCGGGGCTGCATTCGCGCAAACGCCCAAGCCGGAAAAAATTCCAGTCCAGGTCAATGTGATGAACGTCTGCTCTCCCAGCGATGCGGAAAAAAAGGAGATCGTCTCCGCGCTGGAGCGCATTTCCGCCTCACCCAGTTTCGGACCGGAGTTCGAGATCGCGCGCGGGCGCTCCACCGCTCCCGATGCGCCGATAGCTTCCTGGGTGCGCGTGCGGCGTGAGTTTCCGCCGGGCGCGCCGCTGACCAACGCTCAGTACTCTGTAAGCCTGGACTCGAAGGACATCATCGAGACGATAGTAGTGCGCTGGCGCGAGCCCAAGGACGTGATGCAGATTTCGATCGAAGACGCGGTCTCTGCCGTGGCTGCTCCGGCTACCGTGGTGGCCACCGACACGCCCGCCCGCCGCATTCGCATCGAGCGTTTCGGCAAGCCGTCGCTCGGCCTGGCGCGCTGTCCGGAGGCCGATCAGACGGCCTACGAGAGCGTCTTCGCCGCCGCCACCCGCGTGATGAGCCGCTACCGGGTTGCGCTCGGTGTACGCCAAAACGTGCCCCCGGAATTGGCCAGGCTTGGTCTCGGCTCGTCTCCCGCCAAGAACGAAAAGCCAAAGGCCAAAAGCCAGTAGCGATCTGCCCTTTGCATCATTCCTGGGAAGGGCTAATCTAACCAGGCATGGACATCCGCAACACGGTGATAATCGGCTCCGGCTGCTCCGGACTGACGGCGGCGATCTATGCCGCCCGCGCCAACCTGAAGCCACTGGTTCTCGAAGGCCACGAGCCCGGCGGTCAGCTTTCACTTACCACTCTGGTGGAAAATTTTCCCGGCTTCCCCGAGGGGATTCAGGGGCCGGAACTGATCGAGAACATGAAGGCGCAGGCGGCGCGCTTCGGCGCCGAGTTCGAGCATGCGCACGTGCAGCGCGCCGATCTCGGCAAACATCCATTCGTGCTGTATCTGATGGGCGGCAAACCGCCGATTGAAACTCGCAGCTTGATCGTGGCCAGCGGCGCCACCGCACGCTGGCTCGGCCTGCCGAACGAGCAATCGCTCATCGGACACGGCGTTTCTTCCTGCGCTACCTGCGATGGTTTCTTTTTTTCCGGAAAAGAGATTGCGGTGGTTGGGGGCGGCGATTCCGCCATGGAAGAAGCGCTGTTCCTCACCCGTTTCGCCAGCAAGGTCACGGTGATTCATCGCCGCGACCAGTTTCGCGCCTCCAAAATCATGCTGGATCGCGCCCAAGCCCATCCCAAGATCCACTTCATCACCAACACCGTGGTGGAAGACGTCTACGACATCGAGAAGAAAGAGGTCACCGGGCTCAAGCTGCGCGATCTGCACAACGGACACACTCACACCTTTCCCGCTAGCGCTCTGTTTCTGGGCATTGGCCACATCCCCAACACTGCACTCTTCGATGGCCAGCTCGATACCGATGCCGACGGATATCTGAAGACCCGGGATTACGTGTTCACCGGCATTCCCGGCGTGTTTGCCTGTGGAGATGTTTCCGACCGCCGCTATCGACAGGCCATCAGCGCTGCCGGAACCGGATGCATGGCCGCAATCGAAGTGGAAAGATTCCTGGAAGAGCAGGGAAGATGAACCATCCGGTCATCGGCTGATCGGATCATGGCCGTCCCACTGGGTTGTGCTACAAAGTTTCTGTGGAGATCTCCATCCCTATCACCACGAATTTTGGCAGGCTCGCCGAATGCTGAGGACGCTGTTCGTCTGGCTATCGGAGAGTCGCGCCCTGCGCGCGATTGCTGAGCGATCGGCGATAGGCCAGCGCACTTCCAGCCGCTTCGTCGCCGGCACTAGGGTCGAAGATGCCATGGCCGCTGCGCGCGCCATGAACGATCTCGGCCTCGCGGTCTCGATCGACAATCTCGGCGAAAACGTAACTAACCCGGCGGAAGCGCGGCACAGCGCCGAGCTCTATCATCAATTGGTGGAGCAGATCACCGCCCGCGGCTTGCGGGCAAACGTCAGCCTCAAACTTACCCACATGGGGTTGGATGTGGACGAGAAGCTGGCGCGCGAGAACGTCTGCGCGCTCGTTGCGCATGCGGCGCGTTTGCGAAACTTCGTTCGGATCGACATGGAGGGTTCGCCTTACACCCAGCGTACTCTCGACTTCGTGCGCGAGTTGCACCGCGTGCCTGGCCACGAAGACGCAGTCGGCGCGGTCATCCAGGCCTACATGCGCCGCAGCCAGAGTGATGTAGAGGCGCTGCTCGGCGAGCGCATCCGCATTCGCCTGTGCAAGGGCGCCTACAAAGAACCGCCCGAACTGGCCTTCCAGAAAAAATCAGAAGTGGACGCGAACTACGTCGCGCTAATGAAGCTGCTGCTGAAGAGTGGCGTGTATCACGGCATTGCCACGCACGACGAGAAGATCATTGAGGCCACCAAGGCTTTCGCGCGGGCGGAAAAGATTCCTCCCGATGCGTTCGAGTTCCAGATGCTGCACGGCATCCGCCGCGACCTGCAGCAGAACCTGGTGCGCGAGGGCTGGGGCATGCGGGTTTATATCCCGTTCGGTACCGAGTGGTATCCCTACCTGATGCGGCGGCTGGGCGAACGGCCCGCGAATGTGTTCTTTATCGCCAGGAACCTGTTGCGCCGCTAGGCCTATTGCTTTCTCTGTTAACATGGCGTATGTCCCGCAGCGATTCAGCCGCGCTGGCGCAGGCTTTTGCGGCTTTGGTAGGTCAGGAGGTTGCCGACGAGCGCATCGACCTGGTGCGCGCGGCGTTGACCATCGCGCGGAGCGAATATCCTTATCTGGATTCGGCGAAGTATGCTGCGCGTATCGACGAGCTGGCGCGCCGCGTCAAGCGCCTGGCGCCGGAGTCGGGCGATGCCGCGGACTGCATTGTCGCGCTCAACCGCGTGCTGTTTGAGGAAGACCAGTTTCGCGGCAACCGGGCGGACTACTACGACCCCCGCAATTCATTCCTGAACGATGTGCTCGACCGTAAGCTCGGCATTCCGATCACCCTCGCATTGATTTACATGGAAGTGGCGAAGCGCGCGGGGTTTCCGCTGGTGGGCGTGGGCATGCCCGGACACTTTCTGCTCAAGCACTACGACGTGGATGGGCGCGAGATTCTAATCGATCCTTTCAATCGCGGCAGCATTCTCACGCCCAGCGATTGCCAGCAGCGCCTGGACGAACTCTACGGCGGGCAGATGCGCCTGGAGCCGCAGTTCCTGATGGCCGTAAACCGCCGCCAGGTGCTGGTGCGCCTGCTCAACAACCTGCGATCGATCTATCTCACGGGGCGAAACTTCCGCAAGGCGCTGCCGATTGTGGACCTGATTCTCGCCATCTATCCGCGTTCGCCCGAGGACGTGAAGCAGCGCGCCATGTTGCGCTGGAGCCTGGGGCAGAGCCGCGGGGCGCTTGCCGATTTGGAAGATTATCTGAAGATGTCACCCGAGGCTTCGGACGCCGACGAAATTCGCCAGACGGCAACCTCGATGCGGCGGATGCTGGCGACGATGAACTAGGCGCGCTAGCGGTTCGGTTCCCACTGCCCAAACCCGCGGATCAGGTCGCGCTCCTGCGGTGAGTAGCGGCGCTGGAACTGCGGGGAGTTCAAGGCGCGATCCCGCTCGGCCGGACTCAGCCCGCTCAATTCCCTTACACCCTGGCGGACAGCGGCGCGGCGATCAGGAGAGAGATCGCGCATTTGGCCGTAATAATTGCGCAACTGCTGGCGCTCGGGCTGAGGCAGGTGCTCATACCTTTCCCACCGATTCAGGATCTGCTGCCGCTGCTCTGGCGGGCGATTGTTGAAGTCGCGCAGCCTCTCCACCAGCCGCTGCTGCCGCTCCGGGGGAAGCTGGCGGAAGTTCGGGTCGTTCCGCAATGCGCGTTCCTGCTCTTGTGGAGGCTGATTCTGATGCTGGCGCAGCCAGTCCCCGCCATGCGGTCCCGGCCCGTGCATGCGCTCGCCGCTGCGCCCGCTGTCGCGGTCTCTGTCCTGGCGTTGTGCGAAGGCGCGCGGCTCGCCGGCAACCGCCAAAACCAAGGCGGCCAGAGCCAGCATCGTAATGGATTTGATCTTCAGCACGCTGTTACGGATTGGCCGTCTCCGCCTCCGTTCCCAGGTCATCCAGCATGTCGAAATTGGCGTACATATCGCCGTCGTGGTCGAGTTCCTGCAAGTCGCTGACCGCGGTGCCGGTCTGCACGACAGTCGGGGGAGTCGACTTGGCATTCATCGGCGCTTCGTGGTCGGGGGCGTTGCGGAAGAGCACGATGCTCGCCATCATCAGAATCGCCAGCGCGAAGGCGATGGCAGGCCCGCGCACCCAGGAGAGCCAGCCGCGCGGCTCGGCCGCAGCTTCGCGCAGCCGCGCCCGCAGCCGCGAATCAAAATACGGAGACGGCTCGGGCGCCTCCCACTCGTCGAGCAGCGCCATGGTCTGCCGCATCGATTCCAGCTCCTGCGCACAAGTGGCGCATGCGCGCAGGTGCTCATCGACAGTAGCGACCGGCTTCTCGTCGATCGCATCCAGCATGTGTTCGCGTACTTCCTTGCAGGTCATAACTCCCCCGTTACAGAAACTTCTCGAGCTTCACCCGGAGTGTCTCGTAAGCTCTGAACAACAGTGATTTCGTTGCCGACTCGCTCAGCTTGAGCACTTCGGCAATCTGCTTATAATCCATCGCCTGATACTTGTGCATCAGCACTGCCAGCCGCTGCCGCTCGGGCAGAGATTCTACTTCTTTGCGGATGGCCGCCAGCCGCTCCCGCCGCAGGATTTTTTGCTCGACCGTAGTCTCGGGATCGGCCACGTCAATGGTCAGCCCCGTCTGCGGATCGGGCTCATCCAAGCTCGTGCCCGAGCGCTCCGCCTTGGTATCGCGCGCGTGGTTCACCGCCAGGTTGGTCGCGATGCGATATAGCCAAGTGGTGAACTTCGCATCCGCCGCGTAGGTTGCCCGCGAGCGGTAAACGCGCAGAAAAACCTCCTGCGCCAGCTCTTCGGCTACCGCCTGATTGTGCGTCATGCGATACATGAAACTCACTAGCGGACGCCGAAACTTTTCCACCAGGTAGTCGAAGGCGGTGTCGTCCCCCGCCGCCACCCGCAGCATCACTTCCGCGTCGCTGAGCAGGTGCCAGGCCGCTGGGCTTGCGGCCATCGTCCCTCCTCCTTCGGCCCTTCGTAACCGGGCAGCGGCGCCGGCCGGTAGTTCCGGGCTGAGCGCTAAACTGCTCACACCTTTACTAACCCCCTGGGGGGATGAAAGTTGCGGGCTTTCGGGGGTTACCTCCGGGTCGCGTTTGGGGGCCATAGCGGGCGTAAGTCCAACAATTTTCGCAGAGTTGGCGGATTTGGGGAAGGGGGCGCCCACACTTCAGAAGCAGTCGATTACTAAGGTGCGGAAGATGAAACCCGCGCCTGCCTGCATGGGAACTGGAAGTAGCCGCGCATGTCCTTCGTTCGCCTTCGCCTCGCGGGCCCGGCTCAGGTTTCACTCAGGATGACAAACAAGTACTACGATCCGCCGCCTCCCGCCAAGCCCAGTTCCCCAGCGATCCCCTTCATCGCTTCGATGCAGAACGCGATGTGCTCTTCCAACTCCACGCCGAGATCCTGCGCGCCCTGAACAATGTCGTCGCGGTTGACGCTGCGGGCGAAGGCTTTGTCCTTCATTTTTTTGCGCACGGATTTTGCGTCCACCTCGGCCAGCGATTTGCCCGGTTTCACCAGCGCGGTGGCGGTGATCAGCCCGGCGAGTTCGTCGCAGGCAAAGAGCGCTTTTTCCATCTTGCTGTCGCGAGTGACGCCGGTGTACTCGGCGTGCGACATGACGGCGCGGCGGATGTTCTCCGGCCAGCCGCGTTCGGCGAGGATTTTGTTGCCGGCGTAAGGATGGTCGGAGAGCGAAGGATATTTTTCGTAATCGAAATCGTGAATCAGCCCGGTGATACCCCACAATTCTTCGTCTTCGCCGAATTTACGCGCGTAGGCGCGCATGCAGGCCTCGACGGCGAGCGCGTGCTTGCGCAGATTCTCCGAAGCGGTGAACTCAGTTAGTAAACTCCATCCGGTTTGGCGGTCAGTCATGGGTTTTTGCCCGTCTCCTCGTGTTTTCACCTGATGACTTCTGGACATCAGGGTAGGGTGTACCTTTTTTATCCAAAATTCCCTTGACTTCCACAGCAGACCTCCCCCAGAGTACGAATCAGGATGTGCACCAATTTTGGGTCACTTGTACTTGACCCAACCATGGTGCGAGTTGTTGGGCCCGAGGCGACGTGCCGGCTCTGGCATCTCGCGCATTATTGATGGCAACCACTCTTGCCCCGGTAGATTCACGAGAAGTAGTACGGTGCGACCGCTGTCATCTGGTCCAGTTCCGGACTACCAATAATCTCTGCAGAAAATGCCGCACCTCGCTCGACGCCGAGGAGCCGCCCGCGGTCCTGGCTCCGGTGGCGCCCGCGGCCGAGACCGGCAACGGCAATGGGCACGCCCATCTGCAGATTGCCTCCGCTATCCGCATGCTACGTCAGCGAAGCGGCCTGAGCCAGCGCCAACTGGCGCTGCGCATGCAGGTGCCGCGCACCTACGTCTCGAAGATCGAGAACGAGAAGGCCACGCCGACGCTGTCGTCGCTGGAACGGCTGGCGCGCGCGCTGGAGGTCACGGTTCCCGACCTGCTCAGCGGCGGCGACCGCGCGCGTCAGGATGAAATCGCGGAGTTGATGCGCGACGACTTCGTGGCGCAACTGGTGCCGTTTCTCTCGACGCTCGACGCCATGCAGAAGTCGACGGTCCTGGCCCAGGTTCGCGACTTGACGCTGCGTCCGCGCCGGCACGCGTAAAAATCCAGACGAGCCTACGTCACCTTGGTCTGCGCCGCAGCGGCTGCGTTGTTCCCTCTGCGATGGTGAAGGAGCAGGTGCAGCACGAACATGACCAGCAGCACGCCACCGAAGGTGCAGGCGATGGTTGCGCCGGTGGGCAACTCGATCACCACCGAGAGATAAACGCCCAGGGTTGAGACCAGCGTGCCCATGGTCCAGCCGATGGCCAGGCGTGTGCCGATCTTGTCGGCAAACAGCATTGCGCCCACCGAGGGCACGATCAGATAACAAAACACCAGCAGCACGCCGGCGATGGCCAC